>JGI12048J13642_10783524_pt1 | contig 15976 bp, 13 predicted proteins | sample ElkSlonscriptome_16_FD_13642 | JGI IMG/M metagenome (IMG submission 13642)
GTCTCGGCGACCACCTTCCAGGTCGCGACCGCCGGCGCCGGCCATTGCTCGGTCATCAGCATGGCCGCCGGGTCCGGAACCAGCTGCTGGTAGACGAGGCTGCCGACCACGCTGCCCGTGAAGATGCCGAAGACTTGTGCGAAGACCTGCAGGTGCGGCGGCATCCCGATGGCATGGCCGACCTTGAGGTCATTCTGCAGGTCGGCGCTTTGACCGGCGGCACCGCCGGCGACATTGGCGCCCATCAGGTTCGAGGTCATGTCCCCCGGTGCGGTGATGCCGGTACTGAGCTGCGAGATCTTGCCGATCGCCCCGATCGGTGGGATGCCGGTCTCGCCGACGACGCGCGAGGCCACCATCGCGAGGACGAAGGCGATGGGGACGGCAACGATTGCCAATGGCCAGGGGGTCCCAAAGATCTGGATCTGGGCGCCGACGACCATGGCGCTCGCCAGCGCGAGGCCAAGCCAACGCCCGCGCCGATCGCCGGGATGGTCGCCCGAGGTCACCCGGCCCGGTTCGACGGAGGTCCGTGACGCCAGTGCGTTGAGCACGAACTTGGTCAGCGCCGAGGAGACCATCAGGGCCACGCCAGGCCAGAGCAGCCACTCGATCATCTCTGGGAACCAGCTGGCGGTCGGATCCTTCTCCCCGGCGGCGATGAAGCCAGCGGCGAGGCCCCAGGGGCCGATCAAGCCCCAGGAGACGACGGCGCCGATCAGCAGAGAGATCCCGGCCCGCAGACCGATGATCGCACCGAAGCCGGTAAGCATCAGCGATGGCTCAAGGCTAAAGGTCAGGTTGGAGGCGGTGATCCCGCCGTAGCCCGACACCGAGCCGACCGCCGGGAGCGTAAAGCCGAGCCCGGGGCGCGGCAGGCTCGCCGGACCGCTATCGAGCCATTTGACGGCGCCGGCAATGGCCGTGCTCGCGAGGAGCACGCGCAGTTTCAAGGCGGCTTCGCGCCCGCGATCGAAGATCTCAATCAGCGTCTCGGCGGTCGCGCGGCCCGTCGGAAAGGCCAGGTTGGAGCGCAGGATCAGGCTATCGCGAAGGTACCAGGCGACCCAGATGCCGAGAAAGCTGACGACGAAGACCCAGACGATTAGCTGCGTGGCCGGGAGATTGCTGCCGGTCAACATGGCCAATGCCGGGATGGGGGCGACGAGGCCGCCGGAGATGATGTTCGCCGACGAGGAGGCCGCCGTCTGGGCGATATTGCCCTCGTCGCGGCGCAACGCCGCTGCCGGTCTTAGCCTTGCGATGAGCCCCCACAGGCCGGAGGCGAGCAGCAGCGCGACGATGGAGATATTGAACGACCAGCCGATCTTCAACCCGGAGTAGACGTTGCAGGGCGTCAAGATGGCGCCTAGCAGCATGCCGGTGACGAGGGCCCGAGCAGTGAGGCGGTTGGCGGACATGGTCGATTGGCTGGTGCACACGCCAAGCAGCGGCTTGCGGCAGTGATGCGCGCGTTGGCTGGGGGCTCCTCGGCAGCGCCAGCGGGCGCCTAGTCGGTCGACAGGGTTCCAATCTGATAGAGGTCAAGCAAACCCCAGGCCGCATCCGAGTGCTCTTCGCCGATCCCGCCCTGCGTGCGCATGGCCTCGGTCGCCTCGCGCCCGCACCAAGCGGCGATCACGTCCGGCTCCGTCGGATGTAGCGCAACATGCGCCGTGACGTCGTAGACCTTTCCCTCGATCGCCATCCAGCAGGAGGCCAGATTGTCGTGGGCGGCGACCTCCGCGAGCGTATAGACGGGGCGTCCGTCATCGGCGACGGCGGTTGCCGCCTGGGTCGCCAAGATGGCCATCAGGATGGGTGCTCCAAACAACGCGCGTCGACGTGGCTTCGCCATGGTCCTCATCGGACGGAACTCCTGGTCTGGCAGTAGTGGGAAGAACTGGGGCGGATAGCCGCATTGCAAAGCCTCGGCGAGCGGCGGTGCGGCTAGAATTCGGCTTCGTCGAGCCGGACTTCGATATAGGCCTCGGCGCGGAGGCGCCGCAGCCACAGATCGATTTCCTCGTTGGCCTTGCGCTCGCGAATGGCCTGCCGGGCCTTGTTGCGCATGACCTCGTCGGTGGTGTCCTGATCGCGTCGCTCGATGACTTGGACGATGTGCCAGCCGAAGGGCGTCTGAAACGGCCTGCTCACCCCTTGCGGCGCCAGCTTGGCCATCTCACCCTCGAATTCGGGAACCGTGTCGCCCGGGGCGAGCCAGCCGAGATCGCCGCCCTGCAACGCCGAGCCGGTGTCATCGGAGTGGGCTTGGGCAAGGACCGCAAAATCCTCGCCGCCCAAGATCCGCATGCGCAGCTGATCGAGTCGCCTTTGCGCGTCTTCGGCGGCGACCAGTTCATTGGTACGAATGAGGATGTGGCGCGCGTGGGTCTGGGTCACGACCGTCGGCCCAGCGCCGCGGATGTCGGCCAGACGAATGATATGAAACCCGCTTGGGCTGCGCAGCGGATCGCTGATCTCGCCCTTGTTCATCGTGAACGCGAGCTCCGAAACGAGGCTCGGGACGGCGCCCATGTCGAACCAGCCGAGATCGCCACCTTCGAGCGCTTGGCGGCCGTCGGAATCCGCGGCCGCCACTCGCGCGAAATCCGCGCCGCCGCGCAGCTTGGCGACAAGACTCGCCGCGCGGCGCCGGGCGACCTCGACTTCTTCGTCGCTCGCCGACTCGGGGGTCGCGACGAGGATGTGCTGCAGCCGTACCGCCGTGCGTTCGATCAGGCGGCTCGCCTCCTTTTCCAGAAAGCGGTCGACCTCTTGTTCGGTCACTTGGATGTTGTTAATGACCTCTTGGGTCTGGAGCCGTGATGTGATGAGTTGTTGCCGGGTGTCCTCGCGAAACTGCTCGAAGGCGACGCCGCTCGCCTCGAGGGTCTGGCGCAGCTCGCCCAGCGTCAGCCCGTTGCGCGCAGCGATGCTCGTCAACGCCTGGCGCAAGATCGCATCGTCGGCCTCGATCCCGACCTCTGCGGCCCGCTGCAGCTGCAGCCGCTGCAGGATCAGGCGATCCAGCACCTGTTCCCTGAGCGTGTCCCGCGGCGGGACAGGTGTGCCCCGTTCGCGCATCTGTGGCAGGACCATGTCGACCTCGTTGCGCAGCTCGCTTGCGACGATGACATCGTCATTGACGATGGCCACGATCGAGTCGAGCTCCGTGGTGGCCATCGCCGGGCTCGGCAATAACCAAGCCAGCAATGCAGCGACCGCCGCGGCCCAGGTCCAGCGCCGGGCCCGGTCAATCCGATTGGTAGCCATAGACACCTCGTTCGAACAGTTGATCTATCTGATGTCCGAGCCGACCGAGGCCCGCTAGCTCGAGCTGCAACATGATGGAGGTATTGCCGCTATCCTCGGGACGATTCTTGAAATGGCGGCCGACCACGCTGAGCCGCCAACAGCAGCGTCCGTATTCGAGGCCAGCGAAGGCCTCCATCGTCTCGTTGTAAAGGAGCGAGTAGAGCCAACGCCCGACGAACTCGATGCGGTTGCCGACGGGCCAGCGGAAGGACAGGTCTGTGTCCTCGTAGCGAGTCTCTGGGCTAGATCCTTGGTCAAACTGATAGCTTGCATTGATCAGGCGATCGTCCGGCGCTCGATATCGCAGCTGCAAAGTGCGCTTCTCCCAGCGGTCCTCCTCTTCTCCCGGGTTCGGTTCGAATTGCAGGCTGGCGCGGGCCGTCCAATTGCGCACGAGCTGGGCGGAAAGCTCCGCGGCTAGCGCCGATGTGGAGCCGCGTGGTTCGGTCAGCGTTTGCCCGGAAAGCTCGACCTCGGGCTCATCGAGGTACAGGATCTGCCCTAGGCTCGCGCGCAGCAACTCGTCACCGGTGCGGCGGGCCAGGGTGCGCGAGGTCAGCCCGATGGTGAGCTGATTGGCATCGGCGATCCGATCCGGGCCGGTAAAGCGGTTCTCGCTGAAGAGGTTCCAATAGCTGAAGCTCAGCTCGGTGGTATCGAACAGGGGCTGGTCATCCTGTTCCTCGAAGGGCGTGAAGAGATAGAAAAGCCGCGGCTCGAGAGTTTGCAAGGCCGGTTTACCGAGCCAGCCGATGTCCCGCTCGAACACCAACCGCCCGTCGAGGCTGGCGCTCGGAATCGCGTAGGAGGGTGTCGAGGATTGGTCCGGCGCCTGATCGGTCAGGCTATAGGCTGCCCCGTAGAAGCGCAACTTCGGGATGAGATGGCCGTAGGTACGACGCACGGGCCAGCTCAAGAAGGGGGCCAGGGCCAAGCGCTGGCCGTGTGTCTTGGCGGCATGGTCGAAATAGACGTATTCGAGCTCGCCGCCGAGCTCAAGCTGCGATCCGCCGAATTCCGCCATGCGCTGGGGTTGGAGGCGCAAGCGGATCTGCGGCAGGCGGGCATAGGGACGGCCGGTTTCCGGGACGCTCTCGTCCACGCTCTGGAAGGCTTGCACGCGCGTCAGCAGGTTCCAGCCGCGACCGCCGTAGATAAGGTCCCCGCGCTGCTCGATGTTACGGGCGCTCGTGACCTCAAGGCGATTGCCGAAATCCTCGAGATAGCGGGCGTCCGAAACCCTGTTCAGGTTGACTCGGGTGCCCCAGCGCGACGCGAAGACCCCCTGCTGCTCCAACCGAAACGCGCCGCGCGTGCCCCGATCCTCGGTCCCCTCATCCCTGGGTAGGATCTCGCCATAGACGGTGCCGCTCTGGTTGGCGGTCAGGAAGCGCAGCTCGCCGCCGAGCATTAGCCCGCGCTTGCTCATGTAGCGCGGCAACAGGGTTGCATCTAGCGCCGGGGCGATATTGAAATAGTAGGGCGTCGTCAGGTCGAAGCCGGTCTCGTCCGAGGATCCGACTGCGGGAACCAAGAAGCCGCTCTGGCGCCGATCATCGATCGGGAAGCGCAGGTAAGGCGTGTAGAGTACAGGTACCGCGCCGATGCGCAAGCGGGCGTGGCGAGCAACGCCCCGACCACTGTCGCGATCGATGGTGAGCGTCTTGGCATGCAGCGACCAATCGCTGCGGCCGGGTGGGCAGGTATTGTAGGTGAGATCCTGATAGTGGGCTCGTCGCGGCGACTCGATCTCGACCCGTTGCGCCCGGCCGCGGGCGTTGTTCTCGCCGGCCAGGCGGTAGTCGGCACCCCACAGTGTCCCTTGCTCCTGCTCGATGTTCAGTTGGGCGCGCTCGCCGATGACGCGCACGCCGGGGTGCTCGAGGAGCGCGCTCCCCGTCACCGTCATTTCACCCGTATCACGATCGTAGACGAGCTCCTCGGCTTCCACTCGTTGGGCGCCGCGCTCGGCCAGAATGCGGCCGCTTAATCGGACGCGGTCTTCCTCCTGGTCGTACTCGGCGGTGTCCGCATCCAGGGTCAGCACCGTCTCGTCGGTCGGCGTTGGCGCCAGCGTTGGGGGGCCGAGGCCGGGAGGGCGTGGACCGCAGAACTCCCAATTCAGACCCTGGTGCAGCGCGTCGGCGCGCGGCGCTGGCGTCGGGGAAGCGGCATAGGGCTCGGCCTGCGGCAGCAGGGTGAGGAGGAATCCGCCGGCGAGTGAGAGATGGCCAAGGCGGCGCAGATACGCCTTGCGTCTCGCTCGCGGACAGCCGGCTCCGCCGCGGCACGACGGAGCAATGGAAGGCAACGGGAAATCCAACACGGGTTTCTGAAAGGCCTGGCAGTGCTCTATGCGTCGATGGCCCGGGAGACGGCCGCGCTGCCCGGCTCTAAGCCGGCGCGCGAGCCACCGAACGCCTGACCGATGCGGGATCGGCACTGGCCGCAAGCGAGGGCGCACGGATCATCAGCCGAATACAATCGCATATTCTTCCCATTGCATCAAATAGCGCGGCGAGCTTGTCTCGCCCGCGGCGGGGTGGGCCTTGATGCGGATTCCTCCCAGCCTTACGGCAGGTCCCGAGCCGCTGAGGCGCAGCGCAATGTCACGAACGCGTGTCGTTGGCATCCCCGGCTCCTTCGCGCGGCTCCAGTCGCAAGGTCCCGATGGTGTCAGCCGGCTCGGGCCCGTGCCAAGGCCAGTCGTGATAACGCCCCTGCTGCCAATCCTCGAGTTGGTCACGACGATAGGGTGAGAAGAGGTGGCCGGACTGGCCGAGCGGCAGGACGCCGCGTGTTTGATCCCAGTGTTGCGGCGTATAAACCACGCGCATCGATGGCACGAAGAGGGTTTCGCGAGGCGCATTCGGCGATGCCTTGGCGACATTGACGGTATAGCTGTCGCCGCCGACACCCAGGGGTCCGATACTGAACAGGCGTCCAAGCAGTGGGATCCGATCGAAGGCATGAGGAAAGGTCAGCTTACGGATCTGCTCGAGACGCCGGCCGTCGGCCTCTGCGGCCGCGGCCCGCAGTGCGCGGGCCCAGATCTCCGCCGGTCCTTCGGGCTGCGCGGTCGTGACGTCGTCCCAGAAGCTCGAGCGCCCGGAGGAGACGGCCTCGTGCAGTGGGTCGTAGGTGCTGGTGTTGAGGCCCATCAGCAGCGGTAGCTCCTGCCCGAGTTCATCGCCGAAGAGGGCGCGGTAGAGGGCCGGCTCCAGCAAGGCCGCGATTGCAGCGGGGCGGCTGTCGGGTCTCATGGCTGCGTCCCAGTCGAGCAGATCCGCGGCAATGCGCCAAGCCTCAGGGTCGATTCGGCGTAGCCTCGGGGCCAGGCGCGTGATGGCGCGCTGGTAGTGACGTGCCTGCAGCGATACGCGATCCATCTGCATCTCGGCGAGGTCAGCTGGCGCGAGTGGACGGTCGGTTGCGAGGAGCTCTTCGATCCGTCGAGCGCGGTAGGGTGGCATCCAGCAGCGCCCGACATGGACCGGATGATCGATGGGGATGGTGCGCTGGTTGGCCGTCACCAAGGCCTCATCGGGCGGATCGGTACGCCCGGGGTTGGCCGCGGCGTCGACATAACCGTCCCAGCCGTATGCAGTGCTCCAGCCGGGCGATGGAAAGGTGCCGAGTCCCCGTCTGCGTTGCGGTAGTCGTCCGCTGACTTGCCAGCCGATGCCGCCGTCGCGATGGGCCAGCATCAGGTTTTGGGAGGCCTGGCGGAAGTCGCGCATGGCCCGCCGGGCGGCCGGGATGTCGGAGGCCGTATTCAATGCGTGCAGTGCCGCGATCGAGCGGTCGGGGATGTCGTCCACCCGCCTCAGCGTGACCAGGTAGTCGGTATCCAAGGAAGGCAGGTCCATTGCGGTGTCGGTCGCCGCCCCGAGGACATCATTCAGGACGACGCCATTGCTGGTGCGCCGTACGACCCATGCGACAGGGGTGCGACGGCCAGCGACGGGGATTTGCTCCAGGCGCCGGTGAATGGGCTCGCGTTGCCCGTTTGGCCGCTGTACGTGCACGCCATCGGGCAGGGCGCGCTCGAGGAATAGGTCCTGGGTGTCGGCCATGGTCGTCGTGAAGCCCCACGCAAGGTCGCGATTGTGCCCGATGACGACCAAAGGCAAGCCGGGCAGGGCGACACCGGCCGCGTGCAGCCCGGGGGCGATGAGCTCGAGCTCGTACCAGGTATTGGGCGCCGCGGCCGCCAGGTGTGGGTCGTTCGCGAGCAGCGCGCCGCCATCGGCGGTGCGTGAACCGTTGATCGCCCAGGCATTGCTTGCGGCGCCGGGCGCCGGCAGGCCGAAACGCGCCGGCACGGCCGCCAAATGGGCGAGCGCGGCGGCATAGTTGCCAGTGATTCGCGGTAGTTCCGGCGCGGGCGCAGGCGCCGGTATCCCTTCATCGGTCGGGAAGAGCTCGGCTGCACGTGCGTTGCCGAGGCGCTCGGCGAGCCGCAAGAAGACCAGCTCCTCGCGGACGTTGAAGGAGAGGATCCAGGCCATGTAGGCGCCGATCGCCAGGCTATCTTCGGGGTTCCACGGTGACGGCTTCACGCCGGCCAGCCGGTACTCGAGTGGCGGATGGCGGCGTGACTGGGTCAGATAGGCGTTGACCCCTGCGGCGTAGGCCTCGAGCATTCGCCGATAAGGCGCCTCGAGCGCCGCATAGTCGCGTCGCGCAGAGGCTCCCAGCCCGAGAGTGCGAAAGAAGATGTCGGCTTCTAGCGCCTTCGCCCCCATTAATTCGGCGAGGCGACCGCCGGCGAGGCGTCGCATGAGATCCATCTGCCACATCCGCTCACTGGCGACGATGAAGCCTTGCGCAAACAAGAGGTCGTGCAGGTCAGTCGCTCGAATGGTCGGCACGGCATGAGGTCCGTAGCGCACGCTGACCGGTGCGCCCAGGCCAGTCAGCTTCAGGGTGCCGGCATAATGCGGCTCGGCCTGTTTGGCGATCCAATAGAGGTAGCCCGCGGCCAGCACCAGGGCGAGCGAGGCGAGCCCAGCGACGATGAGGATGCGGCGAAACATGGCGACTCCGCAGGAGGTGGGTGAAACGGGCGTCGGTGCCGGTCAACGACATCGCAGCGCATCCGACAGGCGCCGGGGGGCCGCCCTTGGCGATGCGCCGATGCAGGTGCAGACGCGAGAACCCTTGGCCCTGCCCCGGCTATGGTATCTTTGTGCCGCATCAAGGCCTGCGACCGAGAGCCTTCGCCGCCGGTGCGGGCCTTGCGCGCATTGCGCCTCTCCGGGCGAGGACATGATGTTTTAAACCATGCTTGGAGTTGTAACATTGGCTATGACGCCATTCGACCTGACGACAATGCTCCGCCAGCAGACCAGGACCCTGCATCGCGCCGTCAAGGCCCTGCCCGTGCCGCGCCGCGTCATGTCTCCCAGGGTCACCAGGAGCGATTACGTCCACTATATCGCCGCAGTCTATCGAGTCTATGCCCTGATGGAATCGGCGCTCCTCGATCACGTCCCGCCGCAACTGCTCACGGCCCTCGGTGTTCGCCCGAAGCTGCCCGCCCTGGCCGCGGATCTCGCCGAGCTCGAGCTGTCGTCGCGTGAGCCGCTGGGGCGGGCGGCGACCGCCTTGCGCCTGCCGCCGCCGGACGATCTCGCCGGCTCGGTCGGCGCCCTCTATGTGCTTGAGCGGGCAGCCTTCGGCGGGCGACTCGTGGCACGCCATCTGCGTCGTCATCTGCCCGACGAGGATGGCGCTGTACCCTTGCGTTTTCTGGAGTTCCACGGCCGCGAGTCGGCGGGGGCTTGGCGGCGTTTCGCCAAGGCGCTCGAGAACCTGAAGAATCGCCCCGACTTCCAGGTTGCTCGTCTCGTCGAGGGTGCGCAGATCGCCTGCGAATCGGTCCTCGGGATCCTGCGGCTCGAGGACCAGGGCATGCGCCAGGGCATCCTCCCGGCGGTCGGCTGGACGCGTGCCTGAGCCCTTGAAGTGACCGAGAGAGGTTGTTGCGCTCGGGATCATGGCCCGCCGCCGCCGTCGACGCCGTAGTGTCATCAGGCCGCTGTGGCGCGCGCTGTGGGTCATCGCCTTGGCCTTCGTTGCGCTGACGACCGTCCCGGTCTGGGTATTGCGTTGGGTCGATCCGCCGACCTCGTCGGTCATGCTCTTCGCACGGCTCGAGCAGCACTTGCGGGGCGACGGGGTTGCCGCGGCGCTGCACCACGAGTGGGTCCCCTGGAACCGCATCGCGCCGGTGATGGCTTTGGCGGTCGTCGCTGCTGAGGATCAGCGCTTCGCGGACCACGCGGGATTCGACTGGGTCGAGGTGCGCCGGGCCTGGGCGGATTACCAGGCCGGCGAGCGTCTGCGCGGTGCTTCGACCATCTCGCAGCAGGTAGCGAAGAACCTGTTCCTTTGGCATGGGCGTCATCTCGTCCGCAAGGGGCTCGAGGCCTGGTTCACCTTGTTGATCGAGGCCCTCTGGCCTAAGTCGAGAATCCTCGCGGTCTACCTCAACATCGCGCAGTTCGGTCCGACGACCTACGGCGTCGGGGCGGCCAGCTGGCGATTTTTCGATCGTCCCGCAGAGGCCCTGACGACGCAGCAGGCGGCGCTCCTCGCGGCCGTCCTGCCGAACCCGGTGCGTTATCGCGCCGAGGCGCCCTCGCCTGACGTCAAGCGTCGCGCGGCGTGGATTCGCCGCCAGATGGAACGTCTCGGTGGCGTCGATCACCTGCAGCGCCTGGAGTCTTAGTGTCAATCGGCTCGACTTCCGGAACCATCGATATGGGTCGTTCGCATTTTGACATGCCCGCCACGGTCACGCTGGACGCCATCCTCGACGCCTATGATGGCTTCTTGATCGATGCCTATGGTGTGCTCGTCGACAAACAGGGGGCGCTGCCCGGCGCCGCCGAACTGTTGGCGCGGCTCGAACGCGCTAATCGCCCTTGGTTGATCCTGACGAACTCCGCAAGCCGGCTTCCGGAGACGCTCAGCGCCGAGTTCGCTGAGCTCGGCTTGCCGGTCGCCCCGAGCCGTTTGCTCACCGCCGGGGCCATGTTGAGCGTTTACTTCGCCGAGGAAGGTCTGGCCGGGAGCCGTTGCGTCGTGCTCGGCCCGGCCGACGCGCATCGCTACGCCGAACGTGCCGGCGCAGCCGTCGTCACCCTCGCCCCGGATGCCGATGCCGAGGTCCTGGTCGTCGCCGACCAGAAGGGGGTGCGGTGCCCGGAGGACATGGATCTCGCCGTGAGCCTATTGGTTCGGCGCCTCGATGCCGGGCAGGTCATGCACACGCTGTTGTGCAATCCGGACCTGGTCTATCCGGTCGGCGCAGGGCGTTTGGGCTTCACCGCCGGCGGCTTGGCCGCGATGCTCGAGGCCGTGCTACGCGAGCGCTATCCCGAGCGGTCGCAAGGCTTCGTTAGGCTCGGCAAGCCTCATCCCGCGATCTTCGAGGCCGCACAGCGCCGGCTTGGCGGGGGTCGAATGGTCATGATGGGTGACCAGCTCGCCACCGATATCCTGGGTGCCAACCGCGCCGGCATCGAGTCGGTGCTGGTCGGCACGGGGTTGGCACCAAGTCACGAGCTGGGGGCCTGGTCGGCGCAGCCCACCTGGTACCTGCCCACGCTGCGGTCTTAACCTGGCCGGCCCAGGCCGCTCGTGCGATCAAGCGGCGGTGCCGGGCGATTAGCGCTGCGTGGCGCTGCTGTCGCTGAGCACCTGGTCGCCATCGCGATCCTGGCCTGCCAGCGCCTTGAGGCAGCGCGAGCAGAGGCAATCGCTGTAGGACGTTGAGAGCTGGCCGAGGATCGCGTCGGAGAGATGGACGCCGACGCACTGGCAGTGCGGAAGGTCGTCGACCTTGCAGATGAAGGTCGCACCGCAGCGGGCGCACCGCTTTGGGCCGGGGGTGATGTCGACGGCTCGCTCGTTGTCACTCATGGTTTCCCCGATCGGCAGCTGTGTTCGTCTAAGATATGTTGTAGGCGATCGGGGTGTTCCTCAAGCCGGCGGGATCTCGCCCCCGGTCCTGCGGGAGTCGATGAGGGTCCTGGCTGCTGGCCCTGTGGTGGATGGACCTGGTTGAGTCCCAGGCCGATCGCTCGCCGTGAAGGGGTTGGTGGAAATGGCGTCGGTCCGATCAGCCGTTGGAGAAGCGATGGACACGGGGGCCAGGTCGTCCCGACGGCCGGCGGGGGTTGCCGGTGCGGTGAGCCCTCTGGCGGCGCAGGTCGCGGCTGCCGAGATCCAGCAGGCCTATGATCAGCTGCCTATCGCGCTGCTGGTCAACCTCGTCAACGGGGTTCTGCTCGCCGTGATCCTGTGGGGGGTGGTGAGCCCCTGGGCCATCGGCCTCTGGCTGGCCTTGTTGACGCTCGTCACCGTTCTTCGCTACGCACTCCTTTCTTCCTTCCACAGGGCCCCGGGGCTGGCGCCCGGCACGGCGTATTGGCGGCGCCGCTTCGTTGCAGGTGCCTGTGCCGTCGGTGTGGTTTGGGGACTCGCCGGTTCCGTGCTCTTCCCTGCCAGCTCCTTCGCCTACCAAGCATTTCTGGCCTTCGTATTGGGCGGGATGGTTGCGGGCGCCGTCCCGCTGCTGTCGGTGGTCGATCGTGCCTATCCCTGTTTTGCGGTCCCGGTCATTCTGCCGATCGTTGTGCGCATGATCGAGCTCGGCGACCGGGTCCACTGGATCATGGGTCTTATGATTCTGGTCTTCGGTGTCGCGATGCTTGCCTCTTCGGCGCAGATGCGCCGAGTGTTTCGTGATGCCGTCGAGCTGCGTCTCCGCTTGTCGGCGTCGATCGAGACCGAGCGGGTCCTGGAGCGCATGCTGCGCACGGATGCGCTGACCGGGGTCGCGAACCGCCTCGCCTACGAGGAGTCGCTTGCGGCGGAGTGGCGTCGCGCGAGACGAGAGCACGGCGTGCTGGCATTGATCACCGCCGACATCGACCACTTCAAGGATTACAACGACCGCTACGGACATCAGACCGGTGATCGTTGCCTCATCGCGGTGGCCCAGGCGATGGAACAGAGCCTGCACCGGCCCGGCGATCTTTTGGCGCGCATTGGTGGGGAGGAGTTCGCTGTCGTACTGCCGAATACGCCCCCCGCTGGTGCCCTGATCGTGGCGGAGCGGATCCGCCAGCGGGTGCTGGCATTGCACCTGGCGCACGAAGCGGTCTCGACCGATGAGCAGGTGACCGTCTCGCTAGGCGTCGCGACAACGGCAGAGGCTTGCTACGCGAGCATCGCCGACCTTCAGCGCGCCTCGGATCAGGCGCTCTATCGAGCGAAGCGCGGCGGGCGGAATCGGGTGGCATTGGCCGACGGAGATGCCGATTGAGGACACGAATTGGACCTGCTTTGCGACGCGCGTCTGGAAACCCGCTCTCGCCCTTTGTTCGCTCAGGGCGTGCGGGCCGCCGCCCACAGGTCGATGCGTGCCACGCCCGCACGCTGTAGCGCGCGGGCCAGCTCGCTGGCAGTCTGGCCGGTCGTGACCACGTCGTCGACGATGGCAACGTGTTCCATGGGTGGCAGCCCGGCCACGCGGAAGGCCCCGCGCACGTTGCGCCGGCGGGCGTCGAGCTCAAGGCCCATCTGCGGTGCCGTCGCCCGTGTGCGCTCGCAGCTTCGTGAATCGATGCCCAGGGACCAGTGCCGAGCAGGGATTCGCGCGATCTCGAGTGCCTGGTTGTAGCCGCGGGCGCGTAGGCGCGCGCGGTGCAAGGGCACGGGAATGATGGCTTGCGGCCGCGGGGCGGCTTGCTCGGCCAGGGCCCGCACCAGGCAGTCGCCCAGGAGCCGGGCCAGATTCAGCCGGCCACGGAACTTGGCGCCGGCGATCAACGTCGGCACCGGCCCTTCATAGCGCAGCGCCACATAGGCCGCTGCGAAAGGCGGCGGATGGCGCTGACATGCGCCGCAGAGCGAGTCGCCGGCATGTTCGCCCGGATGCGGTCTGGCGCAGCGCGGGCAGGCACTGCGATTGTGGGGGAGGTCGGCGAGGCAGCCGGCGCAGAGGTCGAGCTGCGCCAGACCGGGTGCGCCGCACAGGGCGCAGGTGGAGGGAAAGAGCCAGTCGAGTCGCAACCCCTCAGGCCTTGCCGAGGTCGCTGGCAGCTGCGGCGGCTAGCGCGATGGCCCCGTCCAGGGTCTCTTGTGTCGTGTAGAAGTGCGGTGAGAGGCGCACGCCTCCGCCGCGATGGGCGCAGATGACACGCTGCCCCATCAGCTTGTGGTAGAGCAGTTCGCTGGAAATGCCGGGGATGCGGAAGGTGATGATGCCGGCCCGCCGCTCCGGCGCTCGGGGACTCAAAAGCTCGAAGCCTTGTGCGTCAACCAGCTCGATCAGGCGGGTGGCGCGCTCGCCGATCTCCGTGGCGACCTGCGCGATGCCGACTTCTTGGAGCAGCGCCAAGCTCGCCTCAAGGGCGTGAATGCCGAGGGTGTTGGGGCTGCCGCATTCGAAGCGGGTGGCATCCGCGGCCGGCGTCCAATCCTTGCGCTCGAAATGGCCGCGGTCGGCGACCATGTGCCAGCCGTACTGGTAGAGGTCGAGCTGGTCGCGCAGATGCGGATCGACATAGAGCAACGCGACGCCCTCGGGTCCGAGCATCCACTTGTGACCGTCGGCGACGACGAAGTGGGCCGCGGTCTCGCCCACCGAGAAAGGCAGGGCGCCGAGGCTTTGGATGGCGTCGACGCAAAGGAGGATCCCTCGGGCCCGGCAGGCCGCGCCGAGGCGCGGCAGATCGAGTCGTAGGCCGCGCGCATACTGCACCGAGCTCACGGCGATCAGCCGGGTGCTTTCGTCACACAGGCCGAGGAGGTCGTCCTCGGGGTTCTGCGACGCATCCAGGTCCAGCAGCTTCAGGCCCACGCCGCGCGCGGCAAGCGACTCCCAAACGACGCGATTCGAGGGGAACTCCTGCGTGATGCCGACGATGTTCTCGCCGGCTCGCCAACGCAGGCCGTAGGCGATGATCGATAGCGCCTCCGAGGTGCTCTTGACCAGTGCGATGTCGCCGGGAGAGACCTCGATCAATCGTGCGAGCCTTTCGCGGAGCCGCTGCTCGGTACTGGACCACTCGGGATAGCGCTCGGCGCCGGTGGTGGCGTTCTCGTTGGCGAATGCCGTGACCGCCGCAACGGCGCGCCGCGGCCAGGGCGCGACGCCGGCATGGTTCAGGTAGTGCAGGCCGGGGGCCAGCGGAAACTCGGAATGCATAATCAAGCGACTGGGTGGCTGGCTCGAGGCGGCCATTGCCAGCCTGTGCCAGAGAAGCGGGGATCGTCAAGCGGGGCGATCAAGCCCACCGCTCAGCGGTGTCCCGCCAGCCGCTCGCCGCTTGTCGTCCCGTCTGCGGATTCGGGGCGCGTCGACGAAAGGGCGCGGCTACAGAACCAAGATAACCGACACGATTCCCAGCCCGATGCCGCCGAGAAGCACAGGCGCGCAGCCTGCCCCTTTTGGGGTCTTGTCCTGTCTCTGCTCTGCAGGCGGGGGGGGCGGCGCGGCGTCGGTTTGCAATTGCGGCTCCTCTGGCTGCGACAGTGCCTGAGGTCTCTGAGCCCCAAACTCGGCCTCGTCACCAGCGGCATTCTGGGCCGGTGCCGGGGTGGCGGCACTCGCGGGCGTGTCTGCCGACTGGCGTTGCTCCGCCACTTGATCCGGTGCCGGCGAAGCGGTCGTTGACGCCTTCTTTGCCGCCGGCGGTGCGCCGCGCTTCGTTGGCTCTGCCGGGGCCTGCGGCGGTGTTGGTTCGGGGGCCGGCTTAGGCTCTGCCGGCTTGGGCGCGGCCATCCTGGGCTCAGGGTCCGCGGTCGGAGGCTGACCCGATGGATTGGATCCTGCAGGAGGTGGTTCAGGGGCCGTCGGCGCGGCGGGGATTGGCGCGCCGCCCTGCTCCTTGATCGCCTTAGACGAGCCGGAGCCCACTGCGGGACCGGGCTTTGCAGCCGCCTTTTTCGCGCTCGGCGCCGACTTCTTCGTCGCAGCGGTCTTGGTCGCGCTCGTCGTTTTGGCCGTCGACTTGCGCGCCGCCGTTTGCTTTGCCGGGCTACCTCTGGTCGCGGCAGACGCCGCACCAGCGCCTTCGTCGACCAACTGGATCGATTCGACGAGGGTCCCGTCGGCCTCGGCGCGTTTGCGCGCCGCCGCGGCGTTGCTGGCAGTGTAGGTGCGTTTACGCTTGCGACCGGTGTCGCGACCCTTGCCCTGAATCTCGAAACGCGGCATGCGCGCCCTCCCCCTGTTGGATGTGTGTTGAGACAGCCTATGCGGTGATGGGGAAAAGGAAATCGGACAGTCGTTGGCCCGGCATTCTCAAAGATGGTAACCGTAGCCGGGTCTTACGGCAACAGACTCAGACGGGGTTTAGACAGGCGCGCTCTACCTCGGCGCGCCTTGCAGCGCGCTGAGGCGACCGAGCTCGGCGAGGGCCGCCTCGGTTTCTGGGCGCCACAGCTGCTGATCCTCAACGCCCACCACGAGGCGGTGCCCTTCCGGCTGCCGGAGGTGCTCGGCGGTTGCGAGTGGCTGAGCCTCATCGACACCGCCGCGCCGCAGCGCAGCGAGCCACCGGCGATTCGGTGCGGCGAGCACTACTCCGATACAAATGCCGCTGAAACCCGACGAATACCTCGCGGATCCCGCCTG
>JGI12048J13642_10040179_pt1 | contig 15967 bp, 10 predicted proteins | sample ElkSlonscriptome_16_FD_13642 | JGI IMG/M metagenome (IMG submission 13642)
ACGATCTACATGCTATCATTGTGGGGAGATATGTGATGCGGAAATAGTGGATTTTCAGGATAAATCATTTTGCTGCCACGGCTGTAAAAGCGTTTACGAACTGCTACAGAGCTGTGACCTTGGAGATTATTACCAATACGCTGAAAACCCCGGTATAAAAAGGCTTAAAGCTTCCAGAAATGAAAGTTTTGCCTATTTAGAAAATGCATCCATTGTTGAGAAAATTGTTTCATTTTCTAGCCCGAAGCTGGTAAAGGTAAAGTTTAGACTTCCGGCTATGCACTGCGCTTCTTGTATTTGGCTCATTGAGAATTTTAGAAAGCTCGTTCCAGGGGTCATTGAGTCGCGGGTGAATTTTGTAAAACTCGAAGCCACCTTTTCTTATGATCCAGGTGAGCTAACACTCAGGCAACTGGTAGAGCAACTGGCTGCCATTGGTTACGAGCCTGAACTCAATCTCAAAGACACGAATAAACGAAAGTCAAAGACTTCAAAAACATTGATTTATCAGATCGGTGTGGCGGGTTTTTGCTTCGGTAACATCATGCTTTTGAGCTTTCCGGAATACCTCTCTGGCAAGCAGCTGGTATCTAGCAATTACAGGTTGTTTTTCGGCATTATGAACTTTACCCTGGTTTTACCTGTACTTTTATTTTCAGCACGCGATTACTTACTATCGGCATGGAGAGTTGCCAGGAGAAGGCAGATCAATATGGATGTGCCTATTACTTTAGGTATACTGGCCCTTTTCGTCAGAAGTACTTATGAAATATTTATCGAAGGTGGGGGTGGTTATATGGATAGCCTGGCTGCCCTGGTTTTTTTCCTGTTGATAGGGAAGTGGATTCAACAGCGTACATACCAGAATCTTTCTTTTGAGCGCGATTATCGCTCTTATTTTCCCATTGCGGTTCAGAAGCTAAATAAGGACATTGAAGAATCTCTGCCAATTGAGAAATTAGAAGTTGGAGATCATTTTGTAATCAGAAGTGGCGAGCTTATACCCACAGATGCAGAACTCCTTTCGGGTGAGGCTGAAATTGACTATAGTTTTGTGAGTGGAGAGTCTGATCCTGTGCGGGTTGAGATTTCTGATAAACTTTACGCGGGTGGCCGTCAGCGCGGTGCGCGACTGGTTCTAAAAGCACTAAAACAAGTAGATCAGAGCTATTTAACTTCACTTTGGAACAAGGGTGAAGACCCCGACGAAAATAACCTGGAAAGCCTGGCTGACGAAGTGGGTAAGAAGTTTACCTGGGCTGTAGTCGGAATCTCTTTAATCGCTGGAATCTATTGGGCAATTGTTGATCAATCGCTGATGTTAAATGCCGTGAGTGCCGTGCTTATTGTGGCCTGCCCGTGCGCCTTGGCTTTGAGCTTTCCCTTCGCCTTTGGTAATGCCATCAGGCTCATGGGTAGAAAAGGGTTCTATTTGAAAAGTACGCAGTCGTTGACCAAAATGGCTGAGGTTAAGCAAATAGTATTTGATAAAACCGGAACACTAACGAGAAAAGGAAAGACTGAATTAAAGTGGCTTGGAGATGATTTGGATCCATTTGATTTGAGTGCAATAATTTCGTTGACTAAAGAGTCTGCTCACCCCCTTAGCAGGCACATATATAATGAACTAACATCGGGTTTTAAACCTGAACTTCTGCAGATTAGTCACTTTAAAGAACACCGGGGAAAGGGCATTCAAGCTGATTTTTCCGGAAAAACGATTCAACTTGGTTCGGAAAGCTTTTTGGACGTAAAATATCGAGAAGATACTAGTCTGTCTAGTAAGGTTTATTTCGCCATTGATGGCCAGATAAAAGGCTATTTTTTGGTAGATAAGAACTATCACAAAGGTCTTGAAAAACTCATTAGAGAATTAAAATCTAAGTTTAAGCTATTTCTCATTTCAGGAGATGGCGAAGGAGAGAGAAAAAGAATGGAAAGGCTATTTGATCAGAAAACTGGAATTTTCTTTCAAAAGCTTCCACATGAAAAAGCAGAAATCGTAAAGGAATTAAAAGGAGAAGGCAAGATAGCCATGATAGGAGATGGTTTAAATGACGCAGCCGCATTGAAAGCCAGCGATTTTGGTATTTCTGTTGCTGATGATATCTTCAGATTTACACCGGCTTCAGACGCTATTTTGAGCTCCGAGAGTTTTAGCTCTTTAGATAAACTCTTTGAATATTCAAAAGCTAGTTTGACCGTTGTTAAGCTCAGCTTCTTACTGTCATTTCTGTACAATGGAGTTGGAATTTTCTTTGCTGTGCAGGGCTTACTCACACCTGTTATCGCCGCTATTTTAATGCCACTGAGTTCGATTTCTGTTGTGCTTTTTGTTTCGTTGGGAACTCAGTTTAAGTTTAATAGAATTTTTAAAACGAATGCAGTATCAAAAACTGATAAAAATCAGGTTTTGAATTGACGGGGGTCATGAAAATGCAGAGCATCATGAACGTAATTTGCATGCAAACTAAATAAAAGTGGAAGCAATATTTGTACTCATCGGAATAAGCCTACTCGTTGCAATAGGATTCTTGCTCGGGTTTATCTGGGCCGTAAGAACCAAGCAGTACGACGATGATTTCACCCCCTCTGTGCGAATGCTATTCGACGATGGATCAAAGACTAAACAAGAAAAAAATACCACAAATAAAGAGTAATGAAGATTGAGAAGTTTTACTACGATAATCAGATCGTAAAGATGTTCGCCTATGCAACTGTTGTTTGGGCAGTTGTAGGTATGCTTGTTGGCCTTTACGCGGCTTTTCAAATGGTTTTTCCCTGGTTGTCCATGGATATTCCGTATACCACCTTTGGAAGAATCCGACCACTACACACAAATGCCATAATTTTCGCCTTTGTTGGTAATGGAATATTTACCGGAGTATATTATTCACTCCAACGATTGCTTAAAGCCCGGATGTGGAGCGATTCTTTATCCAGGATTAATTTCTGGGGATGGCAGTTAATCATAGTCTCTGCTGCATTAACCCTTCCGTTTGGTATTACCACTTCTAAAGAATACGCCGAGCTTGAGTGGCCTATTGATATCGCTATTGCTCTTATCTGGGTTGTATTTGGACTGAATATGATGATGACAATCATTAAAAGAAGAGAACGCCACCTTTACGTGGCGATTTGGTTTTATATAGCCACTTTCGTTACGGTTGCCGTACTTCATATTGTCAATTCATTTGAACTCCCCATTTCATTTCTAAAGTCATACAGCTGGTACGCTGGTGTGCAAGATGCACTTGTTCAGTGGTGGTATGGCCATAACGCTGTTGCCTTCTTCCTTACAACTCCCTATTTGGGGTTGATGTATTACTTCATACCAAAGGCAGCCAACCGTCCGGTATACTCTTACAGACTTTCCATCATTCACTTTTGGGCTCTGATCTTTATTTATATCTGGGCAGGTCCGCACCACTTATTGTATACTTCTCTTCCAGATTGGGCTCAAAGTTTAGGTACAGTATTCTCAATCATGCTTATTGCACCCAGTTGGGGGGGGATGTTGAACGGACTTCTAACCCTGCGCGGCGCCTGGGATAAGGTAAGAGAAGATCCTACGCTAAAATTTATGGTTGTTGCCGTTACCGCTTACGGTATGTCAACGTTTGAAGGCCCTATGCTTTCCATTAAAAGTATTAATGCCATCAGCCACTTTACAGACTGGACAATAGCTCACGTTCATATTGGTGGACTGGGGTGGAATGGATTCCTAACCTTCGGTATGCTCTACTGGCTAGTGCCTAAGATGTTCAATGTAAAACTGCACTCTATTAAACTTGCCAATGTCCACTTCTGGATTGGAACCCTCGGAATTCTATTCTACGCTATTCCGCTGTACTGGGCTGGCTTTACACAATGGGCCATGTGGCAGGAATTTACTCAAGATGGTTTCCTTGTTTATCCAAACTTCCTGGAAACAGTTACGCAGTTGATACCGATGTACTTAATGAGAGCTATCGGTGGTACGCTTTACCTTACGGGTACCATCATCATGATCTACAACATCGTGAAAACTGTAAAGGCCGGAAGCTTTGTTAAAAATGAAGAAGCTGAAGCTCCAGCCCTTGAGAAAGAATATAAAAAGCACGGAGAAGAGCACTGGCACAGGCCTATTGAAAGAAGACCTGTTCAGCTGCTTGTTCTTTCATTGGTGGTAATTCTGATAGGTGGAGTTATAGAGATGGTACCAACCTTTCTGGTAAAATCAAATGTGCCTACTATTGCATCTGTAAAACCTTATACGCCACTTGAGTTACATGGACGTGATGTTTACATTCAGGAAGGGTGTAATAACTGCCACTCACAAATGGTGCGTCCTTTCAGGCACGAAACGGAGCGCTATGGCGAGTATTCAAAATCTGGCGAGTTTGTCTACGACCACCCGTTTCTTTGGGGATCGAAACGAACCGGCCCAGACCTTCATAGGGTAGGAGGTAAATATCCGGATAGCTGGCACTATAATCATATGATTGAACCTTCCAGAATGTCTCCGGGATCATTGATGCCTGTATATAAATGGCTAGCAGTGACGGAACTTGATACTTCTACAACACAAGCCAAGATAAACGCTATGCGAACGCTCGGAGTACCCTATCAGGATGGTTATGAAACTATAGCTAATCAGGATGTGGTAGCTCAGCAACAGCAAATAGTAGAAAGTCTTGCTGGCGATAATATTCAGGCAGAACCCAATACGGAGCTGGTAGCACTAATTGCTTATCTGCAGCGATTGGGAACAGATATAAAATTAGAAGACCAAACTGCAGAAAAAGAATAAGCTATGCTAAAGTTCATTAAACACAATATGGAAACGATCGTAGGAGTAGAGATTTTCCCATTGATTTCCTTTATCATCTTTTTCAGCTTTTTTGTCGGCTTAATCATCTATGTGATGCGAATCAAAAAAAGCAGCATTGAAGAAGTCAGCGCTTTACCCCTACAAGATTCAGAACCTATCAAAATAAACGGCCATGAAAATGAATAAACTGCTCATCTTAGCCACTTTAATCTTTTCCACAACTCAAGTTCTGGCGCAGACAGCCGAGCCCGTTCAACCTAGCCTTTGGGACGGACCAAACCTGGCCCTGGCCATTGTAGCAGTTGTTCAATTAATAGCTATTCTAGCTGTAGCAGGAATTCTTAAAAGAGTAACTGCAAACTCAGACTTCTTCATGAAGATCTTTAAAATGCGAGACTCACAGAACCTTAAAAATCTGGCTGTCTTAATTGGTTTTATTGGACTTTCCACTTTAGCCCATGCGCAGGGAAACATCAAAGTTGCTGAGTACCCTGAATTTCTCAAGGATCCTAATACGATCATGCTTCTGACATTAAACGTTCTGTTACTGGGAGTTTTTATTTACATGACTCGCTTGCTCAGAAAGACCATCGGTATGCTAATGCCCGAGTTAGAGCAAGCGCCTCAAACAGAAGCTGAAGCAAAAAAGTCTGAAGAAGGATCTTTTATGCACGTGCTGACAGATGCCGTTCCAATAGAGCGAGAGCACGAAGTAATGACAGATCACGAGTACGATGGAATTCGCGAACTGGACAACAATCTTCCGCCCTGGTGGGTCTGGATGTTTTACCTCACCATCGTTTTTGCTTTTGTTTACCTGATTTACTACCACGTATTACCTTATGGAATGTCGCAGGAAGAACAATACGTAGCTGAAGTTGAACAGGCCGAAGCCGACAGGCAGGCATATCTTGCAAAGGCGAAGAATCTGGTGGATGAAAATACAGTAGAGTTTCTTTCAGATGCATCCGATCTGAAAGCAGGTAGAGCCATATTCACGGAGTTGTGCCAACAATGCCATGCTGCTGATGGTGGGGGAGGCGTTGGGCCAAATTTAACTGATCAATACTGGATTCATGGAGGGTCGATCCAAGACCTGTTTAAAACGGTGAAATACGGAGTTCCGACTAAAGGTATGATTTCGTGGGAATCTCAATTGAGACCTGTTCAAATGGCGCAGGTGGCCAGTTACATTAAGACCTTAGAAGGTACTACACCAGCTAATCCAAAGGAGCCGCAAGGTGACCTTTACATTCCGCAAGATGCACCTGCAGATTCGACCAATACTGAATCTCAGGATGTTGAAGAGATAGAAACGGACGGAGATTCTGAAGAAGCCACTGCGGCACTGAAATGAAAGAAGAATTAGAAGCGAAGGAAGAGAAGAGTTTTAGAGATTCACTTTCCACTATTGATGAGAGTGGCAAAAGGAAGTGGATTTATCCAAAAAAACCGAAAGGTAAATTTACCAAAGCGAGAAATTGGGTCAGCGCATTTTTGCTGGCCTTTCTCTTCACAGGACCCTTTATAAGAATAGATGGTCAGCCCATGCTTCAATTCAATTTAATAGAGCGAAAATTCATTCTTTTTGGGCAAATATTCTGGCCCCAGGATTTTCACTTGTTTGTAATCGGGATGATTATTCTCGTCATTTTCATTGCTCTTTTTACCGTGGTATACGGTAGACTTTTTTGTGGGTGGGTTTGTCCGCAAACGATTTTTATGGAAGGGGTATTCAGAAAAATTGAATATGCGATTGAAGGAGATTGGAAGCAGCAAATGAAGTTGACCAGGATGCCCTGGAATGCTGAAAAAATCAGGAAAAAAACAATCAAGCACATCATATTCTTTGTCATTTCATTCCTGATTGCCAATACATTTTTAGCTTATATTATTGGTAGTGACGCGCTAATAGATATTATAACTGATCCACCTTCAGAGCATATTGCCGGTTTGGGAGCCATTACCGTTTTTTCGCTGGTTTTTTATGGCGTTTTTGCCAAATTTAGGGAGCAGGTATGTACAACGGTATGCCCTTACGGGCGACTTCAGGGAGTAATGCTGGACAGGCAATCTGTAGTTGTAGCCTATGACCATGTTCGCGGTGAGCAACGCGGAAAGTTTCGCAAAAATGAAGATAGAAACGAAGTGGGTAAAGGCGATTGTATAGATTGTGGGCACTGTGTTCACGTCTGTCCTACGGGTATTGATATTAGGAATGGCACCCAGCTTGAATGTGTTAACTGCACGGCCTGCATTGACGCCTGCGATGAAATGATGGAAGCGGTGAATCTTCCAACCGGTTTGATTCGGTATACAAGTGAAGAACAGATTCAAACAAGAGAACCCTTTAAACTGAGCGCACGAGCTAAGGCGTATACGGTTTTACTGGCAATCTTAGTTGGAATTCTCACAGCGCTTTTAATAACGCGAACAGAAGTGGAAGCTACCATACTTCGCACTCCGGGTATGATCTATCAGACGAATGAAGATGGAACGATATCCAACCTCTACAACTACAAAATCATCAATAAAACGAACTATGATCTGGATTTTACGCTGGAACCGCTTGATGATGAATACAAAATTAAAATGATAGGCAGGGTTCCTGAATTAAAGATGCAGGAAGTAGCGCAGGGAGCCTTCTTTCTTTCTGCACCACCGGAAGCGTTTGAGTTCGGTAAATTGAAAACGGAGCTGGGGATATTTGATTCAGAACATGAGTTGATAGAAAAAGTACAAATTAAAATGGCAGGGCCACTTTAGATATGAAATTAAATTGGGGACATAAGATTGCGATTGTTTATACAATTTTTGTAGGATTCATGGTTTTTATGCTGGTACTAAGCATGCAGGAAGATCACGAGTTGGTTACACAGGATTATTACGAGCAGGAACTTCAGGTACAGAAGAAAATTGAAGCAAATAAAAACCTAAAAAATGCCGGGTATATCGTTGAAATAACTCCGTCAAATGGCGAATTGATCATTCAACTTCAGGGGATAAAATCACCTCAAAATGCAGTTGGTAAGATCCACTTATATAAACCAGACGATTCATCTTTAGATGAAAGTATTGATCTGAACATCAATGAAGCTGGAGCCATGACAATCAAGCCAAAAGGCAAAGGCGGGAGGTACACAGTTAGCTTGGATTTTGAAGTAGGGGGTGTTCCATTTTATCGTGAAAAAGATATTTTACTCTAATGATTTTCCCTGCTTTGATCATAGGTTTAGCTGGAAGTCTGCATTGTGTAGGTATGTGCGGGCCCATTGCTATGTCGGTTCCCGTTGGTCAGGGCAGCGCTGTGAATAAAACATTCGCATATGCAAGTTACCATATCGGCAGGTTGAGTTCATATGCGCTTATCGGTTTCCTTTTTGGTGTGCTTGGGTACGGACTTGATATGGCTGGTTTGCAGCAAATACTCTCTCTAAGCGTCGGAATTTTTATGCTCCTGTACGTTTGGTTTCCGAGGTTTTTTGGCAGCTTAAAATTTGGTGGTTTCATCATACGGTTTCAGTCTAGAATGACAGGTCATATGGCCAGAATGTTGAAATTGAATAGAACACCAGCACTCCTGGGCTTAGGTTTTTTTAATGGACTACTGCCCTGTGGACTTGTTTATGTTGCCATTGCTGCATCAATGGGAACTTATGATCCTTTTTTAGGAGCCTTGTTCATGATTGTTTTCGGCATAGGAACTATTCCAGCATTGCTTGGCCTGGCTATTACCGGACAAAAAATGGGGGTGAGTTTTAGATCTCAGATGAGAAAAGTCGTACCCATACTCGTAACGGTATTTGCTATTCTTTTCATTCTTCGTGGGCTTGGTCTGGGGATACCCTATTTGAGCCCCGAGCTTGATCAAGTTGTGTCATCATCACAAGAATGTGCTCCATGAATGAGCTAATTGAAAAATACAATATTCCAGTTCCGCGGTACACGAGTTATCCAACGGTACCCAATTGGAAAACAGAAAGTTTTGATAAGAAATCCTATTTGGAAAGACTGAAAATTGGATTTTCCGCTGCAAATCAGGAAGGGATTTCTGTATACATTCATTTACCATACTGTGAAAGCTTATGCACCTATTGCGGCTGCAATACACGAATAACCATAAATCACGCGGTAGAAGAGCCCTATGTAAATGCGGTGCTGAAAGAATGGAGTTTGCTTTCTTCTCATTTCACAGAAACACCAAAAATTAGAGAGATACATCTCGGCGGTGGCACTCCAACTTTTTTCTCCGCTGATAATCTGATAAGGCTTGTTGAAGGAATTACTTCGCGAAGTATTGTGTCTGAAGATGCATCTTTTAGCTTTGAAGCACACCCGGCTAACACCACGCATGAGCACCTAAAAAGACTGAGAAAGGCTGGCTTTGATAGACTGAGTCTTGGAATTCAGGATTTTGATCCCAAAGTTCAAAAAGCCATAAATAGAATTCAGACAACGGAAGATATTGATAGAGTTGTTTCTCAAGCCAGGGAGCTCGGGTATAGATCAATAAATTTTGACCTTGTTTATGGTCTTCCTTTCCAGACAATTGATGGTGTTAAAGATGCTGTTAACAAGGTGCTTGAAATGAAGCCTGATAGAATTGCCTTTTATAGCTATGCACACGTACCCTGGATAAAACCGGGGCAGCGTGCCTATAGCGAAAAGGATCTACCTGATGCTCAACTGAAGCTTGAACTGTTCACAACAGGTAGAGATATGCTGCTGAAAGGGGGCTACAAGACTATTGGGTTTGATCATTTTTCTCTGCCCGAAGATTCCTTGTATAAGTCTTACGCCAGTGGAAATATGCATAGAAACTTCATGGGATTTTCTGATTTGAGAACCCCCTATCAAATTGGTTTGGGGGTATCTTCCATAAGTGATATTGGAACAGCCTTTTCGCAGAATGCAAAAGCAGTAGAGCCCTATATTGAGAAAGTGAAAAATGGGGAGATCCCGATAGTTAAAGGGCATTTGCATTCCGAAGAAGATTCTTTTTTGAGAAAGCATATTCTCAATCTTACATGTAAACACAGAACTTCCTGGCAAGGTGCCGGTGTTAAAGAATCTCGCTACATGCGCAATACCCTTGCCGGGCTCCGTATTTTTGAAGGTGAAGGCTTGCTTGAGCTGGGAAATGAATCTATTCAGATTACAGATAAAGGTAGACTCTTTGTAAGACAAATTTGTTCAGTAATAGATCGTGACTACGATTTTGCTACGCAGGGGAAATACTCAAAAGGCGTTTAATCCTTTTTTCTTTTTTACGGGCGTTTATTCTTTCGCATTGTTAGCATCACTCATCTTGAGGTGATCAACTTTTTTCGCACATCGAGCTTGTTTTGAGTGAGTTTTCTTGACGTTTCAATTTAGAACGGACAATTGCTTCAGCACGTACGATTATGTTAATTAGGTCTTTTTGACAGCGTATAGAAAATGAGAAACTATAAACGCGTCGAAACTAAAAAGCGCGGCAAAAGGCTGTTTTTCATTACACTTAGAACCTATTTTAATTTCTCTAAATAGCATGCTTGATATACGCCGCTACCCGTTTAGAAGCTCAGCTATATAGATCAAAAAAAGCCCCATTTACGGAGCTTTTAATAATCTAATCCTTGAAAAAATAATTTACAAATGAATCACTTCGTCGTAAGCTGCAGCAGCGGCTTCCATCACTGCTTCACTCATAGTTGGATGCGGGTGAACTGTTTTGATTATTTCATGACCTGTCGTTTCGAGCTTTCTGATTGAAACAATTTCTGCTATCATCTCCGTTACATTGTAACCAATCATATGCCCGCCCAGTAGCTCTCCGTATTTTGCGTCAAAAACAAGCTTTACGAATCCATCACTAGCACCGGCAGCCTTGGCTTTTCCAGAAGCTGAGAACGGAAACTTACCCACTTTTAAATCGTAGCCGGCTTCCTTAGCTTGAGCTTCAGTCATACCAACGCTGGCCACTTCAGGGCTGCAATAAGTACAACTCGGTATATTGTTATAGTCAATGGGCTCCACGTTCATACCCTTGATTTTTTCCACGCAAAGAATACCTTCTGCACTTGCAACGTGAGCGAGAGCAGGTCCTGGAACACAGTCACCAATAGCGTAGTAACCGGGAATATTGGTCTTGTAAAAATCATCCACTTTTATAAAGCCTCTATCCGTCGCAATTCCAACATCTTCAAGCCCGATGTTTTCGGTATTCGGACTTACACCTACAGCGCTGAGCACCACGTCACATTCAAGTGTTTCTTCTCCTTTTTTCGTTTTCACGTGAACTTTGCATCCACTTCCCGAAGTGTCTACCTTTTCAACGCTGGCCCCGGTCATTATCTTAATACCGTTCTTTTTGAAGGTTCTTCCCAGCTGTTTGGATACCTCTTCATCTTCTCTGGGTACAATATTGTCAAGGTATTCAACAATCGTTACCTCAGTGCCAATAGCATTGTAGAAATAAGCAAATTCAGAGCCAATAGCTCCACTGCCCATCACGACCATTTTCTTGGGTTGTTTTTCCATAGACATGGCCTTGCGGTACTCAATAATTTTCTTCCCGTCAATTTTTACATTCGGAAGTTCTTTTGCTCTGGCTCCAGTGGAAATGATGATATGATCAGCTTCGTAGGTTTCTGTTTTACCCTTATCGTCTTTAACTTCTATTTTTTTGCCAGATTTAACTTTCCCGTTTCCCATGATCACATCGATCTTGTTCTTTTTCATGAGAAAATTAACTCCTTTACTCATGCCGTCAGCAACTCCGCGACTTCTGTTGATCATGCCGCCAAAATCTACACTGCTTTTATCAACCTTTATTCCGTAATCTTCGGCGTGCGTCATGTATTCAAAAACGTTAGCGCTTTTGAGTAAAGCCTTGGTAGGTATACATCCCCAGTTTAGACAAATACCGCCAAGAGCTTCTCGCTCCACAACGGCTGTTTTAAATCCAAGCTGAGAAGCCCTGATTGCAGCTACGTAACCTCCGGGTCCACTACCAAGTACTATTACATCGTATTTCATTTTCTTGTAATTTTTCAGATTGCGAAAATAGCAAACAAAAACATCACGAGACAGAAAGATAGGGGAAACTCCTTGCGCTATTTTTAGCTGCACTTTTAATAAGTTATAACTTTGGAAGTCATGGACACCTTACACCAACACAATGTGAAAGTGGGCAATGCAGCCCGACACGAACTTATTGTAGAGTACAAATTCAAATCAACCGATAGTAAACATATCATCCAAATACCCTATTGGCGCCCGGGTAGATATGAAGCAGGTAACTTTCCTAAAAAATATGTCAATCTGCGGGTATTTGATGGAAAAACAGAAATAGACTCTTTTAAGTTAAGCCCAAACACCTGGGAAATATCGTGCAAACCCGACCAGATTATCCGAATTACTTACACCTACTACGCAGACGATCTAACAGCAGGTAATACCTATTGTGATGAAGAGCTATTATTGATAAATCCTGTCAACTCCCTGATATATGCCCGGGGATATGAGCACGATCCCGGGAATCTCACTTTGGAATACCTGGAATCCTGGTCGTGGGCTTCAGGACTAGATGTGGTTGGTAATAATAAAGAAACCGTCAAATTTTCCTACGGTGATATCCAGGAATTAATGGACTCGCCTATTTTGGCCTGTAAACACCTTCAAACTTTTGAATACGAAGTTAAAGGCATTCATTTCTATGCCCATTTTGGTGGTGAACCTGTTCCAAATATTGAAGAGATTGAACGAGACTATAAGTTATTTAGCGAAGCACAGATTCGCAATTTCGGCTCATTTCCAGTACAGAATTATTACTTTTTGAATATTCTGCTTCCGCATAAAGCTTACCATGGTGTTGAACATGAAAACAATACGGTGATCATTTATGGACCAGCAGAAAAACTGACAGAACGCAAGGAGTATTTAGATCTAATGGGTGTTTCATCTCATGAGCTATACCATACCTGGAATGTAAAAAGCCTGAGACCGACTGAGTGGATGCCTTATGATTTTGAGAAACCCGGGTTTTCTCGGCTTGGATACGTGGCTGAAGGAGTTACAACTTACATGGGCGATTACATGTTGTGGCACGCTGGTGTTATCTCTGATGAAGAATTCCTGGATGAACTTTCAACTATCGTTGAAAAACATTTGCTCAATGAAGGCTATAAGAGTTTGTCACTCGCAGATTCATCTGTCGATACATGGGTGGATGGTTATGGAAGAACAACCCCTTCCCGCCGGGTAAGCATTTACAATGAAGGTGCTATGCTGGCTATCGTCTGCGATATCTGGCTTCAAAAATATGCAGATCTAAGCATGAATGATTTTATGAAGCTATTATTTGAAAAGAGAGGAGGAAAAAAAGGCTATTCTGAACAAGACTATTGGACACTTCTTGAAGAAATGGCCGATGCACCATGGCAAAAACTATTTAACGATTGTGTAAATGGAAGAGGTAAACTCTTTGGCTATTTTGAAGAAGCGTTAAATTTCATGGGGCTAGATATAAGCTATCTTCCTTCTGAAAAATCCTGGGAGCGCTACTGGGGTGTCAGGCTCTTAAATAGTGACAAGGGTGTAGAAATTTTAAATTTGAAAAAGGGGTCTTCAGCAGATCTGGCAGGCCTTGACGAAGGTGATACCTTTCTGAAGATAGATGGAATTTCGCCCACGGAGTTTCTGGAGCAAAACCGATCAAAGGAACTTCAAAAGACAGATGTAGAGATCAAATCGGGATTTAGAAAAAAGGAGCTTATGCTGCAGTCGGATGGAGATACTGGAATTCCGAAATATAAAGTTGTTTTAAACGAAAAGTCAAATCGATTTAAAAACTGGAAAAATGCCGCTCATGTAAATGAATTAGACATGAACGGCTAAAATATGTTACTTCAATATTCTAAAAAATTTTGAGCCTATGACTAACGAAACAATTGACACACAAGAATTCAAAACCCCGAGCAGACCCACATTCCTTACCGTTCTCTGTATTTTAACTTTTGTTGTTTCCGGGTATTTCTTTGTCCAGAGTATAATCGGAATTTTTGCAAATCAGGCTATGGATACCGCGGCGTTTAACGAAGTTTCTGAGCAGCTCTATGAAAGCATGGACGAAATGGACGGTGAACAGCAACAGTTTATGCAGGGGTTTATAGATGCCCTTCAAGTAACAATGAATTCTGCAATTGAGAATGCAGTTTCGCTGGGTATATTCGAAATGCTCGCCAGCGCACTCGGTATTTTTGGTGCTGTTTTAATGTTCAAACTGAATAAAAAGGGTTATTACCTATATATCCTTGCTAAAGTCATTGGTGTGGTTGCTCCACTGTTCATTATCGGAGCGAATATGTTAACCATTTCTCTTTACGGTTTCATCGCATTTATTGGCATTTTATTCATTATTCTTTACGGTGTCAATGTCAAGTACATGCGCTAGATAACTGCTGCAATGGCGGAGATCTCAATATTAGCACCTGCCGGTAGCTTAGATACTTGTACCGTTTCTCTAGCTGGAGAATGATCTCCAAAGAACTGGCTATAAATCTCATTAATCTGAGAGAATTGCTCCATGTCTGAAATAAAGATGGAGCACTTTATAATATGCTCTTTTTGTAAACTTTCCTCCTTTAAGATGGCATGGATATTCATGAGAACCTGCCTGGTTTCTGCTTGAATATCCTCTCGGATTAAATGGCCCGTAGATGGATTTATACCAATCTGACCGCTGATGTATAAAGTGTCATTATGTTTAACGGCCTGGCTGTAAGGTCCGATGGGTTTTGGAGCTTTATCTGTGAAAACGAAGTGCATTTCTTTCTTGTTTTGCGCAAAGTTCGCAATCTTTAGGAAGAATTAAGTCAAGGTGAAAATACACTTTAAAGGAGCCGCCAGAACAGTTACCGGGTCGAAGCATATAGTTGAAACCCTGAATGGCAAAAAAATCTTATTAGATTGTGGTTTATATCAGGGAAAAGAAAGCCACAAAGGGCAATCAAATCGAAATCTCGGATTTGAAGCGAGCGATATTGATTTCCTTATTTTATCTCATGCTCACATAGATCATTCTGGTTTAATACCATTGCTGGTAAAAGAAGGTTTTAATGGCCCCGTTTATTGTACCCAGCCAACTTTTGACCTTTGTGAAATAATGCTTGCTGACTCCGCCTATATTCAGATGAATGATCACAGTTATAGCAAGAAAAAAGGGCTCTTCGAAGAAAAGGAACCGCTTTACGATATAGACGATGTTCTAGCGGCCTTAGAGTTATTTAAACCCATAGCTTACGATGACTGGGTTTATTTAGATGATGACATCGCCCTGATGTTTACATACGTGGGCCATATCCTGGGAAGCGGTTGTGTAAATTTAAGAATTAAGGAAGGGAAGCACACGAGGAAACTGGCTTATACAGGCGATATCGGAAGGAAACGTCATAAAATAATAAAAGGCTGGGAGCCCTTTCCGCAGGCGGATTTTATTATTACCGAAAGCACCTATGGAGACAGGCTTCACGGTGAAGAACTTTCCTCCAATCAAGAGCTACTTAAAATCATTCATGAAACCTGCGTTGAAAATAAAGGCAAGTTAATTATACCGGCATTTAGCCTGGGTAGAACCCAGGAGCTGGTTTACTCGCTTGATCAGCTCGAAACCGCTGGTAAAATACCACCGCTTAAGGTTTTTGTTGACAGCCCTCTAAGTACAAATGCTACTGAAATAGTAAAAAATAATGTTGATCATTTTGGACCATCCATTCTGAAATACATGGAAAAAGATGCTAATCCATTTGGTTTCTCAGGTTTGCATTATATACGGGACGTGAAGTATTCTAAGTTGATTAACACCTTAAAGGAGCCCTGTATAATCATATCTGCTTCGGGCATGGTAGAGGCTGGCCGTATTCTACATCACATAAGAAATAATATTGAAGATCCCAGAAATACGATCCTTATGGTGGGCTATTGTGAGCCATCTACTCTTGGAGGACAACTCAAATCAGGTGCGAATAAAATTGAGATTTATGGCAGAGAGTTAAAAGTTAAAGCTCGTGTAATATCCATAGATTCTTACAGCGCCCACGGCGACTATGAAGAAATGCAGGAATATTTAAGTTGTCAGGATCCACAGTTAATTCAGAAGTTATTCCTGGTTCA
>JGI12048J13642_10381394_pt1 | contig 15952 bp, 12 predicted proteins | sample ElkSlonscriptome_16_FD_13642 | JGI IMG/M metagenome (IMG submission 13642)
GTATAAAAAGGTTGACTTATTTAAGCCAAATCTGAAGGAATTAGTAGAAGGTTTAAAGATTGAAATCAATAAAGAAGACATCGCTTCTATTGAAAATGCAGTTGAAGAGCTCCAAAAGAAAATTGACAATAAAATATCACTGATTACGCTCAGCGAAATGGGTGTTTTTATAAAAGGAGCGTCCGGCAGCATTCATATTCCGGCACATATCCGGAAAATTTCTGATGTTTCCGGGGCTGGCGATACAGTGGTTAGCGTAGCTTCACTATGCCTGGCCAGTGCCACATCCGAAAGAACTATAGCCGCGCTTTCCAACCTAGCTGGAGGTCTGGTCTGCGAAAAAGTAGGGGTCGTTCCTATTGACAAGGAACTCTTATTAAAGGAAGCAATTGCAAATCAATCAGAACTATAAGCTCACCCTGTTGTTAGCTGATTAAGCAGTTTACATGGAACACGATAAAATTACCCCATACGAGTCTGAGGCCGCAAAGAAGGAGCAGGTAGCTGAAATGTTTGATAACATTTCGGGCAAGTACGATTTTTTAAATCACTTCTTTTCAGCCGGAATTGACAATTTGTGGAGAAAGCGAGCTATCAAAGAGCTTTCAAAGGATAAGCCAAATGTTATTTTGGATGTCGCTACAGGTACAGGAGACTTCGCGTTTGAAGCGGTAAAATTAAATCCGGATAAGATTATTGGTGTAGATATTTCAGCAGGAATGCTGGACGTAGGAAAAAAGAAAATCGAAAAGCGTCACCTCACAGATAAAATGGAGTTTTTACTCGGCGACTCTGAAGATCTGAAATTTGAAAACGAAAAATTTGACGCAATAACAGTGAGTTTTGGAGTAAGGAACTTTCAAGATCTCAAAAAAGGACTTTCAGAATTAAACCGAGTCCTTAAAACGGGAGGTAAACTTATTATTCTTGAGTTTTCCAAACCCAAAAAGTTTCCTGTGAAACAAGCTTACTTTACTTATTTCAAATACATCATGCCGGTAATAGGCAAAGTTGTCTCCAGAGATAAGTCAGCTTATAATTACCTACCTCAGTCTGTTATGGCATTTCCAGAAGGGGAAGAGTTTCAAAAAATATTGAAGGATGTTGGGTTTTCTGAATCTAAAGCCATACCCTTAACCGGCGGAATAGCCAGCATTTACGTGGCTCAAAAATAATAAATGGTTAATTTCGTTTTAGTTTCGGAAAAAACGAATTGTTTGCGGAAAATCACCTGGATCATATTATTTAGTCTGGCTGCAACTACACTTGCAGCTCAGGGTTCTTATAAGGGGTACAAGCCACTCAATCTCGGGAAGTTTGATAAAAAACAATATCACTTCGGTTTTCTTCTGGGTTTTAATAATTCCAGTTTTATTGTTGATAGAAAAGACACTGCAGACGAACAGGATTCTCTGCTCACCGTAAATTCTGGTAATCCTCCGGGGTTTAATTTGGGAATTATAGCCGCCTGGCATTTCAACAAGAATATTTCGGTTAGATTTCTGCCCACATTGAGCTTTGAAGACAGAACGCTTAATTACGTTTTTTACGCTGCTCCAGACAGTACGGTTGGATTTGAAAAAAGAGTTGAATCAACCCTGATAGATTTTCCGGTCAACTTTAAATTCCGAACTGACCGCCTGAGAAACTTTGCCGCCTATGCCGTTGCAGGTGCTCGTTTCAGAATTGACATGCAATCTGAGAAAGATGTGGAAAATAATGTGGCGGAAGAAATTCTCGTTAAAACCCTTAGCAATGATTTTGCCGTGGAATTTGGTGGTGGATTTGACTTTTTTCTACAGTATTTCAAATTTGGAATAGAATTGAAAATGGCTCTCGGTATGCCAAATATTCTCGTTCCAGAAGATACTCAATTTACCAATCCCATAGAATCGCTTCGCAGCCGGACTTTCTTTTTAACATTGACCTTTGAAGGTTAACCATGTCAAACTTTGTTGATATTGCTCTGACTCCTGAAAAAGCGGATGATGAAGTGGAAATAAAGAAAAAACTCTTCGAAAAGGGAGTTAATCCCAGGAACCGGTTTCAACTGAAAAAGCGATCTATAGACGCCCGCAAAAAGCAGGTGCTATATCGATTGAGATTTGAAGTATTTGCGCCGGATGAGAATACATCTCAATTGGCTTTTGAGCCAGGCGGAAATAATGTGAGCAATGCAGAAGAAGTTCACATAATTGGCAGTGGCCCCTGCGGTTTATTTGCAGCCCTGGAATTAATTGAAAAAGGAAAAAAGCCCATTATAATAGAACGTGGGAAAGACGTTAGGAGCAGAAGAAGAGATTTAGCTGCACTTAATAGAGATCACCTGGTAAACCCCGAATCTAACTATTGTTTTGGCGAAGGTGGAGCCGGCACCTATAGCGATGGCAAATTATACACCCGCTCTAAAAAGCGTGGTAGTGTTGACAGGGTCTTAAAATATCTTGTAGCCTTTGGTGCATCAAATGATATTCTGATCGACGCTCACCCCCATATAGGTACGAATAAACTACCCAATATTATAGTTAGTATTAGGGAGTATATAAAAAACTGTGGGGGTGAAATTCACTTTAATACAAAGCTTACGGGTTTAGAGATTAGCGGACAATCCATTCAAAAAATTGAAATAAATTCAGATCATTGGATATCCGTCAAAAAACTTATTCTGGCTACGGGGCATTCGTCGCGCGATGTATTTGAATTGCTGCATAAAACGGGAATAGAAATTCAATCAAAACCGTTTGCGCTGGGTGTCAGAATAGAACATCCCCAGGAACTGATAGATCAAATTCAATATCATTGTACCGATCGGGGGCCTTATCTTCCACCAGCGTCTTACAGTTTGGTAAATCAATATCAGGATAAAGGAGTTTATTCTTTTTGTATGTGTCCCGGCGGCATAATAGCCCCGTGCGCAACCTCACCGGGCGAAGTGGTGACCAATGGTTGGTCGCCTTCTAAAAGGAATAATCCCTTTGCGAACTCAGGGCTTGTAGTAAGCGTTAATCCAAAAGATTTCGACCCAAAAAATTCAGGAGATCCACTTTTGGGATTGGGATTTCAATCTGAAGTTGAGAAGAAAGCCTGGGACTTGGGTGGCAGAAGGCAATCTGCTCCTGCGCAACGATTGGCGGACTTTGTATCCGGAAAAGAAAGTACAAACCTTCCCAAATGCTCCTATCAGCCAGGTATTGTATCAGCTAAATTAAATGATTGTCTGCCAGACTTTATTTACAAAGGCCTCGCTAATTCACTGAAAGAGTTTGGTAAAAAGATGAAAGGCTACTACACCAATGAAGCTGTATTAGTCGCCACAGAATCAAGAACATCTTCACCAGTGAGAATTCCGCGAACGAAAGAATTACATCATCCCGACATTTTAAATCTTTACCCCGCAGGAGAAGGAGCCGGATATGCCGGGGGAATTGTATCTGCAGCAATAGACGGGCAAAAAATTGCTGAAACTATAGGCAATCTCAAAACTAGTCCCTCCTGAATTCGGAAAGCAGAACTGAAGTGGCTACAGCAACATTCAGTGATTCGGCAAGGCCAAATCTCGGAATAGAAAGTATTTCGTCTGAAGCGTCGAGAAGCTCTCTTCTAATTCCATGCGACTCACTTCCCATAATTAAAAAAAACGGAGCTGCTAAATTGGATTGATATACATTTTCTCCATTCATATCAGCAGCAAAAACCCTTGTAGAAGCCGGTTTTTGAGCTATGCAGTCTTCAATATTACGATGGAGTACTTTAATTCTAAATAAGCTACCCATCGTTGACTGCACAACCTTAGGATTGTAAAGCTCTACACATCCGGGATGACAAATGATTTGCTCAACCCCAAACCAGTCACAAATTCTAATAATGGTACCCATATTACCCGGATCTGAAACTCCGTCCAGTGCCAGAATATCTCTATCAAAATCAAGATCTCGATCAGGTATATAGCTGCAAACAGCCATAATTTCTGGAGCCGTCTTCATATTAGAAAGTGTGACCATTTCCTTAGCGCTCAATTCGTACACATCGAATTGCTCGCTAATTGAGAGCTGAGTACCCGTCCGCACCAGAATCATTTTTATTACTGAAGATGCTAGTGCTTCATCAACCATCTTCTTACCTTCGATGATAAATGCGCGGTTCTCATCGCGAAACTTTTTTTGTTTTAGTGATTTAATTGACTTGAATTGGCTTTTGGTTAATTTCCCGAACATTTCTGGTTTATCATTCTTTGGCGATTAAGACCACCTGTACATATTGGCTATCGGTAGTGACTGCGAGCATTCTGCTTTTGAGTTCTGGCTGCAACACCACAAAGCGCCTGGCTAAAGATGAGGTTCTTTTACAAAAAAACCGAATAAAATATACTGAAGCGATCAATGTTGATCAAGATGGACTATCCGACGTTATCAGGCAAGAACCTAATAGAAAACTCCTGGGCATTTTCCCTTTTTACGTTTGGGCTTATAATATTCCCAATCCGGATAAATTTGAGAAACGCAATGCCAAAAGGCTTGAAAAACTTAAAAAGAAGAATGCGAAAAGAAGGGAAAAGGGAAAAGATGAATTGGAATTAAAGCCCTTTGGTTCATGGTGGAGAGAAACGGTAGGTGAAGCACCTGTAGTTTACGATTCATCTGCAACTAGCAGAAGCGAAGAACAGCTGAAAACCTACTTGCTCAAGCACGGTTGGTTTAATGCAGATGTCAGATCTGATGTAAAATTCAAGAAAGATAGCACCAAGGCAGCGGTTACGTATATTATTGAGCCTAATCTTGCTTATACGATACGCACGTTAGATTTTGACATTCCAGATACAGCACTTGAAGCCTACACAAAAGAATTAAGAGCTCAAAGGAAGGAAGTAAAAGTAGGAGATCGCTTCAATATCGATAAGCTAGAGAAAGAACGAACGCAACTCACCACTTACTTTAGAGATAGAGGGTATTACGACTTTAACAAAGTGTATATCTACTTTGATGTAGATAGCAGCCTGAACTCACATCAGGTAGACCTGACTCTCGGAATTATCCCCAGAAAGATACCCTATGAAGGTGATCCAGACTCCCTGCTCATTGCCCCATATAAGCGCTACCAGATAAATCAAATTTCAGTTATTGACCTTCCGGGTATCAGAACTCTGGATGTGGCAAATAGCGATACCATTGTTCTACCCGAATACACATTTATTGATCAATACCAACTTCGCGTTAAGCCGAAGATCATTGCACAAAATATCCTCTTCAGAACAGGAGATTATTACGATCTGTCAAAGACTACTCGAACATATCGCCGAATTACTTCTCTGCCTATTGTAAGAAGTGCAAGCATCCAATACAACCCGGTTAATGAAGACATTGACAATACAAGACTCAATTGCCAAATTACCATAACGCCTGCCCCCAAACAAAACATTTCTTTTGAATGGAAAGGCACCAACCGCGGAGGGTTCCTGGGAATTGCCGGTTCTGCCCAGTATCAAAACAAGAATATTTTTGGGGGAGCTGAACTTTTTAATTTCAGTTTATCAGGAGGTGTAGAGGCTCAGCAACTTCTTACCCAATCTGAAAATTCGGGTAATGAACGAAATCTTGGAAATGACGCCTATTTCAACACGGTTGAATTTGGTCCGGAAGTATCACTCACTTTTCCAAGGTTCCTACTGCCCTTTGGTGTTGATAGATTTTCAAAGAGCTCTAACCCGAAAACGGTTCTGACGGCCAATCTATCCTATCAGCGCAGGCCGGATTATGAACGAACCAGATCTTTTGGATCTATCGCTTATAAGTGGTCTTCTTCGCCCGATGACAGCTGGTCTTTTAGTCCTTTAGAAGTAAGTTTAATAAGCATAACCCGTTCAGCTGAATTTAACGAACAACTAGAACAAATTGGCGATCCATTTCTCACCAATAGTTTTCAAGATCACTTCATTGTTGATTCAAGACTGGTTTACACGTTCAATACACAGCGCTTTGGCAGCAGAAAGAAAAACCTGTACTACTACCGCGCTGAAATAGAAACGGCAGGAAACGTTCTTCGTGGATTATTCGACCTTTCAAACGCCGAAAAAAATGAGAACGATTCTTATGAAATTATGGGCATCCAGTTTGCCCAATATGTCAAAACCCTTCACGACTTCAGGTACTACCGCAACCACAACCCGAAGATGAGCACTGCGTACCGACTATCGGCAGGTATTGGTGTTCCGCTTGAAAACCTGGATGTATTACCTTTTGAAAAAGCCTTTTTTGGAGGTGGTGCAAATGATATCCGGGCCTGGCAGGCAAGAACCCTGGGGCCCGGCTCGTTCAGAGATCCAGAAAGATCATTTGATAAACTGGGTGATATTTTACTTCAAGCACAAGTTGAATACCGGTTTGATTTAATTAATGTTTTGGAAGGAGCTCTTTTTATTGATGCCGGTAACATTTGGACCATTAATGCGGATGAAGCCAGGCCAGGAGCTAATTTTGAATTTGATCGGTTTGTAAGTGAAATTGCTTTTGGAGCCGGTGCCGGAGCGCGTTTCAATTTTGACTTTTTCCTGATAAGACTAGATGTAGGGCTACAAATGAAAGACCCATCGCTAGACCCTGGCGAAAGGTGGCTTTTTCAGTCTAAGGAGAAATACAATGAGTATATCAGAGATCTAAATGCTGATCGAGATCCTTCGCAGCAGCTCAGCACATATCAGTGGCGATGGAATCTCAATCTGGGAATTGGTCTTCCTTTTTAAGACGCTCGCAAAAGATTTTATAGCTTTGTCCACTTAATTGGCTTTATATGGGTTGGTTTAAACGCATGAAGGAGGGAATAACAACCTCTACCAAAGACAAAAAAGAAACACCTGAAGGGCTTTGGTATAAGTGCCCTAAGTGCAATACTGTCGTTAGTTCAGAGGAGCATGAACAAAACATTTGGGTGTGCGCCGAGTGTGAATATCACGATAGAATCGGAAGCCAAGAATACTTTGGACTCCTGTTCGATAATGGTAAATACACGGAATTTAACCGGAGTATTAGCTCTGGAGACCCACTGAAATTTCAAGACACAAAAAAATACTCTGACAGAGTTAGGTCTTCTCAAAAGAAAACAGGGCTAAAAGATGCTATAAGAACTGCTCAAGGGAATCTAAACGGCAAAAAAGTCGTTATCGCCGCTATGGACTTTAAGTTTATTGGAGGGTCTATGGGTTCTGTTGTTGGAGAGAAGATATCCAGAGCTATTGATGTTTCTTTAAAATATAAGGCTCCATTAATCATCATATCCAAATCTGGCGGTGCCAGAATGATGGAAGCTGGATTTTCGCTCATGCAGATGGCGAAGACTTCGGCAAAGCTTACGCTATTAGACGAAGCTAAAATACCATTTATCTCTTTTCTGACAGATCCAACAACTGGAGGTGTTACTGCGAGTTTTGCCATGTTGGGAGATGTCAATATTGCTGAACCGGGAGCGCTGATTGGCTTTGCAGGCCCGCGTGTAGTTAAAGAAACCATCGGTAAAGATCTTCCTGAAGGATTTCAAACTAGCGAATTTGTACTGGAACATGGCTTCCTGGATTACATCGTACATCGCCGCGATATGAAAGAAAAGATCGCATTGACTCTGGAAATGTTTGAAATACCTGCTTAATTCAGATATTTAAGTTAGATTTGCACCCGATTTTAGATCGCATTACAAACATTTAAATAATTTTGGTATGTATCTATCACCAGAGAAAAAAAGAGAAATATTTAAACAGCACGGTAAGTCAGATAGCGACACCGGCTCTGCTGAAGGGCAGATTGCACTTTTTACCTACAGGATTAATCATTTGACTAAGCACCTGAAGGAAAATCAAAAAGATTTTAATACAGAACGTTCATTGGTAGCCCTTGTTGGAAAGAGAAGAAGGCTCCTGGATTATTTGATTAAGAAAGATATTACAAGATACCGAGCCATCATTAAAGAGCTGGGAATCAGAAAGTAAACTTGCTTTCAAAACGTATTATGAGAGGCAACCTGGTTGAAATACCACGTTGCCTTTTTTTGTAAATTTTTAGAACACAAACAAAAAAATGGATTACGATTTAAAAACAAAGACCATCGATTTAGGAGATGGCAAACCAATTACACTAGAAACAGGAAAACTTGCCAAACAGGCTGATGGTTCAGTAATGCTCCGCATCGGAGATACCATGCTACTTGCAACGGCAGTTTCAAATAAAGAAGCAAAAGAAGGAATTGATTTCCTTCCCCTTACTGTAGATTATCGCGAAAAATATGCATCTACAGGTAGGTTCCCAGGTGGTTTCTTTAAAAGAGAAGCGAGACCAAGCAATACGGAAATTTTAACCATGCGCCTGGTAGACCGCGCACTTCGCCCACTTTTTCCAGACGATTATCATTCTGATACCCAGGTGATGATTGCCCTGATGAGCTCTGACGAAGAGAATATTCCAGATGCCCTTGTATGCCTTGCGGCTTCTGCTGCGCTGTCGGTATCAGATATACCTTTTAACGGCCCGGTATCAGAAGTACGTGTTGCCAGAATAAATGGAAAATTCATTATCAACCCTACATTTTCAGAGTTGGAAGACGCTGATATGGATATGATCATTGCGGGTACTGAAAGCAGTATTGTAATGGTTGAAGGAGAAATGAAGGAGGTTAGCGAAGATGAAATGGTTGAAGCTATTGAAACCGCTCATGCTGCAATCAAGGTTCACTGCAAAGCGCTGAAGGAGTTTGGTGCGATGGTAGAAAAGTCATCTCCAAAAAGAGAATACGACCATGAAACGCACGATGAAGACCTGAAGAAAAAAGTTCATGAAGCTTGCTACCAGGGATGTTACGAGGTAGCAAAATCAGGCCTTGGTAAAGATGAGCGCTCAGAGGGATTCGGTAAAGTGCTGGAAGATTATAAGTCTAATTTATCAGAAGAAGAACTGGAAGAGAAAGGCGACCTGATCAAAAAATACTTCAAATCTGCTCAGAAGGATGCAGTGAGAAACCTTGTTTTAGAAGAAGGAGTCAGACTGGATGGAAGAAAGACAACTGATATTCGTTCAATCTGGTCGGAAGTAGATTACCTACCCGGAACACATGGCTCATCTATCTTTACACGAGGCGAGACACAATCGCTTACCACATTGACATTGGGATCTAAGCTCGATGAACAGACAATTGATGGAGCGCTTGTTCAGGGAACAGAAAAGTTTTTACTTCACTATAATTTCCCGCCTTTTTCAACTGGAGAAGCTTATCCGATTCGCGGAACTTCGAGAAGAGAAATCGGACACGGAAATTTAGCACTCAGAGCTTTGAAAACGGTAATTCCGGGAGCACCCGAAAATCCTTACACCATTAGATTGGTGAGTGATATTCTTGAATCAAACGGATCGTCATCTATGGCAACCGTTTGTGCAGGTACGATGGCACTAATGGATGGAGGTGTGAAAATAACAGCTCCCGTTTCAGGTATTGCCATGGGCTTGATTTCTGATGCAGATTCGGGAAAATACGCCGTTCTTTCAGACATTTTAGGAGATGAAGATCACCTGGGAGATATGGACTTCAAGGTAACGGGTACTGCAAAAGGTATCACTGCCTGTCAGATGGATATTAAAGTTGAAGGATTGAGTTTCGAGATTCTCAAAAAAGCCCTTTACCAGGCGCGAGATGGAAGATCTCATATCCTTAACGAAATGCTTAAAACAATTGACAAGCCACGCGAAGATTACAAAGAGCACGCTCCGCGTATTATTTCATTCATCGTACCAAAAGATACTATTGGAGCGATCATTGGCCCTGGTGGGAAAATCATCCAGGAAATTCAGGAACAAACCAAAACTGAAATTGTCATTGAAGAAGTTGAGAAAGGTGGTAAGGTTGATATTGTCTCTTCAAATAAAACTGATATTGATGCAGCCGAGAAGAGAATTAAGAGCATTGCCTTCCCTCCTACTGCCGAAGTTGGAGAAGAGTATGAAGGAAAGGTGAAATCTATCATGCCTTATGGAGCTTTCGTTGAAGTTGTTCCCGGAATGGATGGACTTCTCCATATTTCAGAGCTGGAATGGAGAAAAGTAGATAAAGTGGAAGATGTGCTGAAAGAAGGCGAGATGGTTAAATTCAAGGTAATTGGAAAAGACCCTCGCTCAGGCAAACTGAAACTTTCCAGAAAAGTACTTCTGGAGCGTCCACCAAGAGAAGAAAGAAAAGAAAAGCAAGAATCGTAATTCGGTAGAAATACGATAATCATAGAAAATGAAGCGGCAACCTTTTACGGGGTTGCCGTTTTGCTTTGTGTTGTAACTAAATGCGATCAAGTCCCGTTTAATGAGAACGCATTACGACAATTTGTAGCAAAATTTTCTATGAGACAATTAAAAATAACAAAACAGGTTACCAACAGGGAAACAGCATCCCTGGACAAGTACCTACAAGAAATTGGACGGGTTGAACTCATCACCGCTGAAGATGAAGTTTCACTGGCTAAAAGAATCAGAGAAGGCGATCAGGATGCACTGGAACGCCTTACAAAGGCCAACCTTCGATTTGTAGTTTCGGTAGCCAAACAGTATCAAAATCAAGGACTCACCCTTCCCGATTTAATTAACGAAGGAAACCTGGGTCTAATCAAAGCAGCGCAACGTTTCGATGAAACACGCGGCTTTAAATTTATATCATACGCTGTATGGTGGATCAGGCAGTCTATACTTCAGGCTCTTGCCGAGCAGGCGCGTATTGTACGTCTTCCCTTAAATAAGATCGGTTCAATTAACAAGATCAATAAGGCATTTGCAAAACTTGAACAACAATACGAAAGACCCCCAACAGCTGGTGAATTGGCCGAAGTACTCGAAATGACTGTTGACGAAGTGAGGCAATCATTTGAAAACTCCGGAAGACATTTATCTATGGACGCTCCGCTCAGGGATGACGATAGCTCCAGTAACTCCATGTACGAAATTTATACGGATAGCGACAATCCTGCGCCAGATTCAGCAATGATTGACAAGTCTCTCCACACCGAAATTGAAAGATCTCTCCATACATTAACTGCGCGAGAAGCAGATGTACTGAGACTATATTTTGGGATTGGTAAAGATCATTCGCTGACTTTAGAAGAAATCGGCCAGCGATTTGACCTTACCCGAGAACGCGTAAGGCAAATTAAAGAAAAGGCCTTAAGAAGATTAAAACATACATCCAGAAGTAAGGTGCTTAAATCTTACCTGGGATAGTAACCCTGCAAGACCAAATAAAATGAAGGCCCGAGAGGGTCTTTTTTTATTTTCTTTGCAAAAAAAAACTCATGTCTCATCTAATTGCCCCATCCATCCTCGCAGGAGATTTTTCCAATCTTATTAAGGATATAGAAATGCTCAATAATAGTGAAGCAGATTGGTTTCATATAGACATCATGGACGGAGTTTTCGTTCCAAATATTTCATTTGGATTTCCCGTGATGGAAGCCATCAATGAGCATACCCTGAAACCTATGGATGTGCATTTGATGATTGTAGACCCAGACAGGTATATAACGCGTTTTAAGAGAGCCGGTGCAAATATTCTCACTGTTCATTTGGAAGCTTGTAATCATCTTCACCGAACCATACAGGCCATTAAAGAAGAAGACATGAGTGCCGGCGTATCATTAAATCCGCATTCTGCAGTTAATGACCTGGAAGATATAATCACCGATATAGATTTGGTTCTGATTATGTCTGTAAACCCAGGTTTTGGCGGACAGAAATTCATTGAGAACACCTATCGGAAAATAGAGCGTACAAGAAATCTTATTGAGAAATCTGGATCCAAAGCCAAAATTGAAGTAGATGGAGGCGTAAACCTCAACAACGCTCCAAAATTAATTGAAGCTGGAGCCGATGTTTTGGTGGCTGGAAGTTTTGTTTTTGGATCTGATGATCCAGGTAAAACAATCAGCGAATTGAAATCAGTTTAATTATTCTATTCCATCTACGTAACCCTGCAAGTATTCAAAGTGCGGAGTTAGCTGGCCTGTAAGGTCAGTTTCTGAAGCTCGCTTGATCATATCCGAATGCGATTTCAGCAATTCCGGTATTACCTTATTGAGCAGTTCAGTACCAAAATCGTGAGAAGCATCTTTGGGAAGCTCACAGGGTAGATTATCTACAGCCATTACACCAATTGCATTTGAATCCATAAAATCAGCTTCTTCTTCCGTGATGGGATCATAACCGTAAAGGGGTGCTGCTATAGTGCTGGCTCGTATTGTACTTGCAACGGGGCCGTCAATATCGCAAGAAATATCAGCAACGACTTTTATTTTAAAATCCGGCGATTTAGCATCTACCCGGGTAAAAATATAAGGAGCTCTTGAATCCCAATAGTGGCAAGGAATATATAGATCAGAAACAGATGCAAAAGGCATAAAATTGGATTTAAAACGCTCCGGATGCTCGTAAAATTCCGATTTGGCAAAATCAGTCCCGTCTTTTTTAGCATTGTAGTCTTCAACGGAAAGCTGGGTGTACACAGGATATTCAAATTCCGTTTTAAGGTACTCCTGCGGACTAACTTGTTTAATACCGGCTTGTTCTAATATTTCAATAGCTCCCCCAGCCACTCTGCCAGCTCCTGTCATGCAAATTTTGAAATTGGCAGGCAAGTCTATCTTTTTCAATTCTTCTTCAACTTCTTTGCGCCCATCACAGTCGTGAGCGGGCTTCAGATTGAATAGCCCCCACTTTTTACCCGCAGCAAGCAAGGCATTGTAAGCACCCACAATTCCCGCATAGCGACCAAAACCAATAACTCTAACTCCCCTGTCATCTGTGAGCACTTCGTAATCTATTAGCTGAATTCTTTTATCGAGGATGGTTCTGAGGAGGGCCCGGTTATAGGGTTGTTTCTTAAATGTATGCGAAAAGAATAAATACTTTTTATCTGGGATAAGCATATCCATGGGAACTTCCTTAACCCCCATCAGCAAATCGCAATCACTTAAATCTTCATTGATCTCAAATCCGCGTTCTTCATATTCAGAATCCGTAAAGGCGCGAATAGGACTCGGTTGTACAATGATTACTACATCGGGGTAGTTTTCAACCAGCTTACTGCAAATTTCGGGCGATAGCGGAACACGTTTATCCGGCGGGTTTTTTCCTTCTCTGATTATACCAATCTTCATTTTCAAAGTACTGTTTTAATAGGCGTGCAAAAATAGGGTTTATAAAGCAAGGCGCTAAATTATGATGGCAACCATCTATGTAATTAGTCGTATTGACTCCGAAAACACTTTCCAAAGTGTAAAACTGTCAGTATTTTTGTGCGTTCCGGTCATTGGATCGGTTTTTGCTCAGTATTGAGTGTTCTTTGAAATATGGGGCCGACTGGTTTCGACAACATGAATTGGTTGCCCGGTAAGCGTGTCGAGCGTTGGATTTTTGCTCGTAAATATCAATTTCCAAGCCTATAATTGGCGAAAACAATTATGCTCTCGCAGCCTAATAGTCTAAGACTTAAGGCTTAATTCCAAGGCGAAGTACAGTAACCTGGAACGAGTGCCCTTCTGAGAACGTGATTTATTTTCTCGGAAATATGGGTATCATACTATAGATCTAGGAGTGAGAGTGTCTTGATCTCATTCCGAAACTGAATGAAGACTAAGCCTTATGTAGGTCGTTCAAATCCGGCATAAGGTCGAAAATCAAGTTTGGACTACACACGTAGAAATCTCGGTAGTCTCATGCTTGCACGAGGGTTCGAATCCCTCCGGCTCCACAAAACAGTTTTGAGCAAGAGCATAGAGCATACAGCGCTGTGCTCTTGCGAAAAAACGTTTTGTCCCTTATTACTCTTGCTCCAACTCTTGCTGCCGTAGTTGATTTTCCAATATTGAAAATTTAGTGACTTCGACTTCCATTATGAATTTTCCTTAAACTTTCAACAAAACAGTTTTGAGCAAGAGCATACAGCATGGAATCAGCATACAGCAAGGGCAAGAGCAGAGAGCAAGGGCAAGAGCACGCAGCAAGACCTTTGAGTGTTTTGAAAACTTGCTTAATTTTCTAGACCACTATGTTCGATTTTGAAAAACTAACGGTCTACTCGAAAGCCAAAGCGTTTAACATCAAGGTACAGGTTTTCTTGAGCCATTCTGATGTGGATAGAACTACCTACAGTCAGCTCAGACGTGCTGCCTTCAGCATCATGTTAAATATTGCTGAAGGATCTGGGCGATATTCTAAAGCCGATAAGCGCCACTTCTATGTAATTTCCAGAGGTTCTACCTTTGAATGCGTTGCTATATTTGATTATCTGAAAGACATAAGTGTTCTCAGCGAAAGCGAATTCAATGCCTTCTACTCGGATCTGGATGAATTATCCAGAATGTTGTTTTCTATGATTCAAAAGCTATCGTAGTGTTTTAAACTAAGGCTTCAATAATTTCTCTAACCTTGTTTAACTCTTTGTGTGCTGTAAGAGAGTTCTCGAAAATCTTAAATCAATCTATTCACTCTCTCATTGTTCAATTTTAGCGCAGGTCCATTGCCAGCTTATTTAAACCACAGATGCTTAAGCATCTGCAAGGTTTTGATCCACTGTACGAGTTAGGTGGGATCATGGCAATAATCCCTTTGGACTGCTCATTTTAAAGTGATGATTCACCACGAAAAAAATCACAGATGCGATAGCAACTGTAGGGTTTTAATCCATATCAGCATAAATCCAGAAAACCCAATACAAACCAAAACGAATGACTACCTTGACGCAATTACTTATTTAAAAATCAACATTTTATGAAATTTCTCTTCTTGATTGCAGGCTTTTGGGCAGTCAGTACCTTTACCTACGCTCAATTACCCACAGCATTTGAACAAGATTTACAAGAAATATTAGAAGATGGAATTTCTACCTACAACCTCAAAGGAGTAGAAGCAACTACTATCTTTTCTGGAGATTGCAGCTGGACGGGAGTAGCAGGAGTCAGAGACCCTTCAAATTCACCAGTTGACCTCATTAGAAAATGGCATTGGGGAAGTACCGGAAAGGCCATGACCGCCTCGATTGTCTTGCAGCTTGTTGATGAAGGGTTAGTGGATATTAATGATCCCATCGGCGACTATCTGGGCGTCGATACTATAGAACATTTAGACGGTGAAATCACTATCAAAATGCTACTTAATCACACCACCAATCTGAATAATTCCTGGAGCGATGGATCCAATCTTTGGAACGATGTATTTGCAGATAGAGATAGTGTTTGGAATTTATGGTCGGTCTTACAACCAGAATACCGCGACCCGGGAGATCCAAATCCTGACCTTGTGCATAATTACCTTGGCTATGACAATTACCTATTTCTGGGATTTCTTGTAGAAGAAGTTACTGGCCAACTGCTGGAAACGGCCTATAATGAGAGAATTTTTGAACCATTGGGATTCACAAATTCTTCAATGGGTACATTCGGCATCAATATGGATGAATTGAACGGGGTATATGAAGGTGACAGTTACAGAGGAAATTTAGCCCATGACTCATATATGAGTACTCGCGGTGGAGGGGGTTCTTATGTTGGGTCATCTTTAGATATAGCGAAATTTATGCGTGCATTCCATAATGACGAGCTAGTATCTTCAGAATTGATGGAAGATGCACGAACCTCAACAAATGGAGCACCGGCATTAGTTCCGGGACTTTGTCTCGGAGATATATCTCAGACATACGGCTACGGGACCAACATTATTCAATTTGACAATGAAGAAGGCGCCATTTCTTTTTACGGACATGGTGGAAGGGGATTAGGGAATTGTTTAGTCTTACACAATATTGAAAATGACTTCACTATAGCGCTAACGACAAATGATTTTTCAGCAATTGCCCAGTTTCAAAATCTAAATCTTCTTATGGACTTGATTTGTTATGCCTGGGACAATATGGAATTAACAGATTGTACCCTAAATACCCAAGAAGACCA
>JGI12048J13642_10427708_pt1 | contig 15943 bp, 11 predicted proteins | sample ElkSlonscriptome_16_FD_13642 | JGI IMG/M metagenome (IMG submission 13642)
TGCTTGTTGAAAGCGGTGTCCCACATTTAATAAACGACTTTCCTGAAAGTAGTTACCGATCAGTTGCAGTCCGATGGGTAATCCCTTAGGTTTGACGTCGCCAGAATGGGTGTCAAATTCGCCAGCTTTGTGTCCGCAAGGTAGTGCCAGCGCTGGTAAGCCAGCCAGACTGGTTGGGATGGTAAAGATGTCTTCCAGGTACATTTGCACCGGGTCCTCGGATTTTGCACCCAGTGGAAAGGCCAAATCTGGGGTGGTTGGGCATAGCAACATATCTACTTCGTTAAAGGCACTGATAAAGTCATTTTTTATCAAGCGTCTGATTTTTTGCGCCTGGCGATAATATGCATCGAAATAACCTGCTGACAGCGCGTAAGTGCCGATTAAAATGCGACGTTGAACTTCTTCGCCAAAGCCTTCGGCACGGCTGCGCATGTAGAGATCCTTCAGGTCTCTGGGTTGTTCGCAGCGCCGACCATAGCGGACACCATCAAACCTTGCCAGATTAGCTGAAGCTTCTGCTGGTGCTATGACATAGTAAGCCGGAACCGAGAGCTGAGTGTGAGGTAAGGACACTTCTTTGAAAGCAACGCCCATGGCTTCCCAGACTTTTATTGCGGCTTGCAAAGCCTCACTGATGGTGCTGTCCACTGCATCGGTAAAATATTCTTGCGGAAGACCAATGGTGAGCCCTTGCAGATCGTCGTTCAGGTGCTGGCTATAGTCGTCCACAGGATGTTGGGCGCTGGTAGAGTCATTGGTATCATGTCCAGCCATTACCTGCAGCAATAAGGCTGCATCTGCTGCCGTCTGGGTGATGGGACCTCCTTGATCGAGGCTGGAGGCAAAGGCAATCATGCCGAGGCGCGATACCCGGCCATAGGTTGGCTTAAGCCCCGTGACCCCGCAAAAAGCAGCGGGTTGGCGGATTGAACCGCCGGTATCGGTGCCTGTTGCGGCTGGGGTAAGGCCCGCGGCGACGGCGGCGGCCGAGCCGCCGGATGAACCACCGGGAACACGACTCTGATCCCAAGGGTTTTTCACCGCGCCGAAATGGCTGTTCTCGTTGGAGGAGCCCATGGCAAATTCGTCCATATTGGTTTTGCCAAGGCAAACAGCACCGGTCATGCGGAAGCGCTCAGTGACCGTAGATTCGTAAGGGGGCACAAAATTGCTGAGGATATTAGACGCGCATGTGGTCAGCGTACCTTTGGTACAGAATAAATCTTTGTGTGCAACCGGGACGCCTTCCAGTACGCCGCACTCACCGCGACTACGGCGCTGATCGGATGCCTTGGCTGCTGCCAATGCATCGGCTTCGCAGACCGTAATAAAAGCATTTAATTCAGGGTTGTGAGATTTTATCCGTTGCAAATAGTGGCGGGTAATTTCCTCTGACGAGAATTCCTTACTCGCCAATCCGGATAGTATTTCGCGCAGTGTCATCGCTTGCATGTTGGGCTCTGTTGGGTTTTTGTCAATGATCGGTGGGTATTGGTTTTGGCTTTTTATTCAATGACCTTGGGAACCAGGAACAAACCATCCGTAGTGGCCGGTGCATTGCTCAATAACGCTTCTCGTTCATTTTCTTCAGTAACATCGTCGGCGCGCAAAGGTTGATTGGCTTCCAGCGGATTGCCCAGCGGGGCGATGGATGAGGTGTCTACAGACTTCATTTGATCGACAAAATCAAGGATTTGGTTTAGGTCTTTAGTCAGGCTTTCGGTGTGTTGTTCGGTCACTTGAATTCTTGCGAGATAGGCAACCTGTGCTATTTCTTCTGCTTTAATGGCCACGTCTGATTTTACCCATGGTTAAAAGTTAAAATTTTTCCTTTAAAAACTAAATTTAAGACTTCTTTTCTGCAGTTGACTAGTTTGACCTGTTGAGCTGGCCGTAACACCAGACGCAGAATTTTCTATGTTTTATTTCTGTGCCTTAGTTTTTGCGCCTTGTTTCTGTAACTTGTCTCCGTGCCTTGGCTTTGTCCGGTTAGATGGTCTGACCACAACCTCAGTCTGCTAGTAAGCCCGCCAGCTGAAGTGGCTTCGGTACTGTATCGACTACTCCATTGTCGCGGGCGGCAAAGGGCGGTATTATATGCGGCCATACCCGGGTAGTGTAAATGCAATATCTTCGTTTTTGTGCCGCTGCGTTACCGCAATGGCGTGAAACCTATCCGCTCATTTACCGGCCATCGGGTGAGTAAATGCTGCTTGCTCTGCTATGCGGCCACTGCTAAAGTTGCCGCTGCTTCCCAACCTACACTAAATTTGACGGGTTCCTTTTCTAAATGTTTAAGCGTCTGCGCGGCTTGTTTTCGAGTGACCTTTCCATTGATTTGGGAACGGCTAATACACTGATTTATGTGCGTGGACGGGGTATTGTCCTGAATGAACCCTCGGTGGTGGCTATACGCAGCCACGGTGCCCAGAAAAGTGTGGCGGCGGTGGGCACTGAAGCTAAACGAATGCTGGGAAGAACACCTGGCAATATCACAGCTATTCGTCCGCTTAAAGATGGAGTTATTGCTGATTTCCACGTTACCGAAAAAATGCTCCAGCACTTTATTCATAAAGTTCATGAGAATAGTTTTATTACGCCCAGTCCGCGCGTGCTGGTGTGTATTCCCAGCCGCTCAACTCAGGTAGAGCGCAAAGCCATTCGGGAGTCGGCGCTCGGAGCCGGTGCTCGGGAAGTGTACTTGATCGAAGAGCCTATGGCTGCAGCGATCGGTGCCGGTTTGCCAGTGGAGGAGGCCCACGGCTCTATGGTGGTGGATATTGGTGGTGGCACCACGGAAATCGCTATTATATCGCTGAACGGTATCGTCTATGCTGATTCGGTAAGGGTCGGTGGTGACAAATTCGATGAATCCATTACGGCATATGTACGCCGTAATTACGGTAGCTTAATCGGCGATGCCACTGCGGAACGTATCAAGCAAGAAATTGGCTCAGGCTATGAAGGTCTGGAAATTCGGGAAATCGACGTGCGGGGCCGCAATCTCGCCGAAGGTGTACCACGGAGCTTTACCTTGAATAGCGAAGAAATTCTGGAGGCCATGCAAGAATCCCTGGTGACCATCGTGCAGGCTGTCAAAGGCGCATTAGAACAGTCGCCGCCAGAACTGGCTTCAGACATTGCTGAACGAGGAATTGTACTCACCGGTGGAGGTGCTTTGCTGCGTGGGTTGGATAAATTAGTTACCGAAGAAACCGGCTTGCCAGTGATCGTGGCAGACGATCCCTTGACCTGTGTTGCCCGCGGGGGTGGTCGTGCCCTTGAGGTCATTGACAAACGAGGCAGTGGACTCTTTTTTATGGAGTAAGGCCATCCAGCCTGGGTCGCTTCATGCTACGAAAAAATAGCGCTCATCCAGCTTAAGTAATTGTGAAAAAGTTGTAAAAGCAGGGCCTTAGTTCAAAATTAAAACCGTGACATGAACGCTGCCGCCTCTGGAAACCACAGCTATAACTGCCTAGACTTAGCCAAGACGTTGGGTAATGTGCGCTTCCATAAGTATCATTCAAATCATTTTACGCCAGTCGGCCATACGATGGTGTTTAAACCTGTAGTTCATGCTGGCACACCAAGCGCCTAAACCTCAATCAAGGCACTGTAAGGCTTTCAGGAAAATAGCAGGAACAAACCTTTTTGTAATGCTTGTATAGATAGAACAGAGAAAAGGTTCCGAACCATTTCTGTATTTGGTTACTGTGGGTTCACAGGGGTAATCCAAGCGATACAGTTGACGTCGTGTCAGGAGTTTGTGATTAAAAATATTTTTGTTGAAGGACCCTACCTCGGAATGAGGATAATTTTGGTCGCGGTGTTATCTATCGGCGTGTTAATTGCTGACTCCCAACTCCAGCTATTGAGCTCCGTGCGTACCGCCGTCGCCACTGCATTAACGCCAGTCCATTGGGTTATCAACGCGCCCGAAGGTGTGCTTGACTGGACTGAAAGTTCAATAAAATCAAGGGATGAGTTGCAAGAGGAAAACGCAACGCTCAAGAGTCGGTTGCTCATCCTCGAAGCAAAATCTCAGCGCTTGTCATCGGTAACGGCAGAAGTCAATCGACTGCGCGAACTGCTCAACGCCTCGTCCATTGTTGATGATTCCATTTTAGTGTCCGAAATTATCGGTGTTAATCCCGATCCTTACCTTCACGAAGTTATTGTTAATAAGGGGTCAGAACAGGGTATTTTCGTCGGCCAGCCTGTGTTGGATTCACAGGGTTTAGTAGGCCAGGTCACTAAAGTCACCCCTCTCGCTTCAAGAGTTTTGTTAATATCTGATCATAATCACGCGGTACCCATTCAGATAAACCGCAATGGCTCCCGTGGAATTTTGATGGGTATTGGTGTGCTTGATAAACTGGAGTTGGCCAATGTGCCTGATACGGCTGACATTCGAGAAGGTGATTTGCTGGTCAGTTCAGGGTTGGGGGGTAGATTCCCGCCCGGGTATCCGGTAGCCAAAGTGAGCTCTATTGTTCACGACCCGGGGGAGCCTTTTGCTAAAATAGAAGCCGTGCCCTTGGCTGAATTGAATCGGAGCCGTCATATCCTCATGGTATTCCGCCGACCAGAGCCCATTCCCCAAGCCACAGATAAGGAAGAGGTGTCAGAAACAACTGCCATGGCGCGGTAACAATGCAAGCTGCCTCTAAGGACCACCCTAGTCATCTCTTGTTTATTTCTAGTCTCTTTCTCGCCTTTTGTTTTAGTGTTGTACCCTTGCAAGGGTTTGCCAATAATCTCCGACCTGAAATGATCTGTCTGGTCATGTTCTATTGGACGCTCAAATATCCTCACCACTACGGCATATTGGTGGGCTGGCTGGTGGGTTTGTGTTGGGATGTTTTGCTCGGAACCACACTCGGGGTGCATGCGCTGGCGTTAGCGTTACAGACCTACTTGATATTGACTATGATTCAACGACTTAAAATGTATCCACTGCTGCAGCAGTCATTCGTTGTATTGATGGTGGTCGGTATTGTGCTGATGCTTTATCGCTGGATCGATGGCTTTTTCTCTCAGCCAGCCAGAGATATGGCCTATCTGCTCGGTGCTGTCGTCTCGGCACTATGTTGGCCGTTGCTAGCTATCATAATGGGGCGCATTGATCGTGCCTGAGCTTTCATTGGTACTGGCCTCATCCTCTCCCCGGCGCCGGCACCTCTTAGAATTGTTGTCTGTACCTTTCTCAGTTCAAGCCGCCAGTATTGATGAGCAAGTGAAAGCTCAGGAGTGTGCTCGTGACTATGTTAGCCGACTGGCTCAGGGTAAGGCGAGAGCGGTGGTCGAAAATCAGTTGTTTGATAGCATAAGCGGTGATAAACGATTGATTCTTGGTGCCGATACTACGGTGTCTACAGATACTGAGATTCTTGGTAAACCTGCGGATATTGAAGATGCCAGACGTATGTTGCGCTTATTGTCAGGCCGCTGGCATAGTGTCTACACGGCGGTTAGTTTGTTAACTTTGAATGAACGGTCAGCTCCCCAGCCACTGGCACAGTTTAATGTAGTGGTAGCGAGCCGGGTTAAATTTCGACCGCTGCAGGATAGTGAAATTGAGTGGTACTGGAAAACCGGTGAACCACATGACAAAGCGGGTGCCTACGCTATCCAGGGAGTCGCTGGCATGTTTATTGAGCGGCTGGAAGGAAGCTACTCAGCTATTGTCGGCCTGCCCCTATGTGAGACAGCGAATTTATTGAGACAAGCTGGAATGCTTGTCGGGTCTGTATGTTATGAGTGAAGAAATTCTAATTAACGTGACACCAGTGGAAACCAGGGTGGCATTGGTTGAAAACGGAATGCTGCAGGAGGTATACATCGAACGAAGCCAGCGCCGTGGTATTGTTGGCAATATGTACAAGGGTAAGGTGGTTCGGGTGCTGCCAGGTATGGAGGCAGCGTTTGTGGATATTGGCCTCGAAAGAGCTGCCTTTATTCATGCCTCGGATATCGTGCCCCATGGTGATGAAACCAACAAAAAATCAACTGACATTGGGAGTCTGTTGCATGAAGGTCAGGCTCTGGTCGTGCAGGTTACTAAGGATCCTATTGGCACCAAAGGGGCCCGCTTAACCACACAGTTGTCTGTTCCCTCACGGTATTTGGTGCACATGCCGGACAATGGTCATATCGGTATATCTCAGCGTATCGAAGATGAAAATGAAAGGGAGCGTTTGCGCGAACAGGTCGAAACTTGTTTGGGAGAGAAGCATGGTCATGCCAGTGGTTTTATCGTCAGAACAGCTGCTGAAAACGTGGGGGAAGCGGAGCTAACCGCTGATATCGTTTATCTCAAGAGACTATGGCAGAGCCTGACTGAAAAAATAGATTCAGCCCCGGTCCCATCTACCCTCTACGAAGATTTGCCGCTGTATATCAGAACACTGCGGGATTTGGTCCGGCCTAGTACAGAGAAAGTCCGTATCGATTCCCAGGAGTCATATCAACAAGGCCTGCATTTTATCGATGACTTTGTGGCCGAAGTTCGCTCCCGCTTCGAGTACTATCATGGTGAACGTCCGATATTTGATTTATATGGTGTAGAAGATGAACTGGAAAAAGCGCTGAGTCGGAAAGTGCAGTTGAAGTCAGGGGGTTATGTGATTATTGATCAGACCGAAGCAATGACCACCATTGATGTGAATACGGGTGCTTTTGTGGGCCATCGAAACCTGGAGGAAACCATCTTTAAAACCAATCTGGAGGCAGCAAGAGCCATTGCCAGGCAACTCAGACTGCGCAATCTGGGGGGGATTATTATCATCGATTTTATTGATATGTTAGATGAAGAACACAAACGCCAGGTGTTGCGCTTGCTTGAGCGAATGTTGGAAAGAGATCATGCGAAAACCAATATAAGCTGTGTCAGTGAATTGGGTCTGGTTGAAATGACTCGCAAGCGCACCATTGAAAGTCTGGGGCAATTACTGTGCGAGCCCTGTCCCAATTGTGATGGGCGAGGTACTATTAAAACCACCCTGACCATCTGCTTTGAAGTTTTTCGAGAAATTCTGAGAATTCACCGGGCCTATGATGCCCAAGGTTATCTGGTACTGGCTTCTCAGTCTGTAGTGGATGAGTTGCTGGATGAACAATCAGACAACGTGGCGGATCTGGAGACTTTTATCGGCACAAGAATACGCTTCCAGGTAGAAATGATGTATAACCAAGAGCAATACGATGTGGTCTTACAGTGAGCGTGGATTCAGCTAGCCATTTCATCTTCCAGTAGATTCTTCAGGCCTTGCTGACAGACTTCTCAACAGCGTGTCGGCAACTGCATTTTTTATTATGTTCAAGTCTATACTAACTAAAACCGGACAATGGCTGGGGTGGCTTTTCCTGGCCGGGCTGGTATTGGTTGCGGTTTATGTGCTGATTGGACGCAGCATGGTAGCGCTGGTGCCTGCTTATAAGGAAAGAATAGCCTCAGAGTTAAGTCAGGTTATTAATGCTGAGGTCAGTATAAAATCGATCCAGGGAAGTTGGCGGGGCTTGGATCCGGTATTGGTTTTAGAGGGAGTACAAATTGATCGCTATTCCGGGACTAATAAGTCGGTTAGTGCCGACGATGACCTGCTCGTCATATCTGCTATAACCTTACAACCTGCCATCTTCAAAACTCTGCTTAATGCCCATTTGGTGATGGAGAGAATCATTGTTGGCGATGTAAGTATCCAATTCAGTCAAAGTGGAGGTGACGACGGGCATGCTGACTCACTTGATCAACTCGATGAATTAATAGCAAGCGTTTTTGGGCAAGGCGAGGGTTCTGATTGGCAACAGTTGAACCGACTACTGGCCACACCGACTATTGAATTTGAGCGTTTCAATTTACATTGGCAAAAAGATAAGCGTTCATTGCTGCACTTGTCAGTGCCCACCATGGTATTAAAAGTGGTCGACTCAGAACTTTACCTCTCTGGCATTATTCACCAGCCTTGCACTGAAGCATACCCGTGTCCGCAGTACGTCCATTCCAGTGCGCCCATTCATGCTGATCCTGAGCGCTTAATGGGTCAGTTTTCAATTCAAGGTAGCCGGGCTCCGGATAGTGGAATTGATGGCACTCTTTATTTCAGCTGGAACAATCCCTCATTGTTTAACCCTTTGGTCGATTGGCTGGCTCGTCGAGGTACCATGGTTGACATTCGTCAAAGCGAAGGGGCGGTTTGGTTGACAGCAAGGGAAGGTGAATTCAATGAGGCAGTATTAACCCTGCAGCCCACTGACTTTGAATGGGAGAACCAAACCGGAGTAATCTCTCCCGTAGAAAATTTGGCGGGCAATGTTTATATCAGTCAAGACAATGGCCACTGGAGAGCCAAGGCCAGCGAGCTGTCTCTTAACTGGTCAGACCTCTCCCTGGGTGGTAACGGGTTTTTGCTGACAACCGTTATGGACCAAATGGCAGATTCCACTACCCAAGGCTTCCAGGTTCAGGTGGATCGATTAAATATTGCCTTGCTGCGAGGCCTGCTAACGGCAAGTAATGTCCTGCCTGAGGCCATTGCCAGTGCGCTACAAAACTATGCTCCCAGCGGAGAGCTAAGTGCTATTCAGGTGGAGGTATGGCCGTCCTCAAAACAGCTTAGTATGGCCGCCAGACTCAATCGTGTTGCTGTACAGGCATATGGTGGTACCCCGGAGATTGCGAATATCAATGGTACCCTCGTGGCCAACGAGGTGGCTGGGTCAGTGGAGTTTGCTGGTGAGCAACTCAAATTAGGCTTACCCAGGCTTTATCACAATTCCTGGCGGTTTCAGGAGGCCTCGGGCAAGGTTTCCTGGCAGCTACAAGATGAGGCCATTGCCGTCACAGGTGAAGAGCTGCTCGTCCAGGGTCTGGAGGGTAAACGCGGCCATTTCAGTGGTGGCTTCTCACTCGAAATTCCCATCAACAAAGTCGCCCCGGGTTTACTGAACTTATCGCTGGCAACCAGGAATGCCGACGCTTCTTTGGCCGGGGCTTTGGTGCCCGGACGGCTCGTTGGAGATAAAGCTCACAGTTGGTTACAAACCGCCTTTAGTAAGGGTCGTATCCCAGCTGGTACTTTCTCCTACCACGGCGAGATAGGCAGTCAGGCCGACGCCAAAAAACCAGAGATTGGTTTGCGATTGGATATCGATGATGTGACCTTAATGTATCTTCCCGAGTGGCCTCAATTATCTGGAGTGAAAGGGAAGGTGGAGCTGGAAGGAGCTCAGCTTACTGGCGCAATTGAGAGCGGGAGCATCGGGGGAACCGTCGTCCGTCATGGCGGCTTTCTTATAAAAAACCTGAACTCACCTTTTGTGGAAATTCAAGCGACCGCAAGACCTCGTGCTAAAGACTGGCTTTACTGGTTGCATCAGTCACCTGCTGCGCCTTTGTTGGAAAAGGTCGTGGGCGACTGGCGAATTGACGGCCAGTCTGTTGTCGATTTCAGCTTGCTGACTAAGCTGGATGGGAGTATTCCTGTAGTGCTCACATCTGTTAGCGCGAAGCGTCTGACACTAGAATCTGAAGCGCTAGGACTCGATATCAAGGAAGTGGTAGGTAAGATTGATTTTGATAGTCGCCGAGGGGTATCGGCACAGACGCTCAGTGGTCAGTTTCTCAATCAGCAGTTAACAGGTAAGATTTTGACGCCAACTTGGTCGGACACCGAGCACGTCGTTAAATTGGAGTTGCACAGTCAAATGTCTACCAATGCGCTGGCTGATTTAGTGGAGACGGATTGGCCATTGCCGGTGGTAGGCCAGTTCAGCTATGACCTTGATTTGATCATAACCACCGGGGAAAGCGCGGGCTTGGAATACAGTATTGCCTCCGATCTGTTTGGTCTTAGAATCGACTTACCACCGCCATTTAATAAAAGTGCCTCTGAACGACTTGAGACCGTTGTCAGCCGACAATTCACTTTTGATGGACAGCCCGGTCGCTGGCGGGCGGATATTAAGGGTTGGTTGGACATCAGCTTGAGAGATGCGGAGTCAGCCAGACCAGACAAGCCATTCGCCGGGCTGGTTCGGTTTGATCATAAGGGAAAGTATGAGTTACCCGAGTCCGGCTTCGAGTTTGTGGGTACGCTGCCCCAACTGAATATCAAAGCCTGGCAGGCTGCTCTTGAGCCCTATGGATCAACCGATAGCCAGGCGCAACGGATACCGGACTGGCTAACTGGTTTTAATGTGAATGTGGGACGCTTGCTTTTTGGTGCTGAAGTCTTTGATGATGCCAACATTAGTGGCCATCGGAGCGACCCGGCTGGCATTACCATCAGGATCAGAAACAGTGATCGTATCGAGGGACGCATTTTGGTGCCTTATCAGGCCAGCGATCCTTTTGAGTTGGATTTGAAGAAATTGCATTTGAACCCGCAAGCCAACGAAGTGGTAAAATCTGAGTTGTTACCGCAGAGTATACCGATTGCCCGGGTGATGATTGCTGATTTGCGTTTTCGCGATAAAAATCTGGGCAGTTGGTCATGGATCACTCAACGGCGTGAAGGTGGGATCGTTTTTGAGAATGTTGAAACCAGACTTCAGGGGGCTATATTTAGCGGTCGCCTGAGCTGGCTGTACGATAAAGAAATCAACGTCAACACGAGCATATTAACTGGCAGCTTGAAGGGCGGTCGATTCCAGGATTTATCTAAGCTGTGGGCTGAAAAGTCTCCGCTGGATAGTGAGAGCTATAGCCTTTCCACGGGGCTGGTATGGGGGCGGTCGCCGACGGATTTCTCATGGGAGCATGTGACCGGCAAACTTAGCTTTGACATGAAAAATGGCAAATTTAACGATACTGCGGCTTCTGCCGACATTTTCAGAATATTTGGTATTCTCAACACCGATGCACTCACCCGCCGCCTGCGCCTCGATTTTTCCGACATCTATGAAAAGGGTCTGGCTTACGACCAAATAGAAGGCAAAGCGAAAATCAGAGATGGTGTTATCCATTTCGAGTCACCGCTGGCAGTGCAGGCACCTTCCAGCGCATTCAAGATTACCGGTACCACTAATTTGGTGGATGATTCCCTCGATATGGAAATGGTGGTGGTATTACCTCTAACCAAGAATTTACCTTTGGCCAGTTTGTTGGTGGGTGTACCACAAATTGGTGGCGCTGTGTTCTTAATCGATAAATTGCTGGGTGAACCCTTGAGCAGCCTCACCAGCGCCACCTACCGGGTGAGCGGAACCCTGCAAAAACCAGAAATTAACTTGCTCAGAATTTTTGATAATCAATCCGAAACTCCATCGGGTAGCAGGCGCAACGGAGGGCAAAACTAGCGTCTTTTTGCTGCCATTAGCGGAAAGGCAAATAGCCTGGTATTGGAAAAGAAGTATCATTTGCAGTCAATTCTCAACGGGTCGATTCCCAAGTGAGTGCATGGTGACCATGATAAAAGTTGCTGCCATCCAAATGGTCAGTGGAACCGATGTCAAAAAAAACCTGCTGCGCGCCTCCTACTGGATTCGACAGGCCGCATCCCAAGGTGCCGGATTGATTGTTCTTCCAGAGAATTTTTGTTTGCTGGAAAGTCGCCAGTTGCTGGAATTGGGAGCTCAGGAAACTGATGAGATGGGCTTGGTCCGGGCTGAGTTAGCGGCGCTAGCCAAGGCCAACAAAGTTTGGTTGGTCGCCGGTTCTTTGCCCTGTACCGGGCGTCCCGACGGTTCCTTTATCGCAGATCGGGTGCGCTCAGTGAGCTGGGTTTACAATGATGCTGGTGAATGCGTGGCTCGATATGACAAAATCCACCTGTTTGATGTGGATGTTGAAGATGGTTATGGCGCCTACCGTGAGTCGGTGTTGGTTGAAGCAGGCGACCAACTGACGACGGTGGATACACCCTTCGGCAAGGTGGGCTTGTCTATTTGCTACGATCTTCGATTTCCGGAGTTGTATCGGGAGTTGGTCAATCAAGGTGCTGAGATCCTGGTCTGTCCGGCCGCTTTTACCTTCAAAACGGGAGAGGCTCATTGGGATGTGCTGTTACGGGCGCGAGCCATCGAAAACCAAGCCTTTATGATTGCAGCGAATCAAGGTGGGCGACACTCCGATCAACGGGAAACCTATGGCCATTCAATGATAGTGAACCCATGGGGTGTGGTATTAGCGTCGCAAGAAGCATCAGGTGAAGGCCTGGTGATGGCCGAGTTGAACCTCAAGCAACAACAGCAAGTGCGCAAAGCCATGCCGGTATTGTCCCATCGCCGTGTTTGAAGGTTCTCTTCTTTAATGTTAGTGTCAAACGAGCGGGGACCGACTAGATAGTTTTCATCCTGAAACGGCTTCCATGCCGTTTCGCGGAGCCGCAAAGTAAAATGTCGATTTTACTTTGCTCGCAAAATCGTTCGCTTAGGCGATCGATTCTGGCAGTACTTCCTTGTACTGCTTTAGTGCCTATCAAAAACTGGCGTTTCTGGATGAGCACTAGTCTGGATGAGCACTAGTCTGGATGAGCACCAGATAGTGACCAGAGTCAGTTGTTGTTTCGTTGCAACCAACGGGCAGATAGAGCTCTTTGCGCTGGAAAGCGCCATTGTTCTTCTGGGATAGCCAGCGGGTCAGTCCACAGAACGGCTACTATCTCAATAGTATCGTTAGTATTCCTTGTCATCTGCTGGAGATGGCAATGAAATAAATAAAAACCATTTTCAAAGCGGTGTTTTAAAGTCCCCACGCTGACCGCAATACCCGCTTCCTCCCAGGTTTCACGATGGGCCGTGCACTGAGCTGATTCCCCTGATTGGGCAGTGCCACCTGGATAGGAAAACAGCCCATTGCGTTGTTTGACTAGTAACAGCTTACCCTCCTCGACAATCCAACACCCCGCATTACCCTTGATTTCGGTCTGATGGTTGGCAGAATTTGCATCCTGAAGCTGGCAAGTGGGCATGGCCTGGGAGCAGGCCGACAACAGGGAGCTAAGCAATAGGAATGGGAATAATCTTGACATGGCTTAGTTTAATAGTAACTCTTAATTGGTATTCAAAAATTTGACAGTAACACATTCTGGACCTTAATAACTCTACAGCATTGATTAATGTAATGTATTCATATGGAATTCAGACCATCGGACACTTGCGTACTAACGGGCAGTGTAGTGTTCATGCCTTCCGCATGACAAGCCAGTAGATGAAACACGGATCGTCGCAAATTCGCCGTTTTGAGCCTGTTTAGCTATTAAATATCTCGCATCGATCCAGACATTAATCTTTATTGGCCAGACGAAGGGCTAAGATAAGTAACGACTTAGCTCAGGTTTTGTTAATCGGTAATTATTCACTCAAATTTCAGAGAAGTTAATGGATATATTTTGGATTTTGTTTGCCTTTGGTTGTGGCTTGATAGTGAAGCAATTTGGTCTGCCACCATTGATAGGGTATTTGGTCGCGGGTTTTCTGCTTAATTTTGCGGGAGTGGAAGGCAACGAAGGGCTCGAAATGATCGCCCATGTTGGCCTGTCGTTAATGTTATTTACTATCGGTTTAAAACTCCACGTAGGCGATCTGATGAAGAAGGAGGTATGGGGAGGTACGCTTTCTTACACGATGCTTTGGATGCTACTGTTTGGGGGGCTTGCGCTTTTTCTTGGCGCCATATCAGTTCCTTATTTCGCTGACTTGAGTTTACAGGCAGCAGCTTTATTGGCCTTTGCCTTCAGTTTTTCCAGCACCGTGTGCGTCATTAAAGTGCTTGAAGAAAGTGGTGAAAAATCGACCCGGCATGGTCGTTTCGCCATTGCTGTATTGGTTATGCAGGACATAATTGCGGTACTTTTTCTAGTGTTCGCTGCCGGTAAGATACCCTCGATTTGGGCAATACTGCTGTTCGGACTAATTTTCATCCGGCCACTGTTTGACAAAATTCTTGCTAGCAGCGGTCACGGTGAACTGTTGGCTCTTTCTGGCTTTATGTTTGCTCTTGGTGGTTATGAATTGTTCGCTTTGTTTGGTGTCAAAGGTGATCTAGGTGCGCTGATTTTTGGCGTATTGCTCAGTCGACATGCTAAAGCATCAGAATTGTCAAAATCGCTTCTCGCTTTTAAAGATCTGTTTTTGGTCGGTTTTTTTCTGACCATTGGGCTGGCCGCCTTGCCTGATCTGTCAATGGTGCTGGTGGCTCTCTTACTGGCCTGCTTGCTACCATTGAAAATGCTGCTTTTCTTTGGCTTGCTCTGCTATTTCCGCTTGAGGATTCGTACCGCCAGTTTGGTCTCGCTGGTATTGACTAACTATAGTGAATTCGGTTTGATTGTGATGGTGCTGGGTGTGCAGCTTGGTTTGCTGGACCAGCATTGGCTGGTTATTCTTGCTCTATCTTTGTCGATATCTTTTGTGGTCACCTGTGTCTATTATCACCGCGCCCATATCCTTTACCGCAAATATAAAAAGCTGTTGGCACGATTTGAACACCCGCAAAAACTACCGGAAGACAACTTTGTGCAACCAAGGAATGCTGAGGTGTTGGTGATAGGCACTGGACGAGTAGGGCGTGGTGCTTACCAGGCCTTGTATAACGAGTTGGGTGACAGAGTGTGGGGAATGGACGCCAATGATGAACGCATTAAGCAGCAGCAAGCCATGGGGATGCATGTTTTTATTGGGGATGGAGAAAATGCTGACTTGTGGGAAAAGTTAAATGTGGCTGGCATCAAGCTAATCCTGATTGCGATTCCCTCCATAGACGATTGCCGCAATATCAGCGAGCAACTCAAGGTGGCGGGCTACCGGGGTAAAATTGCGGCTATTGCACGATTTGAGGATGACAGAGAAAAGTTACAAAATTATGGCATCGATAAGGTGTTTGACTTTTTTGTAGAGGCGGGAACCGGCTTCGCTGAAGAAAGTCTTCATCTGATTGGTGTTCACAAGCACACCTGACAGGAACGGAAAAAAGAGCCTAATAGAGAGTTCCAGCAAGCTGCCAGAGAGTTTCGCGAATTCAGCCGCGATCTGAAACAGGGCTACAAACAACAGGTAAGACAGTTAAAAACGGATTTCAAACTCCAAAGTATTGATTTAAAAGCAGAACAACAAAGCCAGATTGCGATGGCGGAGCAAGAGTTACAAATTAAAATCGACATTTTACTTTGCGACTCCGCGAAACGGCATGGAAGCCGTTTCAGGCTGAAAACCAGATAGGATCTGTCAGGTCAGGTCAGTTCAGAGCCAGCGGGGAACATTCTTTTGATAAGTCTCGTACTCTTTTCCAAAGGTGTGCTGTAACACGACTTCTTCTTTTCTGGCCTGATTAGTAACCACGACCATACCGATCACCAGGCAGATCAACGAAAACACCGATGGCAATGCCAGGAAAAAGCCGATTTGCCCAATCAGGATGCCGATGAACAAAGGGTTACGGGAACGGGAAAATGGTCCCGTCGTAATCAGCTCATGACCACTCTCCGGCAGTCCAAAGCCGGAGCGCCAGTCTTTATGCATGTAGGAATGAACATAATCGATACAGACGAAGGAAACGAGCAATGTAATTGCGCCGGTGGCAATGAGCCAGGGTTGGTACAGGAGCTGAAAAATGCCAAGCCAAGGGTCAACTTCAACAAATAACCGGCCCAGGCAAACCAGTAAAATAGCCGCTCGGAATACATTGAAAACATGCCTTCCCCACCATACGAGGGAGAAACGTGGACCGTAGTTAATATGAGTAAAGCCGGTACGCTCGCTCAATGCATAACTCTGAGCTGTATAATGCAAGCCAACCATTACAAAATAAATCGCCAGAAAATGGCGCACAAACAATTCGATCCCCACCATGTTGAGAAGCCTGCTTAGATTATTAGACTGCCAGATCAGGCGAATTCATTCATGTTCTAGTTAGTGCTCATCCAGAAACGTCAGTTTTTGATGGCCACTAACGCAGTACAAGGAAGTACTGCCAAAATCGATCGCCTAAGCGATTGAT
>JGI12048J13642_10852434_pt1 | contig 15916 bp, 12 predicted proteins | sample ElkSlonscriptome_16_FD_13642 | JGI IMG/M metagenome (IMG submission 13642)
GCCCCCTGTTGTTGCGTTTCATAACCGGAAGCAAAATCTGCGTCAGGCGAAACGGAAAAAGCAATAAGGCCTCGAAACTGTCGCGCACGTTATCGATAGGAATGTCTTCGATGGGCAGCGGCGTATTGGGAAAGACGTCGTTGGAGACCAGCAGCTCCACATCGGCCCCGCGCTCGCGCAATTCCTTGCCGATGGCATCCGGCGTTTGCGCCCGAAGCGCCACCGCCCCCGGATACGCATCCTCGAACAACCCAGCTGCACCGGCATCCTCGAAACTCGTATCGTGACAAAACGCCGTCATCCCCTCGCGAAGAAGAATCGGCAGCGCTCCCGGCCCCACGTAGTGCTTTACGTTTGTCATCAATACGCTAGTCACAAAACAGCTCCGGACTTTTATAAAATTGGTGCTCAATACCCCCGTACCCGATCCGCAATCGGAAACTGGGCCTCACCCGTGCGGATGCGTCGGCTTTTGGTGTCCCTTCAACTTGTCTAGCAGACGGTGCCACAAGGGAGTGGTCTTTGGTTCGTTGGTAGTCGGCGGTTGGGCGGATGGGGGGGCCGCATCGATCTCTCCGCCGCGCACTCGCGGTTGGTAATGAGGCGATCCCGCCGACGGATATTCCAAGGTATCTTGCAGCCGTTCCCGCTCCTCGTCCTCGAATTCGGGGAATGGCAATTTCTGGCGGACCCGCATCTCGCCAATCCGCGCTTCCGCGGTCTCGGCGCGCTCCGCGTCGGTACCCCGGTCGCGTGCATAATACAGGGTCTGCGAAGGATAGGCAAAACTGGTACCCGCGGTCTCGATGATATCGGCCATGCGCAAAAAGATGTCTTCCTGGATCGCCAGGAATGTATCCTGGTCCTGACAGCGGAGGTAAGCAAACACCTCGAGGTCCAGGGAATAGGTGCCATAGCCGACAAAGCGGACGCGCGCCGGCGCCTCCGTGACCTTGGGATGGGCAAGAAGCATGGTCCGCAATTCGGTGAGAACATAGCGGAGCTGCTCCGGCGTCGTCTCGTAGCGGAGTTGCAGGATCGTCGTTAACAGACGCTGGTCGCGCACCGAGAAATTATCAAGCTCCATGTGCGCGAATGTCGAATTGGGAATGGTAACAAGTGTCCGTTCAAGCGAGCGGATGCGCGTTGAGCGAAGACCGATTTCTTCGACCGTACCGATCTTCGAGCCGTATTGGCAGAAATCGCCCACCCGCACCGGCCGGTCGGCGAATAAAGTCAGACCGCCGACGACGTTCTCCAGCGTTGGCCGGATGGCGAGGGCAACCGCGAGGCCGCCGACGCTGAGGCCGGCGATGAGGGGGGCGATGGGAACGCCCAGCGCTTCGGCGGCGTAGATCGCCAAGTAAGCCAGTATAAAGATGCTGGCCAGCCGAAACAGAATACGCAGCAGCGCTGCCTCGGCGAAGCGCGATCCTTGCGATGCGCGCTGATGTTCGGCAATTGCGTCGGCGATGCGCCCGGAGATAAGCACAGTGAACCAAGCAAATCCTCCGACTTGAATAACAAGCACCGTGTAAGACACGAACTCAAGCGGCAATTCCATAAGTCCCAGGCCGAAAACGGCAAATCTGTACACAAGCTCGGCGAGGCCGATGGCAATCAGAAGCGCCATCGGAATACCGAACCGCAGCCAGGCCATGCTGCCTTCACCGACGGAGGCGTCCCAGCGAACGCCGGCGCGATACAAGCCACGCAGAACCAACAAGAAGGCCGCGAGGGTCAGGGCCAACGCGATCCACTGCCAGATGCCCTGTCCGAGGACGATTTTTGTCGCCCAGAGCGGAATATGATCGACAAGGGTCGGGGGCAACCAGATTCCAGGGCTATAGCGGACCTCGTCGTAAAGACCGACGAAAGCACCCCGCTTGTAGGGAAGATGCCGCGCTTTTTTGTAGAAATCCTTTAGGTCGCGGACTGTCTCCCTGTTGAACAGGAACTGTCCGGCTCGCGGGCCGGTTTCGATTTTTTCGATAGTGATATCGGAATTAGGGATTGTCCAGCGGGTGAGGCCCGTCGCCGCCACCTCCTCGGTTCCCGGAATCTGATCGTACGGCGGCATCTCGATCCGGTCGAGAATTTCATTAAGCAACGTGACCTTGATGACCATCGCCGCGCGTTGGCGATACTGCTGCAAATCGCGCAAATCGAGGGTTTGCGTGGCGCGAAACACCGGCTCCACGTAAGCGGACCGATCTTCACTGTTCTTCCAGGCCTGCAGTCCATCCTTCATCTCGCGAATGAAGCTGCGCAAGGTATCACGGGGCGACGACGTGTCGGCGGTCCGGAGGGGATAGGGTTCGTCGAGCGTGCCGAAGATGTTGGTGTCTTCGAGCATTCCGAACATTGTCTCGTCTGCCTTCGCTCCGACCGGACATGTCAGAACAAGCAAAACCGCAAGAAATGCTATTAAACGTGTGCTCGACATGTTGTTTTTGCGCGACCCAATGCAGTCAAAAACAACCGAAGAAGCACGTGCGTGGCGCCACGTGTTCATTATCGCATGCCGACCTCACGGAAGTACCTTTCCGCGCCTTCATGTAAGGGGGCGGCACCCACCGTTCCGATCATTTGATCCTTTGTAAGGATCGAGAAAATCGGAGATACATCTCTCAACAGATCGAGATTTTCAAAAAACGCCTTGGTGAACCGGTAGATAATTTCCGGGTCGATCTTGGTCGTCGTGACAATTTTGGCAGGAACACCGAAACCGGAGACGTCTTGTTCGACCCCCCGGTACATATGGCCTGGAATCGTGGAGACGACGTAAATTTTGCTATCCTTCGTCAGCGGCTTCACGGCTTTGTCGACAATCGGCACCAGGACGACATCGCATGTCACCGCCGCATCGTACGCTGACTGGTTGGGGTGGCCGATAATCTGAACGAACGCGTCGAATTCGTTATCGCACAGCGCCTCGGCCTCGGTCGGCGCGTCGAATTTTCGGATGTCGACCACATCTTCGGGTCCCCACCCATGGGCTTCCATCAAGGTGCGCATGGTATCGCGGCGTCCTGACTGGAGGCTGCCCGAAAACAAGCGCTTGCCCTTCAGCTCTTCGAACCGGTCGATATCGGAGTCGGCGCGCGCAACGATGGTGAAGTGTTCTATGTAGGGCTCGAAAACCTTCCGGAGCGTGGCGAATGGCGCGTTTGAAGCGAATGCGCCGGTGCCGTTCACGGCATCGGTCACCTGGTCCGCTTGGGCAAGCGCCAGTTGCACATTGCTATCACGGAGATTATCGAGGTTGGCAACGGATCCGTTGGTGATTTCCACGGTACAGGTAATGCCGTGCTTCCGACGATCCTGATTGATGAGGGTACAGATCGCCCCGGCAACGGGATAATAAAGCCCACCGACGCGTCCGGAGCTGATGGTAATGACGGTTTCCTCGAACGCGTGGGCTGTGCGCGCCCCTCCACTCAAGGCGGCGACCAGGCAGGCGCCAAAGGCGAATGCAAAAAGGAAGGATGAACGGTGGGTCATGAGATCCATTGCGTTAACCGACGATGTGGAATGCAGCGCCAAATATAGGGGACCGACTAGCACTTTTCCAACGGAGTTAAGCCGATAACTGTTCACCTTCGTAATATTTTCTGACTGAGCGATCGTGTCGAGCGTCAGCTGCTCGAGCTGCGCCGTTCCCGGCACCGGCTATAAGTGAGCACGCCGGCTGGCAGGCCGCTTGCTCGCTCGGTTCGGAAACAAATTCCTCAGTACCCTCTCAACCGTTCCGCAATCGGAAACGGCGCCTCGCCGGCTCGAACGCGTTGTATGTTGGCGGCGATTTCGGGAGCTGCCGTGCTGGGACTGGTTTGGCTGGCGATGTGGGGGGTGACGATGACCCTGGGGTGGGTCCAGAAGGGGTGGTCGTCGCAGAGCGGTTCGATCTCGAACACATCGAGGGTTGCGGCATCGAGGTGGCCGGTGTCGAGGGCGTTCAAGAGGTCCTTCTCGACGACCTGAGGGCCGCGGCCGGCGTTGATGAGGCAGGCGCCCCGGGGCAAGGCCGCAAGGGCGCGGCGGTCGAGGATGCCGCGTGTCTCTTCGGTCAGCGGCAGCAAGCAGACGGCAATGTCCAGTTCGCTCAAGAACGCGTGAAAGGCGTCGGCGCCGGTGAAGCAGCGGACGCCGTCGAGATGCTTCGGGCTTCGGCTCCAGCCGGAGACATCGAAACCCAAGGCGGCCAGGGTTTCGGCGGCGTCTCTGCCCAGCGCTCCCAATCCGAGGATGCCGACCCGACGCCTTTCCGGCGGCGGGGGAACCGGCAGGCGACCCCATTCGCGGCGGCGCTCCATGGCCGCGTAGGCGTGGAATCCTCGGTGAAAGTGGAGCACCCAGTGGACCACGTATTCTGTCATGCGGAGCGTCAGGCCCGGATCAACGAGCCGTACGATGGGCACGCCGGCGGGAAGGTCTGGATCGCGGAACAGGTGCTCGACGCCGGCGCCCAGCGAAAAGATCGCTCTTAGATTGGGGAAGCGCGCGAGTACGCCGCGCTTCGGTCCCCAGGCGAGGGCGAACTCCATGTCGGCCGGATCGCCGGTCTCGTCCGGCCAGACGCGGAACTCTTCGTCCGGCAGTTCGGCGGCGAGCGCCGCGCGCCACGCGTCCGGATCGTCATCCTTGCTGGTGAATAGAATGGCCATCGGCCGCCCCCGGGGGGTCAGGTGTTAACCACGCCGGCGTCGTCGGCCTTGAGCTCGAAGGCGGCGGCCATCAGGGCGCGGGTGTAGGGGTCGCTGGGATTGGAGAAAATCTGCTCGGCCGGTCCCTGCTCCACCACCCGGCCGTGGCGCATGACCAGCACGTCGTGGGCCAGGGCGCGGACCACCTTCAGATCGTGGCTGATGAACAAATAGGCGATGTTGTGGGTCTTCTGCAGCGAGCGCAGCAGCTCGACGATCTGCGCCTGCACCGACATGTCGAGCGCGCTGGTGGGTTCGTCGAGAACGATGAAATCGGGGGTCAGCACCAGCGCCCGGGCGATGGCGATCCGCTGCCTCTGGCCGCCGGAGAACTCATGCGGGTAGCGGTCCTGGACGCCGGGGTCGAGACCCACCTCCTCCAGCGCCTGGCTGATGAGCAATCGGCGTTCGGTGGCCGAACCGCCGAGATTGTGGATCTTCAAGCCCTCGCCGATGATCTGGCCCACCGACATGCGCGGACTGAGGCTGCCGTAGGGGTCCTGGAAAACGATCTGCATATTCTGGCGCAAGGGTCTCAGGTCTTTGTTCGACAGCCCCTGGAGATCGCGGCCATCGAAGGTGATCTCGCCCTGGCTGCGCTGCAGGCGGATCAGCGCCCGTCCCAACGTGGTCTTGCCCGAACCGCTCTCGCCGACGACGCCGAGGGTATGGCCCTGACGGACGGTGAGCGTAATCCCGTCTACGGCTTTCACATTGTCGACGGTACGCCTCAGCACACCCTTCTTGATGGGGAACCACACCTTGGTGTCGCGCGCCTCGACGATGGGCGCGGCGCCGGCCGGCGCCGGGTCGGGACGGCCCTTGGGTTCGGCGTCCAGCAGGCGGCGGGTATAGGGATGGGCGGGGTTCTGGAACACGTCCGACAATTGGCCCTGCTCGACGATCTCGCCATTATTCATAACACACACCCGCTCGGCCATGCCGCGGACGATGCCGAGGTCGTGGGTGATGAGCAGCAGCGCCATGTGCAGCTCGGCCTGGAGGTCCCGGAGCAGTTTGAGGATCTGCGCCTGGATGGTGACGTCGAGCGCGGTCGTCGGTTCGTCGGCGATCAACAGGTCGGGCTCATTCGCTAATGCCATCGCGATCATCACCCGCTGTTGCTGGCCGCCGGAAAACTCGTGGGGCAGCGCATCCAGGCGCGCTTCCGCTTCCGGCAATCCCACCAGGTGCAGCAGTTCCACCACCCGGTCGCGGGCCTGACGGCGGTCCATGCCCTTGTGCAGGAAAAGCACCTCGGAGATCTGCTTTTCGATGTTGTGCAGCGGATTGAGCGAGGTCAGCGGCTCCTGGAAGATCATGGTCATGCGGTTGCCGCGGAGCTCGCGGATACGCTGGGTCGACGCGCTCAGCACGTTTTCGCCGGCGAAGGCGATGGACCCGCTCGGATGCCAGGCCAGCGGATAGGGCAGCAGCCGCATGACGCTGAGCGCGCTCACCGACTTACCGGACCCGCTCTCGCCCACCAGCGCCACGGTCTCGCCGCGGTCGATGTGAAACGAGACGTCCCGGACGGCCTTGACCTCGCGGGCGCCGCGGCCGAAGGAGACCGAAAGGTTATGAACGTCGAGCAGAACTTGGCTTTTCATTCTCGCCTCCCGGGGCCGCCCGGCTCTGCACCGGCGGACGCCGGCACCACGTGGCCGACGGCCATCTCGTCGGTGCGGGCCGGGGTTTCGGCGAAGGTCTTGCGCGGATCGAAGGCGTCGCGCACCGCCTCGCCGATGAAGATCAACAGCGACAGCATCAGCCCGATGACGAAGAACCCGGTGAGCGCCAGCCACGGCGCCTGCAGGTTGGCCTTGCCCTGGGCCAAAAGCTCGCCGAGCGAGGCCGAGCCCGGCGGTAATCCGATGCCGAGAAAGTCGAGGCCGGTGAGTGCGGTGACCGAACCGGCGAGGATGAACGGAACGAACGTGATCGTCGCCACCATGGCGTTCGGTAATACATGCCGATACATGATGACGATGTCTGTTGCGCCGAGCGCGCGGGCCGCCCGGACATAATCGAAGTTGCGGGCGCGGAGGAACTCGGCCCGCACCACGCCGACGAAGCCCATCCAGGTGAACAGCAGCAGAATGCCCAGCAGCCACCAGAAGTTGGGCTCGACGATGCTGGCCAGGATGATGAGGATGTAGAGCGTTGGGATGGAGGACCACACTTCCATGAACCGCTGGAACAACAGATCCACCCAGCCGCCGAAGTACCCCTGGACGGCGCCGGCGGCGACGCCGATCACCGCCGAGATGATGGTGAGCGTAAAGCCGAACAGCACCGAGATGCGGAACCCGTAGATGACACGGGCCAGCACGTCGCGGGCCTGGTCGTCGGTGCCGAGCCAGTGCTCGGTGTCCGGCGGCGACGGCGCCGGCACCGAGAGATCCCACGCCACCGAGCGGTGGTTGTAGGGAATCAGCGGCATGACCATCCAGCCCTCCTTGGCGATGAAGGCTTTCACGTTGGGACTGCGGTAGTCGGCCTCGGTCTCGAAGGTGCCGCCGAAGGTGGTCTCCGGGTAGGCCTTAAAGATGGGCATGTAGAAGCCGCCGTCGTAGACCACCAGGAACGGTTTGTCGTTGGCCACGAACTCGGCCATCAGGCTGACGGCGAACAGCGCTAGGAAGACCCACAGTGACCAGAACCCTCGGCGGTTGGCCTTGAAATTGTCGAGCCGGCGCCGGGTTAGCGGCGTGATCTTCATACCGAGGAACCGGGGGTGCGCCCGGGAATGTGCCATCGCGTGTTCCATCGCGTCCACCACCTCACATCTCCCGGCGTTCGAAGTCGATGCGCGGATCGACCACGGTGTACATGAGATCGCCCACCAGATTGAGCAGCAGGCCCACCAGCGAGAAGAAATAGAGCGTGCCGAACATCAAAGGGTAGTCGCGGTTGAACGCCGCCTCGAACCCGAGCAGTCCCAGCCCGTCCAGCGAGAAGATGATCTCGATGAACACGGTGCCGGTGAACAGGATACTGACGAAGGCGCTGGGGAAGCCGGCGATGACGATCAACATGGCGTTGCGGAACACATGGCCATACAACACCTGGCGCTCGGTCAGGCCCTTGGATCGCGCGGTCATCACGTACTGTTGGCCGATCTGGTCGAGGAACGAGTTCTTGGTGAGCATGGTGAGCGTGGCGAAACCTCCGATCACCATGGCGATCACCGGCAACGTGATGTGCCAGAAGTAATCGAGGATCTTGGCCGGCCACGACAGCTCATCCCAGTTGTCGGAAACCAGCCCGCGCAAGGGGAACCAATCCAGATAACTGCCGCCGGCGAACACCACCAACAGCAAAACCGCAAACAGAAAAGCCGGAATGGCGTTGCCGATGACGACGACGATGCTGGTCCAGACATCGAACCGCTCGCCGTCTTGGGTGGCCTTGGCGATGCCGAGCGGAATGGAGATGAGATAGACGATCAGCGTCGTCCACAGTCCGAGCGAGATAGACACCGGCATCTTCTCCAGAACCAGATCCACCACCGTTTGATTACGGAAATAGCTCTCTCCGAAATCGAACACCACATAGTTGCCCATCATCTTGAAGAACCGTTCGTGCAGCGGCATGTCGAAGCCGAACTGCTCTTCGAGTTCCTTGATGAATTCGGGATCCAGCCCCTGGGCGCCGCGATATTTGTTAACCGTGCCGGTATCGGTGATGGGGCTCGGGCTGGGCGTCAGCGTTTCGCCGCTTCCCGACCGGGTAATGCGCTCGGTGATATCGGCGCCCTCGCCGGTCAACTGCGCGATCACCTGCTCCACCGGGCCGCCGGGCGCGGTCTGGATGACGACGAAATTAATCACCATGATCGCCAGCAGCGTCGGAATGATCAGCAACAGCCGGCGGATTATGTAGGCGGTCATACTGTATCCTCAGCCCTGATGCCGGCGTGGGCGCATGGCGCGGCGGAACACAAAGAAACCAACGAAGCTCAAGCCGGCAACCCAGGCGATGATGGTGCCGATCCCCGGCGTATCGGCGACGCCGGGTTCGTCGATGTCGTCGGTTATACGGCGTTCTTCCAGCCGCTGGGCTTTCTCGCGGTCATACCACCAAAACGACGTGGACGTGCCGCTGTCGGGCGTCACCTCGGGCCTGGAGAATTTGTCCCAATAGAGCACCCGGTCCGTCCGCAGGTGCCAGTTGGGAATAACATAATGCCCCCACAGCAATACGCGATCGAGCGCGCGGGTGCGGGCCTCCAGGCTCTCGCGATCGGGCGCGGAGATGACCAGTTCCACCAGTTCGTCCACCACCGGATCCTCGATGCCGACGAAGTTCCGCGACCCGGGCTGCTCGGCGGCGGCGGTGGTCCAGTAACTGCGCTGTTCGTTGCCGGGCGAGTCCGATTGCCCCCAGCCGCCGACGATCATGTCGAAGTCGTAAGACCGGGCGCGGTTGATGTACTGGGACTCATCCACCAGCCGGACGCTCGCCTCGATGCCGAGGCGCCTCAGATTGCGCACCAGCGGCAAGACCACGCGTTCGAACGCCTGATTGACCAGGAGGATCTCGAACCGCAACGGCTGGCCGGTCTCCATGTTGACCAGCTTCATGTCGCGAACTTCGTATCCGGCCTCGGCCAGCAATTCGAAGGCCCTCTCCAGATTGGCGCGCGGCCAGCCGCTGCCATCGGTGGCCGGCGCACGGTAGACCTCGGTGAACACCTCCTCCGGGATCCGCCCGCGATATTGTTCGAGGATTTCCAGTTCCTCGCCCTCGGGCAAGCCGGTGGACGCCAGATCGGAGTTGCTGAAATAGCTCTCCGTACGGGCGTACTGGTTGAAAAACAATGTCCGGTTCGACCACTCGAAATCGAAGGCGTAGGCCAAGGCTTCGCGAACCTTGGGGTCGGCGAACACCGGCCGGCGAATGTTCATGATAAACGCCTGCATGCCGGTGGGCCGGTGATGCTCGATGGCTTCCTTATTCAGCCAGCCGTCGCGCACCGCCGGAATGTCGTAGTCCAGCGCCCACGCCTTCGCCTGGTTCTCGTTGCGATAATCGATCACCCCGGCCTTGAGGGCCTGACGCAGCACCGTGGTGTCGCGGAAATACTCGTAGCGGATCCGGTCGAAGTTGTCCTGGCCGACGTTGACGGGCAGGTCCTTGCCCCAATAGTCGTTCACCCGCTCCACCACCACATACCGGCCGGGCTCGAACTCGGATACCTTGTAGGGTCCGCTGGTCAGCGGCGGTTCCAGGCTGCTGTTCTCGAAGTCGCGGTTCTCCCAATACGCCTTGGAGATGATGGGCATTTCGCCGGCGATCAGCGGCAATTCCCGGTTTCCCGCTTCGTTGAAAATAAATTTAACCGTGCGCTCGCCCACCTTTTCGGCGCGGTCGATGGTGCCGTAGTAGAATCGGTAGAACGGCTGCCCCTTGGTCTTCAGCGTATCCAGCGAAAAGATCACGTCCTCGACGGTGATCGGCGTGCCGTCGTGCCAGCGGGCCTCAGGCCGCAATGTGAAACTCACCCAGGAGCGATCCTCCGGCCATTCCATGCTTTCGGCGATCAGGCCGTAGCGGGTGAACGGTTCGTCGGCGCTGCCGGTGGTTAGCGTCTCGACCCCAATGTTGCTGAACGCGTTGCCCTTGATGACGAAGGGATTGAAGCTGTCGAAGGTGCCGGTCACGCCGAGGCGCAGCGTGCCGCCCTTGGGTGCGTCGGGATTGACGTAATCGAAATGCTTGAAGTCCGGCGGATATTTGGGCTCGCCATGCATCGCCATGGCGTGACCCGAGTAGATTTTCTCGGCCGAGGCCGTCGCCGGCGCATGAACGATGGTAATCAGTGCAAGGACAAGGACGGCGATCAGATGCATGCAGTCGGCGTTCTCAAAGCGGTTCGGACCCGTCTATCGGCGAAGACGGAACCCAAGGTCAAGGGGTTATATACCCCTATCCCGCGAGCGCCGCCAGCGCCGCGGCGTGCAAAGTGGGGTCGCCCGACGCGAGTACGCGCCCGTCCGATTCGAGACCCAGCGGTCGCCCCTGCCAATCGGAGGCAACGCCGCCGGCACCGGTGACGACGGGAACGATGGCGCAATAGTCGTAGGGCTGCATCGACGCCTCGCACACCAGATCGACGGTGCCTCCCGCAATCAGCCCGTAGGCGTAGCAGTCGGCGCCGTAGACGGCGGCCCGGGATTGCAGCCGCAACCGCTTGAAAGCGTCCTCATCGGCGCCCACGAACATCTCGGGCGTGGTGCAATAGAGCCACGCGCCGGCCAGGTCAGCGCATGCCCGCGCCCGCGCCGGCTTGCCTTCGCCGGGTCCATTGTAAAACACGGTGGAACGGCCTTCGGCGCCCACCCACCGTTCGCCCAACGCCGACATTTCGATAATGCCGACGACCGGTTGGCCGCGGCGGAGAAGCGCGATGAGGGTTCCGAAGGTGGGCCGGCCTGTGACGAACGACTTGGTTCCATCGATGGGATCCAGAACCCAAACGTACTCGGCGTCCAAGCGGACCTTTCCGTGTTCTTCGCCGTAAATACCGTGGTCGGGATGGGCGGCCTCGATCATGTTGCGCATGGTCGATTCGCACTCCCGGTCGGCGGCGGTCACCGGGCTGGTGTCGGCTTTGGTATCGATGGCGAGGCCGCTGCGGAAGTAGCGCGTGGCAATGGGGCGGACGGCATCGGCCATCCGCTCCGCCAGGTCGACGAAAGCCGAGAGTTCGCTCACGGAAGCGGCGGCGGCGAATCGCTGTGTTCACGCAAATAGGCGATAACGTCGGCGCGGTCGGTGGATTTCTTCAGGCCGCCGAAGGTCATCTTGTTGCCCGGCGCGTAATCCTTCGGATCCTTCAGGAACTTGTAGAGGTTCTCGTAGGTCCACTCACCGCCAAGTTCCTGGAGCGCACTGGAATAGTCGAAACCCTCGGTTTTGGCTTTTTCGCGGCCGACGACGTTCCACAGGTTCGGCCCGACCTTGTTCGCTCCACCCTGGTCGACGGTGTGACACGCCTTGCACTTGCCGAACGCCTTTTCGCCGGCGGCGGGGTCCGCGGCACCCATCAGCGCGGCCACGTCCAGCTCTTCCTCGACCTCGGTCTCCTGCTCGCCGGTCAGCACCTCTTCCTGATCGGTCTCTGTCGAAGCGTAGCCCACGGGCTCATGCTCATCCACACTGACCAGGACATTACCGATGGCATTGGTGCCCCAAACGATCCAGGCGCAGATCAGAATGACTGCTCCCGTCTTTTCCAGGGTTGAAAATTTCATAGTGCTTCCTTTGCTTTTTTACCCGTCCGCGACGACTTCCCCCTCGGTGACCCTGACCGAATGTACCCCCAAGAGTAGGGCGTATTCAATGCTGCACTTGCGAAAAAGAGAACACGAAACGCCTCAAAAGCTGGCAACGCCGAATTCTTCTGTGCTATGCGACGGTTATGAGCGAGCGATCAAACCCCATCGTCATTATCCCCGCCCGCATGGCGTCCACCCGCCTGCCCGGCAAACCGCTTGCCGACATCCACGGCCAGCCGATGATCATGCACGTCTGGCAGCGCGCCATGGAGGCCGATATCGGCCCGGTTGTTGTCGCCTGCGCCGAGACGGAGATCGCCGACGTGGTTCGTGACGCCGGCGGCGAGGCGGTGCTGACCCATCCCGGCCATCTGTCGGGCTCCGACCGCATATACGAGGCGCTGGAGCTGTTCGACTCGGACGGCCGCCACGATCTGATTGTGAACCTGCAGGGCGACTTGCCCACCATCGACCCCGCGACCGTCGGCGCTTCGCTCCGGCCGCTGGCCAAGTCGGCGGTGGACATCGCCACGCTGGCGACCCCGATCGGCGATCCGGCCGAGCTCGGCGACCCCAATGTGGTCAAGGCGGTGCTCTCCATTGCGATGGGCGGACAGATGGGCCGGGCCATTTACTTCAGCCGCTTGGGCGTGCCCTGGGGCGACGGCGCGTACTACCATCACATCGGCATCTACGCCTACCGGCGCGCCGCCCTCGCCCGCTTCGTCGGCCTGCCGCACGGCGTCATCGAGCGGCGCGAACGGCTGGAACAATTGCGGGCGCTGGAAAACGGCATGCGTATCGACGCGGTCATCGTCGGCGCCATCCCGCAAGGTGTGGACACGCCGGAGGATCTCGAGCGCGCCCGCGCCCTCCTGGCGCCTTAACCCGCCAACCCGCACAGAGACTTTCGAGGATTTTCCGCATGTCTGATCCGAACCGGACCGTCGCCTTTCAGGGTGAGCCCGGCGCTTACTCGGACCTCGCCTGCCGGACCGCCCGGCCGGAAATGCACACCTTGCCGTGCCGCTCCTTCGAGGACGCGTTTGCCGCCGTCACCAAGGGAAAGGCGGCGCTGGGGATGATCCCCATCGAGAACTCGGTGGCCGGCCGGGTCGCCGACATCCACCATCTTCTGCCGCAGTCCGGGCTGCACATCATCGGCGAGCATTACCAGCGGGTGAACCACCACCTGCTCGGCGTCAAGGGCGCGCGGATCCAGGACATCACCCACGTATACAGCCACATCCACGCTCTCAACCAGTGCCGCGACCTGATCCGCGAACTGGGTATCGAACCGGTGGTCAGCGTGGATACGGCGGGTTCCGCCGCGCGCATCGCCAAGCACGGCGACAAGACCCGGGCGGTGATCGCCTCGGAACTGGCCGGCGACATCTACGGCCTGGTCTCGCTCCGCGCCGGCATCGAGGACGCCGACCATAATACCACGCGTTTTCTGATCATGGCCAAGGAAGCCATCGTTCCCCATCCCAAATCCGCGCCCACCATGACCAGCTTCGTGTTCCGCGTGCGCAACGTGCCGGCGGCGCTCTACAAGGGGCTCGGCGGGTTCGCCACCAACGGCGTCAACATGACCAAGCTGGAAAGCTATCTGGTGGGCGGACGGTTCAACGCCGCCCAATTCTACGCCGAAGTAGAAGGCCATCCCGAGCACCGCAACGTGCTGCTCGCGCTGGAGGAGCTGGACTTCTTCTCCCGCGAGGTGCGCATCCTCGGCGTCTACCCGCAGCACCCCTACCGCTGGGAACGCGACGAAGACGACGACAGCGAAACGGGCTAATGCCCGCGGTGGGCAAATCTCCCCCGCACTACGGCTGGGTGATCGTCGCCGCCGGCACGCTGACGGTGTTCGCGTGCTTGGGGCTGGGCCGGTTCGCGCTCGGCATGCTGCTGCCGTCCATGGGCGTTTCGCTCGGCCTCAGCTACGCCGAGATGGGATACATTAGCACCGCAAACTTCATCGGTTACCTGACGGCCGTTGTGGTTGCCGCCGCCATGATCCGCCGCCTCGGCGAGCGCGGCACCATCCTTGCGGGCCTGCTGCTGGTGGCGGTCTCCATGATGCTGGTGAGCCAGGCCGACAGTTTCATCGAGGTGCTTGTCCTCTACGTGCTCACCGGTATGGGCAGCGGGGCCGCCAATGTGCCGATCATGGCACTGGTGTCGCACTGGTTCGTTCGCCGCTACCGCGGCAAGGCCGCAGGCTACATGGTTGTCGGCAGCGGCCTCGGCATTATCCTCACCGGCGTGCTGGTCCCCGCCGTCAACGCTGCCGCCGGTATCGAGGGTTGGCGGGTGAACTGGCTCATCCTCGGGATTGTGGTGCTGGTGACGGCGACGGTCTGCGGGCTGCTGCTCCGCAACCGGCCCGCCGAAAAAGAACTCGCGGTTTACGGCGAGGAACCGGCAGCCGATACGGCCGCGTCCACCCCGCCACCGCCGTCCGACGCAGCCCGGCGCCGCGTTCTCGCCCATCTCGGCGCCATCTATTTCCTGTTCGGCGCCACCTACGTCATTTACGTCACCTTCATCGTCACCGCGATGGTGCAGGAACGAGGCATGTCGGAAGCGGCGGCCGGACAGTTCTGGATTTGGTTGGGTGTTCTCAGTCTGCTTTCCGGTCCGGTGTTCGGGACGCTGTCGGACCGCATCGGCCGCAAGGGCGGCCTGATCACCGTGTTTGCCTTGCAGATGACCGCGTACATACTGGTGGCCGCGCCCCTCGGCCCAGTTTTTCTCTATCTTTCCATCGCGCTGTTCGGCATCGCCGCGTGGAGCATCCCGTCCATCATGGCCGCCGCCGTCGGCGACACCATGGGCCCCGAGCACGCGGCGGCCGGCTTCGGCACCATCACCCTGATCTTCGGCATCGGCCAAATCATCGGCCCCGCCGCCGCCGGCGCCGCGGCGGACGTGACGGGAAGCTTTTCCATCAGCTTCGCCCTGGCGGCGGTGTTGGCGGCGCTCGCGATCGTCTTAGCACTACTTCTGCGAAAGCCGGGGTGATCGCTGCGCCCGAGAACACGCTCATGATGACAACGATCATCCTTTCCGGTCGCGCACCAATTTCGATAGTAGAATAGAGCGCATGTACATACAATCCTTGCCGTTCATCGATGAGAGGTTATTACCAAGGGGGTTTGGTTATGCTGCGGAATTGGGGACCCCGACGGGAGGGTCTGCACGAGAGTTTCTTCACCGGCGTGTTCGGCGGCGGGACGCACGGCCGACGCGAGCGTATCGCGTCTGACCGTATCGTTATTCGACGCGGGCAAGCACGCCAAGCACGTTCTCAAAACCGATGGCGGAGAGATCGCCAGCGACGGCGACAAATCGGCTGACCTGGAGCTTTAGGGAACAGCCGCTGATTTCGGCACCGTCATCCTGAGCTTCCGCATTGGCCGGATCATCGGATCAGCCGCCCCGCCGCGGAAGCCATGCGGCCAAGATGTGGAAGGACAAACGCCATACGATAGCCTTGCGAAGTGCTCTTCGAATTGATCCCCTACCCAAAGGGCTGAAACACAAATGGCCATAATGTTTCTGATGATCGCACCTCGGGTTTCGGGGGACGGGCAGCCGCTCAGAGAGCTCGATGCCAAGGTCGGCTATCCGGGGTATTTCTGCCGTGGCTTAATGGCGGGCAGCTTGGAGCAATCTCCCCATGGGCGGACTCGGCTAACTGCTGGATGGCACGCTTGCCCAATGGCGGCTTCTGGATAGGATAGCGGAGGGTTCCGTGAGGAGCGGGTACGGCGGGTCGTGACCCGTAGCAGACGCTCCTCCAGCTAGGTTAATCCTGCCACCTCCTCAAAACCCACACCAGTTCTAGACAAGCGCCTTAACGGAGAAATCGGCAAATAGCACGTTGGCATTACTCAAATTGCCGGGTGCGAAACATCTTTG
>JGI12048J13642_10707239_pt1 | contig 15908 bp, 30 predicted proteins | sample ElkSlonscriptome_16_FD_13642 | JGI IMG/M metagenome (IMG submission 13642)
GTTTGCGATTCGTGAGGGTGGTCGCACGGTAGGTGCTGGTGTGGTCACGGCTGTGACGAAGTAACCATGGCCGCAGCACCGATCATTCGTATTCGCTTGCGGGCGTTTGACCACCGCAGCTTGGACAGTTCAGCGTCCAAGATTGTCGATACGGTCAAACGCACGGGCGCTAAAGTAGCAGGCCCTGTGCCACTACCTACGCGCATTCGCCGTTTTTGCGTATTGCGCAGCCCGTTTGTCAATAAAGACAGCCGTGAACACTTTGAAATTCGTACCCACAACCGTTTGATTGACATCAAAGCGCCTACCAAGAGCACCATCGACAGTTTGATGCACTTGGACTTACCGACGGGCGTCGATATCGAAATCAAGACGGTAGGAGGACGTTAGTCATGAAAGGCATTCTGGGAACCAAAATTGGCATGACCCAGGTGTGGCAAGACGACAAGTTGGTACCTGTCACTGTGGTGCTCGCTGGGCCTTGTCCGGTGGTGCAAAGACGCACCGCTACTACTGACGGTTACAGTGCCGTGCAACTCGCATGGGAAGACAAAAAACGCGCCAACAAGCCCATGTCAGGTCACTTTTCCAAAGCAGGCGTCGATCCCAAACGCCACCTCGCCGAATTCCGTGATTATGAACCGGAAGAAGACGAAGTGACCGTCACCATCTTTGAAGCGGGTCAAAAAGTTGACGTGTCTGGTGTAAGCAAAGGGCGCGGCACTTCGGGTGTCATGAGACGCTGGAATTTTTCTGGCTTGCCTGCTTCGCATGGGGTGAAGAAAAAGCACCGTTCACCGGGGTCGATTGCTTCTGGTAAGTCGTTAGGTCGCATCAACAAGGGTAAAAAGATGGCGGGTCGTTATGGCGGAAAAAAAGCCACTACCTTGGCACTCAATATCGTTGAAGTGCGTCCTGATGACAACTTACTACTCATTAAAGGGGCAGTGCCTGGGCCTAACGGTGGGCTTTTGGTCATCAAAGACTCGAAGAGGAACCGATAATGTCAGTGACGTTAGATGTGGTAGATAGCGGTCGTAAAGTGACCCTAGACCTACCCGAACCCAAAGCACACGTATTACACGAAGTAGTGTCATGGCAGCTTTCTAAACGCCGCCGCGGCACGGCAGCAACCAAAACACGTGGTTTAGTAGCAGGTACGACTGCCAAGATGTACCCCCAAAAAGGTACTGGTCGGGCGCGCCACGGTAGCCGCAAAGCACCTATTTTTGTAGGGGGTGGTACCACTTTCGGGCCTCAACCTCGAGACTACAGTTATAGCCTCCCCAAACGGGTGCGCCGCTTAGGTCTCAGTATGGCTATTGCTGATCGCGCTAATGACAACAAACTCACCTTGGTTGACAGTTTTGACATCTCTGGTAGAACCAAAGAGTTCGTTGCGTGGGCCAAAGAACACGGTTTTGATGGCAGCAAACGTGTCCTGCTCATAACCGATGACGCGTTGGTGCGTCGGGCTGCGCGTAACGTTCCTTGGGTAAGCGTGTTGGCGGCGGCTGGTATTAATGTCTACGATATTTTGCGGCATGAGTACTTGATTGCTGATGCGTCACTGTTTGACAGTGCTGCCAGTGCTGAGCCCAGTGCTAACACCAGTGAGGAAGGTCAATCATGAGTCCTTACGATATTATCTTGCGGCCGGTATTAAGCGAAAAGAGTATGGGCAACATGATGGAAGGTAGCAGCAAATACACCTTCTACGTGCACCCGCAAGCAAACCGCAGTCAAGTCAAAGACGCCATGCGCCAAGTCTTTGAAGTAGACGTTATCAAAATCAACATTTCCAACGTGCGCGGTAAAGAGCGCACCATGGGTCGCTACCGGGGTTTGCGTCCTAAGCGCAAAAAAGCGGTTGTCACGCTCAAGCCCGGACAGCGCATCACCCAACTTGAAGGATTGAGCTAAACGCGCATAAGCGTGTTTTAGGAGGTTTTTTCGGTGCCAACAAAGAAATTCCGTCCCTATACGCCCTCGAGGCGCTTTATGACGGTGTCGGACTTTGGCGACATCACCAAGGGTAACGACCCCGAGCGTGCTCTTACCAAGAGCCAAAAGCGCACAGGCGGACGCAACAACCGTGGGCGCACTACCTCGCGTTTTCGCGGTGGTGGCCACAAGCGCCGTTATCGGGTGATCGATTTTCGCCGCCGCGACAAAGCGGGCGTGCCTGCCAAAGTGGCGTCCATTGAATACGATCCCAACCGCACGGCAAATATTGCCTTGCTGCACTATTTGGATGGCGAAAAGCGTTACATCATTGCGCCTGATAAACTCGAGGTCGGTAGCCGTATCGTAGCGGGTGCTGACGCAGAACCGATTGTCGGTAACGCCTTGCCGCTACGCTTTATTCCGGTCGGTACAGTCATTCACAATGTCGAACTTACCCCCGGTAAAGGTGCCCAACTTGCCCGCAGTGCTGGAACAAGCGTACAGATTCAAGGCCGCGACGGTGATTACGTCACCTTACGTTTGCCATCAAGTGAACTTCGCCGCGTCCACGCTGAGTGCTATGCCACCGTTGGTACGGTAGGCAACGCCGAGCACAAAAATATCGTCTTTGGTAAAGCTGGTCGTAAACGCTGGCTGGGTCGTAAACCCCACCAACGCGGTCGGGCAATGAACCCAGTTGATCACCCACATGGTGGTGGTGAAGGACGCTCGAGCAGTGGTCGGCCGCCAGTAAGCCCTTGGGGTCAACAGTCCAAAGGATATAAAACCCGTTCGACTCGCAAAGCCAGTTCACGTTTTATTGTGCGCAGGCGTCGCACGAAGAAAGGTAGATAACGATGCCGCGTAGCACGAAAAAAGGCCCTTTTGTTGATGAAAACTTGCTCGACAAAATTGACGCTGCCAACGAAAGCGGTAGCCGTCGGGTGATTCGTACGTGGAGCCGCCGTAGTACGGTTGTTCCTGAGATGGTAGGTCACACTGTTGGTGTGCATAATGGCCGTCAGCATGTGCCTGTGTTTATTCAAGAAAACATGGTCGGTCACAAGCTCGGTGAGTTTGCACCTACACGTAGCTTCCGCGGTCACGGGGGCAACAAGCGATGAACGGCGATAACCTACAAGCCAAAGCCTACCTCAAGATGATCCGCATCACCCCGCAAAAGACTCGCTTAGTAGCTGATTTGGTGCGTGGCAAAAATGTCGAAGCCGCCGAAGACATCTTGCGGTTTACCCCCAAACGGGCAGCCAAACCCATCTTGAAGTTGCTGCAGAGCGCTAAAGCCAACGCTGTCAACAATCACGACATGTTCGAAGACAGTTTGTTTGTTTCCAAGATCATGGTCGATGAAGGCCCTATTCTAAAGCGCTACTTGCCCAGAGCCCGCGGCCGTGCGGATATGTTGCGCAAGCGTACTAGCCACATCACCATTATTTTAGAGGAGCGAGATGTTTAGAGGAGTTTACAGTGGGCAATAAAATCAATCCGTTAGGATTTCGCCTCGGTGTCAATAAGTCGCCTTCCTCGCGTTGGTACGCGGGTTCGAAGGATTACGCTAAGTTGCTCGAAGAAGACGCTCTGATTCGCAGTGCCATCCAAAAAGACGTAGGTCACAGTGGCATTGCCGATATTGAAATTGAACGCGCTGCTCATAATATCAATGTCACCATTCACACCGCCAAACCAGGTGTGGTGATTGGGCGCGGGGGCGAGTCTATCAAAGCTTTGCGTGCCAAACTTGACAATAAACTCAGTGGCACCATCGCTGTGAACGTGCAAGAAGTACCTAACCCCAACATCAACGCGTCGTTGGTATCACAGCGGGTTGCCGAACAGCTTGTACGCCGTTTTGCGTTTAAGCGTGCTATGAAACAAGCCGTGCAGCGCACTATGGAATCAGGCGCTCAAGGTGTTAAAGTTCGCTGCTCGGGGCGTTTGGGTGGAGCAGAGCAAGCCCGTCCAGAACACTATATGGACGGCCGCGTGCCGCTGCAAACCTTGCGTGCTGATATTGACTATGGTCATTACGAAGCTCACACCTCGTATGGCGTTATCGGCGTCAAGACTTGGGTGTTCAATGGTGAAGTCATCGGTGATAAACAGCGCCGTGCTGCGGTGTTGCCCAAACCCCGTCAAGAAGAAGACCGTGGTCGCCGCCGCCGCCGCCCCCAAACCCGCCGCCGCCCTAGTGGTGACCGTACGGGTGGACGTGGACGCGGCAGTGGTAACCGCGATAAGTGAGGTAAACAGTGTTACTACCTAAACGTGTAAAGTATCGCAAGCAATTTCGCGGTCGCATGAAAGGCGACACCAAAGGGGGCGACTACGTCGCATTTGGTGATTACGGTCTAGTGGCCATGGAACCTGCTTGGATCAAAGCCAATCACATCGAAGCCTGCCGCATTACCATGAGCCGTTATTTTCGGCGTGGCGGTAAGATCTACATTCGTATTTTTCCCGATAAGCCGGTCTCCAAAAAGCCCGCTGAAGTGCGCATGGGTAAAGGTAAAGGGGCCACTGAATACTACGTGGCCGTGGTTAAACCCGGTCGGGTGATGTTCGAAGTGGCCAACGTCACCGAAGCCCAAGCCAAAGAAGCGTTTCGCTTAGCGGGTCACAAACTGCCCATCAAAACCAAGATGGTCAAACGTGAGGTTTATGATGAAGCCCAATGAGCTCCGTAATTTAACCGTGGATGAAATTGAAGACGAAGTGCGCAAAGCTCGTGAAGAGTTACTCGACCTCCGTTTTCAAGCGTCGATGGGACAAGCTAGTAACTCGAAGCGCATTCGTGCTGTGAAGCGTAACGTTGCCCGCATGCTCACGATTGTGACCGAAAAAAGGGCAACTGACAATGCGGCCGAGAAAAGGATGCAAGAAGCATGAAAAAGGTTCTGCAAGGCGTTATCACCAGTGATAAAGCCGACAAAACCGTAACGGTGAGTGTCGAGCGGCGGATGAAACACCCGCTTTACGGCAAAGTTGTGGCGGTGAGCAAAAAGTATCTTGCCCACGACGAAAACAACGAGTATAACCTCGGAGATACTGTCGAAATCATTGCCCGTCGCCCGATCAGTAAGCGCAAGCGTTTTGCGGTAACGCGCTTAATCGAGAAGGCCAGAGGCTAGGAGCAAGCCATGATTCAGCAAGAAAGTTACCTAGAAGTCGCTGATAATTCCGGTGCGCGGCGCATTCAGTGTATCCGCGTGCTCGGTACTGGTCAGCGCGAAGTAGGTGGTGTCGGTGACGTCATTGTCGCTGCTGTTAAAGACGCTATTCCTCGAGCTGCTGTCAAAAAAGGTGACGTGGTACGTGCCGTCATTGTGCGCAGCAAAAAAGAAATCAACCGTCCCGACGGTAGCAGTATCCGTTTTGATAGCAACGCGGCGGTAATTATCAACAACGTTAACGAACCACGCGGCACGCGGGTGTTTGGCCCAGTAGCACGTGAGTTGCGCGAACGCAACTTCATGCGCATTGTGTCGCTTGCGCCGGAGGTGCTCTAATGCCCCAACATAAACAACCGCGCATTCGCTTCAAAAAAGGTGATCGCGTTCGGGTGATTTCTGGGCGTGAACGCGGTCAAGAAGGTGAAGTGATCGAAGTCTTACGCGACAAAGGGCGCGTGGTCGTGCGCGATGTCAACATCGTGACCAAAGCCGAACGACCCACCCAAGAAAATCCCCAAGGGGGTTTCAACAACTTTGAAGGCTCGATTCACGTCAGCAACGTACAAATTTTAGACCCACAAAGTGGCAAGCCAAGCCGTATTGGTTACACCTTTGAAGACGGCAAAAAGGTGCGTATTAGTGTTAAGAGCGGCGCTCGGCTTGACCAGGAGGAACTATGAGTATTAAAGTTGCCCTGCGCGAGCGTTACCGCAGTGAAGTGACCAATGGCCTCAAAGAACGCCACAGCTACGACAATGTTATGGCGATTCCTAAGCTCGAGAAAATCGTCTTGAACATGGGACTCGGTGAAGCCCGTGACGATTCTAAGGTGATTGAGCGCGCTAGCCGTGAAATGTCCTTGATTGCCCTGCAACGCCCCGTCGTTACCAAAGCCAAAAAGTCAGTGTCGAACTTTAAGTTGCGTGCTGGCATGCCCATCGGCCTCAAAGTAACCTTACGCGGCGACCGTATGTGGGTGTTTTTGGAAAAACTCATCAACTTGGCCTTACCGCGGGTGCGCGACTTTCGTGGCGTTAACCCCAACAGTTTTGATGGACGCGGTAACTACACCCTAGGTATTCGCGAGCAGATAGTGTTTCCAGAAATTAGCTACGACCAAATTGACCGCCAGCGTGGCCTCGATATTACCATCGTGACCAGCGCAGAAACCGACGAAGAAGCGCGCAGTTTGTTAGAACTGCTCGGCATGCCCTTTCGTAAATAACAAAGATTTAAGGTTTGAGGGACGCAAGGTCAAAACGTGTGTTTTGATACCTGTCTCAGCCCCATAAAGGAGTTTGCATGTACGCAGATCCCATCGCTGATATGCTCACCCGCATTCGCAACGCAAGTGCGATTGCCAACCCGCACGTGGACATCCCAGCGAGCAAATTTAAACGCGCCATTGCCGACGTGCTTGTGCGCGAAGGTTACTTCAAGTCCTCTGAAGCCATCGAAGTAGATGGCAAACCCGTGTTGCGCGTAGGCCTCAAATATGGCCCTAAGCGCCGTCCCTTGATTAGCTACATTGGCCGCGTGTCCAAACCTGGTAGACGCGCTTATAGTAAAGGTAAAGCCGTGCCACCCGTACGGGGTGGTCTAGGGGTAGCCATCGTGTCAACCTCGCAAGGGTTGATGGTTGACCGCGACGCTCGCCGCAATAATGTCGGTGGCGAGATCATCTGTGAGGTGTGGTAATGTCTCGAATTGGACGCGCCCCCATCACCCTGCCCAAAGGGGTTGAAGTGAGCAGCAAACCACGCGATGCTCGCACCCAAGACGTGCAGGTTAAAGGCCCCAAAGGCAATTTGTCGTTTGCGATTAGCTCGAGAATCAGCTTGGCGCAAGAAGACGGCACGCTCACGTTTGAGCGCCCTAGTGAAAACCGCAAAGACCGTGCCCAGCACGGGCTAGCTCGCAGCTTGGTCAACAACGCCGTCATTGGTGTCTCTGAAGGCTACACCCGCAACTTGGAAATCCAAGGGGTCGGTTACCGTTGTGCCATGAAAGGTAGCACCTTAGAACTGCAACTCGGTTACTCACACCCGGTTAGTTTCGAGCCACCTGACGGCATTACTATTGCTGCCCCAGAACCCACTAAAATCACTGTGAGCGGGATCGACAAACAGCTCGTCGGTCAAGTGTCCGCCAATTTGCGCGCTTTGCGTCCCCCTGATTCCTATCACGGCAAAGGTGTGCGCTACGCAGGCGAATACGTCCGACTCAAAGCCGGCAAAGCTGCGTCTCGTTAAGAGGTAAGGTAAATGTTTCAGATCAAAACCAACAAAGACCGCAGAAAGTTCCGTACCCGTAGAAAGTTACAACGGCCTATTGACACTGGGCGCTTGCGCTTGAGTGTGTTTCGCAGTAGCCGTTATATCTACGCACAAATTATCGACAGCGACAAGGGCATTACGGTAGCCGAAGCCAACAGCAAGAGCTTAAACCCTAGTGGCACCAAGACTGAACAAGCTCGAGCCGTCGGTAAAGCATTAGCCGAACAGGCGCTGGCTAAAGATGTTCGCAAAGTCGTCTTTGACCGCGCAGGTTACCGCTATCACGGCCGCGTCAAAGCCCTAGCAGATGGCGCACGTGAAGGAGGATTGGAATTCTAATGGCCGACAGCGATTTTGAAGATAACGTAATTTTTATTCGCCGCACCGCCAAAACCTACCAAGGGGGACGTCGTTTTCGCTTTGGAGCGATGGTTGCCATCGGTGATCGCAATGGCCGTGTAGGCTTAGGACTCGGTAAAGCCAAAGAAGTGCCCCTAGCAGTGCAAAAGGGGCAGTACTTTGCCCGCCGTAACCTCATTGAAGTACCCATCGAAGAACCCGGCACGGTACCGCACGAAGTAATTGGCGAACACAGTACCAGCCGCGTCATGCTTAAACCCGCTGGCGCAGGCACGGGCGTGATTGCAGGTAAAGTGCCTAGGGCAATTATTGAATTAGCAGGTTACCGCAATATCCTTACTAAAGAGTTTGGTTCGCGTAATCCTACTAATGTTGCTTACGCAGTTATCGAAGGCCTCAAACAACTTAAAACGTTTGAAGAATCGCAACGTGAAAAGGAACTTGCCCAATGACCGTGATCTTAAAACGCAGTCTGATTGGGGTGCGCAAACAGCACCGCGATACGGTGCGGGCTTTAGGATTGCGCAAAACCGGTGACCGCCGTGAACTGCCGGATAACCCGTCTATTCGCGGGATGGTTTCCCAAGTTGCTTATCTATTAGAAATTGAAGGAGCTTCATGAAACTCAACGAACTTGCACCTGCTCCCGGTGCCAAGCGTAACCGCAACCGCGTTGGTCGCGGGGTAGGTTCTGGCAACGGCAAAACCGCTGGGCGCGGCCAAAAAGGGCAAAAGAGCCGCAGTGGTTTCAGTCACAGCCCCGGCTGGGAAGGTGGCCAATCACGCCTTATCGAGCGTTTACCCAAGCGTGGCTTTAATCGTTACCGCATTCCGGTGCAGGTAGTGAACTTGCGTGAACTTAACCGTTTTGCCGAAGGTGACACGGTGAGTGCGGAAACTTTGCACGCCAGAGGGGTCATTCGTCACGAAAATCGCCCGGTAAAACTGCTTGCCAAAGGGACGCTCGAGGTCAAAAACTTGACCGTCACCGTGAGTGCGTGCAGTGCTGCTGCCCGTGAAGCAGTGAGCGCCCAAGGAGGAACAGTCACTACCCAGACTGAGGCAGCCCAATAATGTTAGACGCCTTTCGCAACGCCGTAGTTATCCCCGAGGTACGCATCAAGTTGCTCATCACCATTGGGCTACTTGCTGTATATCGTCTGGGGGTGTTTATCCCGACGCCTGGTATCGATATTGATGTATTGCGCGGGCAGCTCGAGTCCCAAGGGGGGGTTTTTGACCTCTTGGGATTCATCACCGGCGGTAACTTCGAAGTCTTTTCGATCTTTGCCCTTGGGGTGATTCCTTACATTACGGCGAGCATTATTATTCAGCTGCTCACCTCGGTGTATCCGCCGCTCGAGCGCCTTGCCAAAGAAGGCGAAGAAGGCCGCCGCCAAATTACCCAGTACACCCGTTATGGAGCCGTAGGTTTAGGTGCCATTCAAGGGTTGTTTTTGGCGATTGCCCTGTTGGGGCCTAGTGGTGCCCTTAAAGTCGGGTGGAGCAACGGACCGTTTTTCTGGTTCGTTGTCATGATCACCCAAGTAGCCGGTATTGCTACTGTTATATGGCTCGGGGAAAAGATTTCCGAATATGGTATCGGTAACGGTATCTCGCTCATTATCTTTGCCGGGATTGTCGCCAACTATCCGGGTGCCATCGCCCAACAGTTCCGCTTGATTGCTACGGGTGAAGGTAACTTGTTTAGCTTGCTTATCTTTTTTGTGCTGTTGATTGTTGCTATTGCCGGTATGGTTTTAGTGCAGCAGGGTGAAAGGCGCATTCCTGTGCAGTACGCCCGTAAGGTCGTCGGCAGGCGGGTCATGGGTGGACAAACGACCTATATTCCCTTGCGGGTGAATGCTGCTGGCGTGATTCCAGTGATTTTTGCTGTATCGGTGATTGCCATTCCCACGACCCTCATTGGTGCGTTTCCCAATGTAGCGTGGTTGCAAGCGGTAGGCGCGTGGTTTAACCCCAGCGTCTGGCAAGGCTTGATTACCAGTACCATTTTGGTGGTGCTTTTCACTTACTTCTATACTCAGATTTCGTTTGATCCGCGCCGCATCAGTGACAACTTGCGTGAATATGGTGGTTTTGTACCGGGTGTGCGTCCGGGACAACCGACGACCGATCACCTTGCACGTATTACTAACCGCATCACTTTGTGGGGGGCGCTCTTTTTAGGTTTTGTCAATGCCACGCCGCAGTTGTTGGGTTGGCTTACGGGCGTCGGTCAGTTGGCGTTGGTGTTTTCTGGTACCGGTTTGTTGATTGTCGTAGGGGTATCGCTTGATACCTTGCGGCAGCTCGAGTCCCAACTGCAAATGCGCCATTACGACGGTTTTGTCAGTAAAGGTCGCATTCGTGGACGGGGGAGGCGTTTTTGATGGAGGTCATTTTGCTCATGGGGCCTCCTGGTGCGGGTAAAGGCACCCAAGGTGACAAGCTCGCTCGGGCGCGCCGTTTGCACAAACTCTCTACTGGCGACATGTTGCGCTATCATGTGCGTGAACAAACCGAATTGGGCAAACAAGCCAAAGCGGTCATGGACACAGGCGACTTGGTACCGGATGCGCTTATTATCGACATGGTCGAAGCCACTATCGATAGCCTCGAAGAAGTGCGGGTGCTCCTCGATGGGTTCCCGCGCACCACAGCGCAAGCTGAAGCCTTAGACGGTCTATTAGCACGGCATCAAGCGTCTTTGACGGCGGCTGTGCTGCTCGAGGTACCCCAAGAGCAACTCATCGCTAGGCTCTTAAAACGCGCCCAAGAAGAAGGCCGCAGCGATGACAACGAAGCCACGATTCGCAACCGCATGAACGTCTACAACGAGCAAACCAAACCACTCGTAGACTACTATGAACGTCATGGTGTCTTAAAACGTGTAGCTGGTGAAGGTAGCGTCGAAGAGGTCTTCGCCCGCATTTCGGGAGTTTTGCCTTGATTCTCAAGCGAAGCAGTGAAATTGATATTATGGCTGAAGCAGCGGTGATTAACCGGCGGGCGCTAGAAGCAGTAGCTCGAGCGGTTGCCCCGGGGGTTACTACTGCAGAACTTGACGCCATCGCCGAAGACATGATCCGCAGCCAAGGCGGTACGCCTGCTTTTTTGGGCTACAATGGCTTTCCTGCTTCGCTTTGTACCTCTATTAACCATGTGGTTGTACACGGCATTCCCGATAACACCAAGTTGCGCTCCGGTGACATTATCTCCGTTGATATTGGCACCTTTTACAAGGGTTATGCTGCTGATATGGCGCATACCTTTGCCGTCGGTGAAGTACCTAAGCGCACCAAAGATTTACTAACTGCCACCGAGCAGTCACTCTATGCTGGTATTGCCCACATGCACGTTGGTCGCAAGATGGGCGACGTGTCGGCTGCCATCCAAGAGGTCGTGGAAGCGGCTGGTTTTTGGGTAGTGCGTGAATTCGTCGGTCACGGTATTGGTACAAGTTTTCATGAGTCGCCCGAAGTGCCCAATTATGGCCACGCCAAGCGGGGGGCAAAGCTGCGCTCTGGTTTGGTGCTCGCGGTTGAACCTATGGTGACGATGCGCAAGACAAGTGTTGAGATTTTAGATGATGGTTGGACGGCGCCGACCCAAGACGGGTCGCTCGCAGCGCACTTTGAACACACCATCGCCATCACCAATGACGGTCCGCGTATTCTCAGCGCCGAAGACCAAGCCCCGCTCACAAGCCCAGAGGTGTTGCGCGATCCAACGCCTTACATGTTCGCAGGAGGTGCTTATGGCAGCTAGAAAATCACGTGGCAGACGCCCGTCACGACAAGAGGGTGACCGCCCCGAAGAAACCAATCAAGATACGATTCGCACCGAAGGGGTTGTAGTAGAAGCCCGCCCCAACACCACATTTTTGGTACAACTTGATGCTGGCCCGGAAATCTTGGCGCACGTCGGTGGCAAGATGCGCAGGCACTATATTCGCATTTTGCCCGGTGACCGGGTAGTGCTCGAGATCAGCACGTACGATCCTGAAAAAGGTCGCATCGTTTACCGTAAATAATCCCAAACGCTGATAAACTAACAGTTTGTGCAAAGGAGACGCTTATGAAAGTTCGCGCTTCAGTGAAACCCATGTGTGACAAATGTCGAGTGATTCGCCGCCACGGCAAAGTGTTCGTCATTTGTTCAGTAAACCCTAAACATAAGCAAAGGCAAGGTTGATATGGCACGTATTGCAGGGATTGATTTGCCCAGAGAAAAACGCGTCGAGTATGCACTGCCCTACATCTACGGTATTGGTGTTAGTCGCGCTCGAGCAGTGTTAGCAGAAACGGAGATTAGCCCCGATACCCGCGTAAAAGACCTCACGGATGTTGAAGTGACGAGGTTGCGCGAAGTCATCGACCGCACCTACAAAATCGAAGGCGACTTGCGCCGTGAGGTACAACAAAATATCAAACGCCTCATGGACATTGGTTGCTACCGAGGTTTGCGCCACCGCCGTAGTTTGCCTGTGCACGGTCAATCAACCAAGACCAACGCCAGAACTCGCAAAGGCCCGCGCAAGACAGTAGCTGGTAAGAAGAAAGCAGCGAAGAAATAATGGCTAAAGCAAAAGGCGCTACCAAACAAAAAAAGCGCGTTAGACGCAACCTCAGTGAAGGTAAAGCGTTTATTCACGCTACTTACAACAACACCATCGTTACTATTACCGACATGAACGGCAACACCGTTGCTTGGTCGAGCCCTGGCCACATCGGCTACAAAGGTTCCAAAAAAGGTACTCCCTACGCGGCTCAATTGGCTGCAGCTGATGCTACTCGCAAAGCCCAAAACTTTGGCGTGAGCCAACTTGATATCGTCATTCGCGGTACCGGTTCTGGTCGGGAACAAGCTATTCGCGCTATTCAAGCCACAGGCGTAAACGTGCGCACTATCGTAGACGACACCCCCGTACCTCACAACGGTTGTCGCTTGCGCAAGCGCAAACGCATGTAAATCTAGTCGTCGTAGTCGTATTGTTTTGTCGGCTCCATCATCAAGGAGCAGAGTCGCTAGTTGTTTGCTGGTGGCTCTACCACTCTGGGGTTCATCCCTCTAAGAGCTAAGGAGAATTATGGGTCGTTATCGTGGACCAGTCGTAAAACTAAGCCGCCGTGAAGGTGTCAATCTTGCAGAAACCGCCAAAGTGCAACGCTACATGGAGCGTCACCCTTATCCACCCGGTGAACACGGGCAACGCCGCCGCCGCAAACCCAGTGATTATTCGGTGCGTTTGCGCGAAAAGCAAAAATTGCGTCTCATTTATAATATGAGCGAAAAACAGTTCCGCAAACTCTTCGACGAAGCCGCACGCCGTGAAGGGGCTACGGGTCAAGTCTTTTTGCAACTGTTAGAATCACGCTTGGACAACGTCGTCTTTCGTTTGACGCTTGCTAAGACCCGCCGCCAAGCCCGTCAGTTTGTTGGACATGGTCACATTCATGTCAATGGTCAACGGGTTGATGTGCCTTCGTATCATGTTAAACCAGGCGACGAAATTTCAGTAGCCCAAAAAAGCCGCGATATTCCGTTTATCAAAGAAAACGTAGAAGAGCGCCGCAAAGGCAAACTGCCTACTTGGTTGTCGTTTAATGCTGATGCGCTGTCCGGAAAATTTGAACGGGTGCCTTCCCCAGAAGACATCATGGTGCCTGTGAACGTATTGCAGGTTATTGAGTATTACTCGAGGTAAGCCTGTGCAGATTCAACCAGAATTTACCGCCAACATCACCGACCAATACGGCGAGTTCATTGTCGAACCTTTGCCGCGTGGTTATGGGGTGACGCTTGGCAACCCGCTTAGGCGCATTTTGCTGTCGTCCATTCCCGGTACCGCAGTGACTAGTGTCTATATTGAAGATGTTTTACATGAGTTTTCTACTATCGATGGCGTTAAAGAAGACGTCATGCAAATCATCCTCAACCTTAAAGAACTCGTCGTCAAGTTGCACACCGACGAACCTGTGACGCTCACCTTGCGCCGTGAAAAGTCGGGTGCTGTAACTGCAAATGACTTCGAATCGTCGATGGATGCTGAGATCATTAACCCGGACTTACATATTGCTACTCTTACCAAAGACACCCGTTTGGTGCTAGAAGTGCGCGTAGAAACCAACGTCGGTTATATTCCAGCGGAAGTGCACGCGACCAAAGACCGCATTAACTCGATTCCGGTCGATGCGGTGTTCACGCCTGTGCGCCGAGTAGCGTATCGGGTCGAAGACACCCGTGTGGGGCAAAAAACTGACCTTGACCGGTTGGTGTTGCGGGTGTGGACTGATGGCAGTTTGTCACCGCAAGAAGCGTTAGATAAAGCGGTTGATATTTTGCGTTCACAACTCAACGTCTTTAGTAGTAGTCCAGGCATTGCCATACCGGAAAGCACACCAATTATGAGCATTCCTGGTGTTAAGACTGCTGAAGTGGAACCGAGTGACACCAGTGACGACGTGCAGATGAACCTCGAGCACCTAGAACTCTCGAGCCGCGTACTGCACTCACTACAAGAAGAAGGCATCGACTCGGTAAATGCGTTACTCGCACTATCCGAAAAAGACCTCAAAAAAGTCGGTGGCGTCGGTGATAAGTCGCTCGAAGAGATCAAAGAGCGTTTATCCGCCCACAACTTGACCCTAAAAGATAGCTAGGAGGAAGCATGAGACACTTGTCACGCGGGCGCAGGCTCAACCGCCACGGCAGCCACCGCACCGCCATGATGCGCAACCAAGCCACGGCACTTTTCACCCACGGGCGTATCAAAACCACCGTGACCAAAGCCAAAAACCTACAACCTTACGTGGAAAAACTGATCACTACCGCCAAAGGTGGCACCCTACACGACCGCCGCTTGGTGACCAAAGAAATCCACAGCAAAAAGGTTGTCAGCAAGCTCATGGATGAAATTGCTCCGAGCTTACAAGAGCACAACGGCGGTTGCACCCGCATTTACAAACTGGGTTTGCGTCGCGGCGACAACGCCCAAGAAGCCCTGATCGAGCTCGTTAACTTCGAACTGTAAATTGCTACAACTGCTATAACCGTAGCCACCGCAATCAACACACCTATTGCGCAAGTAATGTTATTGAGCACATGACGTTACTGGGTAAATGACGTTATTGAGCACGTTTGATTGTCCTTAAAAAATCGTCATGATGTACGCGCTCATCTGATTGTTGTTATTATCGAAAACACCACCTGCAAAATGGGTGGTGTTTTTTCGTTTGTTGCTGCTCGAGCCCCTCATACTGCATCACCAAGCTGATTTTTTGACTAAGTCATGGGGCATCGGCATTGATACCGTCATGCTCGAGCCAAATATGTTTGTGTAGTCTTCAACGTGGTCTAACAGTATCAATCACCCGGCACGAGCGCTGTGGTTTTGGTTTTGATGTGCTCAATTGCCATCAAGGTGGCTTCTGGTGTCGCAGGTGACACAAGTGGGACATATGTTGGAGCTTTATCAGCAAACGCAGCCACTGCGTCACGAATGGCTTCCCGTACAGAGATACCCAACATAAAAGGTGGTTCGCCGACGGCTTTGCTGCCGTAGATGACGCCTTCTTGGGGGGCGCGCTCGAGCAAACCAACAAAAAATGCTTCTGGCACTTCGCCCACCGTAGGAATTTTGTAAGTACTTGGCGCAAACGTCAGCAACCTGCCGTCATCTGCCCAGACCAGTTCTTCCATAGTGAGCCAGCCCATCCCTTGCACAAAACCACCTTCAATTTGTCCTAAATCAACCTGTTGATTCAGCGACTCACCCACGTCGTGCACGATGTCCACTTGGCGCAATTTGAAACAACCCGTAAACCCGTCAACTTCCACCTCACTGACAGCAGCACCATAGGCGTAATAATGGAAGGGTCGCCCTTTGCCTTTGAGTTTGTTGAAATAGATATTCGGTGTGCGGTAGTAACCCGTAGCAGACAGGGAAACTTGCTCGAGGTATGCTCGTTTAACTACCTCGTCAAAACTGACCCAAGCGCTTCTAGGATGGTTGAGATCGCTAAAATACTCCCCTTCACAATCAACGTGCTCAGCATCTGCATAGAGCATCTTGGCAGCAACTTCAACCAAACGCCCTTTGAGCACCTCACACGCTTGTTTGACGGCTTGCCCG
>JGI12048J13642_10458246_pt1 | contig 15903 bp, 10 predicted proteins | sample ElkSlonscriptome_16_FD_13642 | JGI IMG/M metagenome (IMG submission 13642)
CTTTCCTTTGTTTTTCTGGCAATTTACCTGTTACCTGTTGCCTGTTTCCTGTTGATTCGCCTTACTGCTCAAAAGTTCCCCTATTGACGCCGTTTTGAATGCTACGTAACAGTAGCGCCGGGGATAGGTTTTCTTTGTTAATAAAGCTTTTGATATTAACTGAGTTCAAGGCTGAGTTGATGCCGGCCTCACTGTGGCCAGAAATCAGGATAACCGGCACATTAAGGTCGGCCTCGTGACAGCGGTTCACGAAGTCGATGGCTGTTTCTCTTGACAGCTGATAATCCAATAAGCAAATATCAAAGGTCAATTGCTTTAGCAGTGCGATACCCTCATCAACACCCTGGCACTCGCTAATTGTGCACTCTAACTGAGTGATATCTTTTAACATCCGTTTCAAATAAGTGCGGTCTTGTTCCGAGTCATCGACGATCAGCACCCGGATTTTTTTGACCTTATTAACCACATCATCAAGGTTGTTGTTGGTTGATACCAGCTGCAACTGGTTTTCGACCAATTTCATGCGGGTTATATTGGCAAAGGTAATGACAATGCCATTCAAACCCATGGAAAAAGGATTCTTATAAGATTTTATCAACATCAACAAATAATGGCCTTTCAGGCTGTGTACTTCCTTCCTGATTTCAATATCCGACTCGCTGACTTTGGCCACATCTTTGATTAAGTCGTCATAGTTAAGATTATGAGAGATGTGGTGTAAAGGGCGGCCAATGTCAGAGTTGAGGATATTAAAGTAATCGCAGATGATCGGTGAAAACTTGCGAATCAGCATGGATTCGTCAAGGAATAATATACCTAGCTCGGATGTTTCGATAATGTTGTCAAGATCGCTATTAGCCTGAGTGAGTTCACTGATTTTCTCCTGGTACTCACTGTTGACCGTGTACAGTTCTTCATTGACCGATTGTAGTTCTTCATTAGTGCTTTGCAGCTCCTCGTTGGCGGACATCAGTTCTTCATTAGAGGACTGCAATTCTTCATTAGTGGTTTCCAGCTCTTCGACGGTAACCTGCAAGTTTTCTTCTTTTTTCTTGACCTCATTCTCCAGGTCCAGGATCCGCCTTCTGGATTGTTCAGACATGTCAAAAGTGGAGCGGGCCCGCTGTTGATCATTGGCCTGTTTGTCTTGCTCAAGAAAAGTGAGGACGTAATAGTTGGGCAGGGATGAGATGTCTCGTTCTTTGACATACAACACTTGTAGATCGAGCAATGACTCTTTGCCATTGATGTTGATCACAACATCACTGTAATAAACTTCTCCCCGTTCGGTTTCTGCTCTGGATAATGCGGTGGATACGGCAATACTCAGGCTGTCAATGATCATATCTTTAATGTTGGCGGATACTTTGCCAGAGGGCATCCGGTTAATGTAATTGCTCACATCGCCATAGACATGAATGGCTTCGTAATCTTCATCGAGAATAATGCTGGGTGGAACATGGTGGTTAATCAGTGCGTCTTTGACAAAATTCAGAGGGGACATATTCGCCTTTTGGTCACGCCGACTGCGCAACAAACCTTGTAAAGGAAACACGTCTTTCCCCTTGCCCTCAGTGGTCATGCTGGTATTGGTCACCGGGTCTCTCAGCGCCGGTGTACCCATGGGGATTCTGATATTGCTTTGTTTAGAATAGATCTTGCCGCGCTCGTTAATAATTTTAAAATGGGATTGTAATTCGCCCAGGGTTTCGGAGGGGCCTAAAAACAAAATGCCATCCTTCTTTAGCGCGAAATGAAAGCCCGCTAACACCTTTTTCTGGGCTGGATTTTGGAAATAAATCAGGGCATTGCGGCAGATGAGTAAATCGATATTCGAGAAGGGTGGGTCAGCAATCATATCGTGGGTGGCAAACACCACCATCTGCCTTAGTTCTGTGTTGACGTGGTAACACTCGCCCTCTTGTTTGAAAAATCGATTAATTCGATGTTCTTGTACATCAACATAGATATCGGAAAAGTACTGACCGGTGCTGGCAACGGCGATTGCATCTGGATCCACATCGGTGGCGAATACTTTGACCGTGCGCTTCTCTTTGCGGCGTTCTATAGCCTCCAGAAATAGCATGGCAATAGAGTAGGGCTCTTCGCCGGTGGAACAAGCCACGCTCCAGATGCGCAACGAATCATTTGGACCGGTGCGATCCAGTAAATCGTCGATGATACTGTTTTCCAGATAATCGAATAGTTCCGGGTCGCGGAAAAAGCGGGTGACACCAATCAACAATTCTTTACTGAGAATTTGCAACTCTTTGGGTTGCTCCAGGATCATTGAAAAATATTCTTTCAAAGTGGAAAGCTGGTTAATGCCCATGCGCCGCTCAATACGCCTGGCGATAGTCGAGGGCTTGTACTGAGAAAAGTCGATATTTGATTTTTGCTTCAGTAGTCCGAAGATTTGAGTCATATAGTCTTCATTGGACTCAATTAAGGACTTTAATGATTCAACTCTGCCACCAATTAATGGATGGCTGAGATACTGTACTAGTCTTAATGGCAACTGGTCAGCATCCAGAACAAAGTCAGCCAGTCCCAAGGCGACGACATTATAAGGCATGCCATCGAATTTGGAGGTCTCTGGATTCTGTACCATGATCAAGGCGCCCGCTTCTTTCAGCGTGCGACTGCCCCGGCTGCCATCACTACCGGTACCTGACAGGACGATACCCACTGCCTTGTGCTGCTGGTCTTCTGCAAGGGAATTGAAAAAAACGTCGATTGGTAGTTGCAGGCGACCGTCATGGGGCATGTCTTCAAGATAAAGGACACCCTTAATCACCGTTAGGAGTTTGCGCGGTGGGATCAGGTATATCGTGTTCTTTTCAACCCGGTGCCCATTGGCTGCATGAAAGATTGGCATCAAGGTGTTTTTGCTTAACAGTTCGGGCATGAAGCTTTTAAAGTCGGGCGAAAGATGCTGCACCACGATAAATGCGGCACCGGTATCGCCTGGCGTATTTGAAAAGAAATCCAACAAGGCCTCTAAGCCGCCAGCAGAGGCTCCAATACCGACAAAATGGGTTGGTTTGTTTATATTGGGATCATTTTCACCGCTTGAAAAAGGGTTATTACCCGAATCAGAGCCTTTTATTTGCATGTCACCACCAACTTATTAGAACGGCTTTTATCGTCACTAATTGCCAAGGTTTGCCCACTCCACGCGCAACGAATGTGATATCTGAATAGTAGGAAATTATAGCCCAGTTAGTGTACTGGTTTTAAAAAGTTATGCCATTAGTTACCCGCCATTTAGAAGGATAATTCTACAAATTACAGAGGGACTTAGCTATGAGCGGCTAACTTTGGATTTGGGCTGGTATATGTGTGGTTAAAAACTGAGCTTCGATTTCATTGGGTGGTATTGGTTTAGACAAAAAATAACCCTGATAAACATCACAACTCAATTCACGCAGGAAGTCTAATTTGTTGGCTGTATCGACTCCTTCGGCAACGGTTTCGAGTTTCAAACTCTTCGCCATCGCAATAATGGCGGTAACAATGGCTGCATCATCGGAGTCATCTATTATATCAGCGATAAATGAGCGATCGATTTTGAGCTGATCTATGGGAAATCTCTTCAGGTAAGAGAGTGAAGAATAACCCGTACCGAAATCATCCAAAGAGATTCTGATGCCTCGCTCTTTCAACATCGATAAAGTGGCCCGGTTAGCATCCGAATTTTCCATCAGCGAGGATTCGGTAATCTCAATCACCAGATTTGCTGCAGGCAGACGATTAAAAGCTAAAGCTCTGCAGATCTTGTCGGGAAGTTCTTTGTCATACATCTGTCGGGCAGAAATGTTGACCGACATTTTTATACTATCGCCAATCAGTCCCTGGTCTAACCACTCCCGCATTTGCCGGGTCGCCCGGTTAAGTACCCACTCGCTGACATCGTTAATCAGGCTGGTTTCTTCTAACAAAGGAATAAACTGGTCCGGAGTGATCATGCCGGCTTCCGGATGCCGCCAACGTAGCAGCGCTTCGAATCCCAGAATTCTGAGTTGACTCCCGTGTCCCTGACCAAAGCCAAGCTGGGGCTGATAGTAGAGTTCGAATTGACTGTCATTCAAGGCCCGGTGCAGGCTGTTGCTAAGAAACATGCGGGCCCGGGCCTGGGCATCCATTTCCGGTGTGAAGAATTGAAAGTTATTGCGGCCCAGTGCTTTGGCTCTATACAAAGCAATATCGGCTTGTTTCAGCAGCGAGGCTCGATCTGAGTTGGCCGCGTTGCCGGTGGCGATGCCGATGCTAGCGGTCACAAAAATTTCCTGGTTGTTGATCAGAAAAGGGGCTTGCATTTTGGCAATGATCTTTTGCGCCACTTTTATCGCCAGATAATCTCCTTTGAGATGGGTCAGAATCACTGTAAATTCGTCTCCACCCAAGCGAGCAACAATATCCTCCTTGCGCACGGTGTTGGCAATTCGCTGGGCCACCTGCTTGAGCAGTTCGTCACCTATATCATGGCCCAGACTATCGTTTATCTGTTTAAAGCCATCAAGATCAAGGAAGAACAAAACCACATTGCCATGTCGGGTAGATGAGTCAAAGGCTTGTTGCAGATGGCTGTTAAAAAAGGTTCGGTTCACTAAACCAGTCAATGGATCAAATTCCGCCAACTCACGAAGTTGACTTTCAACTTCCATCTGTGCGCTGATGTCAGTGACCGTAGCCAGCATTCCCATCACGCGGCTATGCTCGTCATACAGTGCTCTGGCATTCGCTTTAACCCAGGTCACTTTACCGAGTGGCGTGTGCAGGCGGAACTCCTCGCTGAAAGCTTTACCATTAGCCACACTGTCGCGCAGTTGTAGGGTAATGCGTTCAGAGTCGGCCTCATAAATCGCGCTTAGCCAGCCTTGACCGGACAATTCTTCCGGCGACAGTCCGCAAAGTTCCGACATCTTTTCATTGGAATAAATACAAGACCAATCAATATTTACTTGAATAATGCCCACCGGAGCGAGATTAGTGATGGCGGTGAAGCGCTGGCTGTTTTCGCGAAACTTGCGGGCTGATTCGATGCGGTCACTAATGTCCTCAGCAATAAAAGTGATTTGATCTTTACCACCAAAATGGGAGCGAAAGGCAGAGATATCAAGAAAGAATTCATCCGTTCCACCGCGCACAGCTTTAATGTGGCGCCACACTTTGACGCCTTGGGAGGAATCCAGCTCGGATTTGGCTAAGTCAGCGCCGATGGGGATAAAGTAATTCAGTGAGCGGCCGATGGCATCTTTTGCTTTGATGCGGAACATTCTTTCAGCAGAAGAGTTAAAGCTGTTGATGCAGTAGTTATCATCGACGGTTAAAATGCCGTTGAGGCTGGCATAGCAAATGGAAAAAAACTGGCGGGCATAATAATGACTGATGCTTTCGTCGTGATCCCTTGAGGGTAGCGGGACTGGCGGGTCAGCACTGACCATTTGCAAAAAGTCAGGTCGCCGCATAGCCAGCTCATAGGCCGCCCACAGAGGCCGGAGTCGGGCGATGTCGCTTGCTTTATAGCCACTAGCAGAGTTTGCCAGACAGACGATAGAGTCGGTTTGGTTGCGCACGCTCAGAGAAATAAATAAAGCGGATTGAATATCAGGGTGACCGCTGGGGAAGATATGCAGTGCTTCTTTGTCGATTGGATATGCGCAAATACTGGCCAGATTGGTTTCCAGAAATTTTTGCCAGAACGGATTACATGGTTTCTCGTAAGCTTCTGAAAACGAAAACTGCTCATACCCTGGGTTTTTTACATTACGATTTGTTGTCGTGCCCGCTATAAAGGCAAACGTCGGTGTGGCTTGCTCCAGCCCTTTGACTTTAAGGATTATCCCATAGCAGCTTTCTGTTAACTTAGCTGCATGCTCCAACACCCGATAGCAAACTGCAGCATTGTCGAATTTTTGCCGACCCATGGATTGAATGCTGGAAACGGCGGCCCGCAAACAATGATCTGTTCGATTATTTTTAAATACCACTAATTAAACTCCCAAACTCCGGCAATAATGAGATATATCATTGGTAAAAGAAAGGGTCGCAGTTGAATTCATTCGTTGTTGTTTACAATGGAAAGAACCGCTTATTTCCAGCCGAAAACTGCCTCTTCATCCATTCGTATTCACACTAAAGCATAGCTGATCGATGTGCCGAATGAAGAAAATTTGGTGAGAAGTTTGTTATTGCTTGTAACCAAATCCAATGACTTGCAAGTTGTTGTTAACATAGAGCGGATTGACCTTTAGGTTTGACGCGATCAGATGTTACTAATTTATAACTCTCCTAAAAGCGGTAGCAGTCAAATCGCCTGGTATTTACATTGAATCCTGATAATTACATTGAATCCTGATAATTACATTGAATCAGAGCATAGATTGTGGACATCATAGCGCCAACTTTTTCTTGATGTTACGATGGCGTCTACAGCTTTGATTTATTAATCGTCCAGGAAATTGCGCGAATGAATTACCTTCGTACCTTTAATCAGAAATTGCGTGATTTGCGACGAAACAAGAAGTTAACTAAAGCAGACGTTGCTCTGTTTTGTCAGGTGGATGAAATGCTTGTTGATCGTTGGGAAGCCTATGCTGAAACCCAACGCAGCTTGCCAACGCTGGAACAGTTGTTCGATCTTTGTATTAAAAGTGACACTCAACTAGCAACTCTGCTGGAGATAGAATCGGCAACGGATACACACCCTCAACTGGATTTGTTAAGCATTATAGATGAGGGTCCAAGTGATATAGATGCGGCTCTGTCCGAGCTGGGGGATGCCCTGACTGCGGCCTTGCCGGATGAACAAGAGCGCGATATTTTGCGCCGCTTGCGCAATTGTGATGATGAAAAGCGGCAGTTTATTATGCAGCTCCTGCCAGTGGAAACATCTGCCAGGGATTCCTGATATCGCCTGCCTAAGGCTTCGTGAAGGGTGCGTTTATGTTATTTATCACTAACCGATTTCCTAAACAAAGCATACGTACGAGAATAGGGCGCAACTTTACTTTTGACTTAGATAATAACGGGGCCAGCAATTCGGTTTTCTTTTGTGAGCGTTTGGGTTCAGAACAACACAAAGAAATAGGAAGCATTGATTTTCTGAGTCGGCTAAAAGTATGTGAGCACCGGCAATTACTCTTGTACATCCATGGTTTTTCTAACCTGCCTGAAGATGTTTTTGCGGGTGCGCGAGAGTTTCAACAACTGTGTGATCAGGAAAAATCAGGCGAAGTGTTGGTGATTCCGATTATTTGGCCCTGTGACAATGATTTGGGTATTGTTAAAGACTACTGGGATGACCAAAAAGCGGCTGATCAAAGTGCTTTTTCATTTGCCAGAGTGTTGGAAAAATTTCTGGCCTGGCGAAACTCCGAAAAATTTAATCCGCAAAGTGACCCCTGTTTGAAACGCATTAACGTGTTGGCTCATTCCATGGGTAATCGGGTGTTGCGGGAGACGTTGGTGGCATGGGCAAAATATGATCTGCCCCGGGGGGTGCCACTGATTTTCCGCAACACCTTTATGGTGGCGGCGGATGTGGTCAACGAAGCTCTGCATACAGGAGAGCGCGGAGAACTTATCTGCCATTCCACTCGAAATCTCGTGGTTTATCATGCCTCTGACGATTTTGCCTTAAGGGCCAGTAAGGCTTCTAATCTCAGGAATAAGATAGCCTCCCGTCGATTGGGACACACTGGGCCTGAAGATATGGATAAAACCCCTAAGAATGTCTATCGGGTGGATTGTGATGATGTGAATAACCGCTATGACAGACCCAAAGGTCACTCTTATTTTCGTTCATGCGAAAGTGAAGGGCAGCCTGGGAAAGTGTTTGAACATTTATTCGAATGTTTAATTAAAGGCCGGGTATTTCCGGATGATGAATTCCGGCGCTCCACTATTATCCGGAATTAAATGTAAGCCGTTGAATGCAAGCACCGGTTCAGCACTAAAATATATAGCTAAGCCCCATGCCCATTTCGGTAAATTGCTCGGTGATCGAGACCGTGGAGCCTTGCTGGTGAAGATCCTGATCATATCGTTGTAAACGAAACAGGGCGTAATAACTGAGTTGATCGCTCAAAGGAATGCTCCAGCGTACCCCGATGCTGTAGCCAGTAGCATCTGAGTCTACCCGCCCGCTGAAATCATCAAACTCTGGTTCGTCGGCTTCGCTGTCGCTGTCTCCATTGCTATCACCATCGCCAGCATCATCGGGTTTTTCCCCCAGGTCGTTTTCAGCGTCCAACCAGGCATAAGCCACAGCGACACTGAGTTTGCTGGAATTGTCAAAATAGTATTGCCAACTCAGTCCCAAATAGGGACCGGATTCCTGATAGTTGTCACTGAACTTGCCATTTTCGGCCTCATTTTCAACTTCTCTGGCAGTAAAATCGATATCCGTTTCTCCCAGCTTATAACCTCCGAACACAGTGAGGTAGTCGTTTAGGTTGTAACCCAGGGTGATATCGTAATCGCTGCGACTGGCCTCGCCTGTCTCTTCTTCCTCGCTAACCGTGGCATCATTAATTGACCAGGCGGCGTTCAGACCCACATAAGCATCTCCCATAGCGATACCACCGCCCAGGTGCAGCATATAAAAGAAAATGCTCTGATCTAATAACTCATCAAAATCGTGCTCTTTTTGGGCAATACTCAACTGACCGAATGGGGTGACGGATAGGCTCGAACCTGCATGGGAGACATTGCTGATCAGGACAAGGGGGGTTATCAAGGCCAGTAGAGGCCGGATTTTTAATTTCCACCCGGCCTTGATCTCTTGTGAATGCGCGGGAATAACCTTGGCTGTGCTTTGACTGCTGTCGCCGGAGAGTCGATCAATGGACGATTGGCAGATATAGGGAATGGCGCCTGGCTGCAGACGTGACATAGAGAGTTCCTCAGTACTGATAGGACGTAATGAAAATGATACTCATACAGAGCCGGTTTTGTGGCTAAACTGTAAACTGAATCGGGCTGACACCTGAATGATAACGGATTTGGATAAAGTATTATCAAGTCACTTTCATTCTGAAGCTATGAATTTTAATGTTTTTTGAAACCTGACTTCTCTTTATAGCTGATTATGAGCCGCTTATCTTTATGGTGGGTTATTCATTCCTGGTTGTTATTCATGCCTGGTTGTTATTCATGCCTGGTTAAAGAGAATAGACTCCAATGAGCGCTTCCTGAAAGCGAAGATTTAAATGGCGGTTTTTTTATGTCAACAGTGATCCAGATCGATGGTTATACGATCCTTGAGGAGATTGGCAAGGGGGGTATGGGCCGGGTTTATCGGGCTGTGCAAAACAGTATCAGCCGTACGGTGGCCATAAAAACCCTTGAGAAGTCGCTGCTTATGGATGACGATGCTGCGAGTCGAATGGTCCGGGAGGCACGCATCAGTGGTCGTTTATTGCATGAAAATATTGTCAAAATACACGATGCCGGAGAAAGCCACGGCACTTATTTTATCAGTATGGAGTTGTTGTCCCAAGGTGATCTGACGGCTCAGGTGAACCAGGGGCTTGCACCCTCTGCAGCGGTTAAACATGCGATTGACTTGGCTGATGCCTTAGATTTCGCTCATAAGCAGGGCTTCGTTCACCGGGACATTAAACCGGAAAATATTCTGCTCAGAGATGATGGCGCTGCCGTGATTACGGATTTCGGTATTGCCCGCCCGATTGACTCCAAGACCAACCTGACCGTTACCGGCGCTATTATTGGTACTCCCCAGTTTATGAGTCCAGAGCAAACGAAGGGCCTACCCTTGGATGGACGTTCAGACCTGTACAGTCTGGCCTCAGTACTGTTCTATATGTTGACTGGCAAAACCTTATTTGAGGGCGATTCTATTCTTGCTCTGACCTATCAACAAGTGCATCAACCCATCCCCAAACTGCTGCCTCCCTACCATAAATTGCAATGGTTCTTCGATAAGGCCTTGGCTAAGCAACCTGAGGATCGATTTCAGTCCGGTGCGGAAATGAAGCTGGCATTACAAAAGCTAAGTGAAGTCATTAAAAAAATTCCCCCTGAGAGCGTCCGGTTCCGACGTATTGATCCTAATAAAGAGGCCAAACACCGCTCCTGGCGCCGTTGGTTCGGAGGTGGTGCAGGAGCGGTGATGGTGGTTCTGTTAAGTGTAGGTTCGATGCTTTGGTATCAGAGCCGTTATCCGACCTCTGAGTATTCTACTACTGAGCAGGCAACTTCAGAACTTTCTGCCTCTGAGCTTTCTACCTCTGAACCTTCTACGCCTGAACCTTCTACCTCAGAACTTTCTACCTCTGACGCCGTGGTTTCTCAACCCGCCACTTTTCAATCCACGACTTCTCAACCGGAAAGCGCTGAATCATTCAGCACAAACCCCAACACCTCAGAATCAGTTTCGGGTGGCAGCGATTCAGTGAGTGGAACAGCCAATATTAACGTTGAGACACCCGCTATTACAGATGACAACGCTCAGATAGAAACTCAGATGAGCGAACTCCAGATCCGGGTTCAGACCCTATTGTCAGAGTCTGAAGCAATAATGCAAAAAAGTAATTTGTTACCATCGGAAGTTCAGCAGGTGGTGAGTAATATCAAGGGAGTTAAAACGATCAGTCCTGACGATCAAACCGCGGCTTTACTGCTTAATGATCTGAAACTGCGTTTAACCGGTGAGTTTGAACGATTGATCACAGCTAACCAGTTTGAGACCGCCAGCAAACAGCTTGCGTTACTGGGGTTTGTAAATTCCGCAACGGAATCAGATGCGCTGCAGCAACAACTCAGAAAAGAACGGGATCGCTATCAGCAAGCTCAAAAACAGCAACAGTTAAGCAGTACAATAGACCGCTTGATAGCCAGTGCTGAAGCTCATTTTGAAAGAGATAATTTGGCTGGTTTGGCTGCTGGCAGGAAAGATGTTGAAGCTCTCCTTAAGCTGAACTCTGACCATCCAGAGGGGCTTCGCTTACGCTCCTTTTATGGTGACAAGGTGGTAGAGAAATATGAGCAGGCCATGCGCGAGGATCGCCTCGATGATGCCGGTTTGTGGGTTGAACAGTTAACCAGGTCGCTTGGTTATCAGGAGTTGGCGTCTTCTCTGCGGGAAAACTTGAATCACAGAATTGAACAACAACAAGAGCAGCGCAGGAAAGCGCAGGCACTGGCAAAACAAAAGAGTCAGTTGAATCGAGAAATTGATCAATTGCTCAACCGGGCGATGTTGACGCCAGAGCGCATTATCCAGGCAGAGCAAAAATTGAACGAGTTGTTACTCATTGATCCCACCGCATTAAATCAACAAACCATCGACGTTAAATTGGCAGCAGCATATCAACAACTGGCTGACAATTACTTACAGCAAAAGGAATATGATATGGCCCTGTCACTGGTTGACACAGCTATTCTTAAACTTCCCGAGGATCAGCAATTAAGAACATTAAAGCAGCAGATTCAAAAGTCTCAGCAACGACGGCGACGCAATATTAGTTCGTTTTGACCGCTATTCAGATTTACCATTTTTTGGCACCAACAGGGCGAGCCTGTGGATTGAACTAATGGCTGAACTAATGGCTGAACTAATGGCTGAACTAATGGCTGAACTAAAAGCAAAATCGACATTTTACTTTGCGACTCTGCGAAACGGCATGGAAGCCGTTTCAGGATGAAATCAAAACTAAGGAATCGCTAGCCGTTCTGCCAGCGCCTGTAAAACCTTGCTGCAATCGTCCTGAATTTTCAATGTGAGCAAATCATCGGCCCGGCTTATTCCCAGGTTTAAAGCGACGACCGGTTTGTTTTGCCCTGCTGCTGCCTTACAGTAACGATAACTGGAATAAGTCGTCAGCGTTGAGCCAATGGCTAATACGCCATCGGCCATTTCCAACTGTTGTTGCAGATAGGCCACTCGTGTTTTTGGCACCGAGCCCCCATAAAACACCACATCTGGCATTAATACCCCGCTGCATTGCTTGCAGGATGGATTGATAAAGCCAGTCAAATCCACGTTATCTAAATCAGCGTCACCATCGGGAGCTGGGGAGATAGAATCAGCTATCGTCGTTGGGTTCCTTAGTTCGAGTAGTTGCTGGACTTCCTGTCGCGAAAATTGCACGCCACAGGCTAAACAGTTGCAATGTACAAGATTGCCATGGAGTTCAACCACATGTTGACTACCTGCGCGCTGGTGGAGACCATCTACATTTTGGGTGACCAACACCTGAAAGTGGCCCGCCTTTTCTAGCTGGGCCAAGGCAAAATGAGCTGGGTTGGGTGCGGCGGTCTGCATGAGTTTCCAACCCACCATGCTGCGTGACCAGTAGCGTTTTCGAAAGTGCTCGTCACTGACGTACTGTTGGTGGGTAATGGGTGATTTTCGCTTCCAGTTACCCTGTTCATCACGGTAGGCTGGAATGCCGGATTCAGTACTGATACCAGCGCCGGTGATAACGAAAATTCTGGAGTGACGCTGAAAGAATATAAGCAGATCGTCCAGCGGGCTGGGGCCGGAGGATAGGGTGGATGATGCCATCAGTTTCCAAAGATCGCAGATAAAAAGCGGCGTTAAATCGCGTTAGAACGACCACCCAGTCACCAGCATCTGGCGCTGCAGACTGGGTGTTTGCTCTGGTTAGCCAAGTCCCTTTAAATAGTGATTTTCGAAAACATAGTTGGTGGCTTCGACGAAGCCTTCAATACTGCCGCAATCAAAGCGTCTGCCTTTGAATTTGTAAGCCAGTACACAGCCTTCTTTGGCTTGCTTTAGCAGCGAATCTGTTATCTGCAATTCTCCGTTTTTACCAGGTTCTGTATTTTCGATCACTTCAAAAATATCGGGAGTCAGAATGTAGCGCCCAATAATGGCGTAATTAGTAGGGGCCTTGTCGGCTGGTGGTTTTTCAACCATATCAGTGATCCGAAACAGGCCATCTTTCATTTCCTCGCCCGCAATAACGCCGTATTTATGAACTTCGTCCATCGGTACTTCCTGGATAGCCACAATGCTACAACGAAATTGATTATATAATTTCGACATTTGTGCCAACACGCTATCCATGCCTTCGTCAACAACGCAGAGATCATCGGCTAAGACTACGGCGAAGGGTTCATCGCCAATGAGTGTTTTACCGGATAGAATAGCGTGTCCCAGTCCTTTCATTTCATTCTGGCGGGTGAAAGAGAATTTGTTGTTGTTGATCAAATCACGGATACTGGACAGTAATTCTTCTTTGCCCGTACCTGCTATCTGACTTTCGAGTTCAAAAGAAATATCAAAATGATCAGCAATAGCCCGCTTGCCCCGGCCAGTAACAAAGCCGAAATTGTTCATTCCTGCAGCAACGGCTTCTTCTACGCCATACTGAACCAGAGGTTTATTCACTAGCGGTAGCATTTCCTTAGGCATTGCCTTGGTCGCTGGTAAAAAACGAGTGCCGTACCCTGCAACCGGAAATAAACATTTCTTAATCATAAAATCTCCAATGAATGATGGTTTACCACCTGATGACGTCGACTTTATCCCATTATTTTTCTATCGAAGCAACTTTTCAAATATATCAGTATTTGTGGTTCAATTTGAGTTTTGTTGAAAGTTATTGTTAGCTCCAACGTTTGGTAATGACAAGCAATTTCAATTGCTCTTTTCCACAACCACTACGTTTTAACATATTTAGACCAAGATTATTGCGAAATTAGGAACGTATTGAAAATAACCAGGATCAATCATCAGATCAAATCTGAGCGGACTGTCGCACAAAATGATAAGTTGACCAACACCAGGATCTTAGCCGAAGGGGCCACGCCCTGACCATGCGAGGCAATGATGAAATGCGACTGATTTCAGATGCTTTCAACGGTTTGATCGGACGGTTTTCTCAATTGCTAAGTCATGTCGGACAGACAGGGACTGCAGTGACATTGGTAAGTGACTGAAGGTAAGTGACCGAAATGACCGCCAGTTTTGAGGAGGTAGCACATAACACCGTTGAATTTCTGGCTCTGATTATTCAACCTGTGTATATTGAACATGCAGTATATAAATTTCGGTTATTGCTGCTCAAATATTACACTCCTGAATGAACCTGCCTCACATATCTATTGGTTTAGTGGGGCTCCCCACCAGACTCCATTCAGGAACACAGAGCTATGGCAAATTACCATACTGACATCGATCACCTCGCCACACTCAAATCAGCCAACGGCAATGCCTGGGACGCTATAAACCCGGAATATGCCGCCCGCATGCGTGCTCAAAACAAGTTCCAGACCGGGTTGGATATTGCGCGCTATACAGCAAAAATTATGCGTGAAGACATGGCCGCTTATGATGCCGATAGTGCCGAATACACCCAGTCATTGGGCTGCTGGCACGGGTTTATTGGTCAGCAAAAGATGATCGCCATTAAAAAACATTTCGGTTCCACCCAAGGGCGCTATTTGTACTTATCCGGCTGGATGGTGGCTGCACTGCGATCAGAATTTGGCCCTTTACCCGATCAGTCCATGCATGAAAAAACCTCAGTCCCAGCCTTAATCAGCGAACTCTATACCTTTTTGCGTCAGGCCGATGCCCGTGAATTAGGTGGACTGTTCCGGCAGCTCGATCAGGCCAGAGAAGCTGGCAACAGAGATGATGAGAAGAAAGTAGAAGAGCAAATTGCAGGCTTTCAGACCCATGTGGTTCCCATCATTGCAGATATTGATGCCGGTTTCGGTAATGAAGAAGCAACCTATCTGTTGGCCAAACAGATGATTGAGGCTGGTGCTTGTTGCATACAGATCGAAAATCAGGTCTCGGATGAGAAACAGTGTGGCCACCAGGATGGCAAAGTGACCGTGCCTCACGCCGATTTTCTGGCAAAAATTCGTGCTGTCCGCTATGCCTTCTTAGAATTGGGCGTTGACGATGGCGTTATTGTGGCGCGCACTGACTCCCTTGGTGCAGGTCTGACCAAGCAAATTGCAGTAACCAAGGAGCCCGGTGACCTCGGTGATCAATACAACAGCTTTCTTGATGGTGATTTTGTTGACAGCGCAGCCGATATCGACAACGGTGATGTAGTAATCAAAACGGACGGAAAACTCCTTAAGCCCAAGCGCTTGCCCAGTGGTTTGTTTCAGTTCAAAAAAGGTACCGGAGAAGACCGCTGTGTACTGGATTCAATCACCTCCTTGCAAAATGGAGCTGACTTGCTGTGGATAGAAACTGAGAAACCCCATATCGGTCAAATCGCCGGTATGGTGAATCGTATTCGTCAGGTTGTGCCTGGTGCTAAACTGGTATACAACAACAGCCCATCCTTTAACTGGACCTTGAACTTCAGGCAGCAGGTGTTTGATGCATGGCAACAGCAGGGTGAGGATGTGTCAGCTTACCAACGCGATGACCTGATGAGTGTGGAGTACGACGATACTGAACTGGCGATCGAAGCGGATAATCGTATCCGTAGCTTTCAGCGTGATGCAGCAAAAGAAGCGGGTATCTTCCACCACCTGATCACACTCCCCACCTACCATACCGCGGCCTTGTCTACCGACAATCTGGCTCGTGAGTACTTCGGTGAGCAGGGTATGCTGGGTTATGTTGCCAATGTGCAGCGTCAGGAGATTCGTCAGGGAATTGCCTGTGTTAAGCATCAAAATATGGCTGGTTCCGATATAGGTGACGACCATAAAGAGTATTTTTCTGGTGACGCAGCCCTTAAAGCTTCGGGCTCCGATAATACGATGAACCAGTTTTCCTGATTAGTTGATTGATTAGGATTATCTAAGTGCAAGCTGACCATGGCTTACTGAGCATAATTATTGCTCCGCCTCGTCGGTAGGGGAGGGCAGGCCTGGTCAGTTGCTTTGCAAAAACCGCTACCTCTCCGTTCTCAATCCCGGCCTGAAATCCTTCTT
>JGI12048J13642_11448243_pt1 | contig 15862 bp, 11 predicted proteins | sample ElkSlonscriptome_16_FD_13642 | JGI IMG/M metagenome (IMG submission 13642)
CCCCCGGCCCGGATATCCCGCCCGGCAGTCCGATTGGCAGCGGCGCGGGTGCCCGCTCGCCGGCGCTGCTTCTGGAATGGATTGCTGAGGATTGCTGGCATTGCCCCGGGCGATGAGGCCAACAGCTCTATGATCCCGAAGGGGCAAGGATCAAGGATCAAGGATCAAGGCTCAAGGCACAAGGCACAAGGCACAAGGATCAAGGATCAAGGATCAAGGCGCAAGGGTCAGGCGTCAAGGATTTTAATATAATAAATTCAGGCGCTTATACTTATCTTTTAATTCTTTTTCGACAACGAATGCCTGACGCTTGACGCCTGGTCTTTATCTCGCCTGCGCGATCCTGAGCAGGTCGGAAAACACGCCGGCGGCGGTGACCTGGGGTCCGGCACCGGGGCCCTGGACAATCAACGGATTTTCGTCGTAGCGCTCGGTGGTGAACGCGACCACGTTGTCGGTCAGCGCCAGGTGGGCGAACGGATGGTCCAGCGGCAGTGATTCGAGGCCGACGCGCGCATTGCCGTCGGCATCGAGACAGGCGGTGTAGCGCAGGCACTGGCCATTGGCCCGGGCCTTTTCGACTCGATGGCCCATGTCCTCATCGATCATATCGAGACCGGCGAGAAACTCGTCCGCGCTGCCGTGTTCAAGGACACTGGGAACGAGGTTTTCGACGTCGACGTCATCCAGGCTCAAGTCCATGCCCATCTCCCGCCCCAGGATCACCAGCTTGCGCGCCACGTCGGTGCCCGAAAGATCGTCACGCGGATCAGGCTCGGTGTATCCCGATTCACGGGCCTCCCTGACCAGCGCAGCAAACGACATGCCGGCCCCGAAACGATTGAAGAGCCAGGCAAGCGTGCCGGAGAAGATGCCCTCGATGCGCAACACCCGATCGCCAGAGTCGACCAGGTCGCGCAGGGTCTGGACGACCGGCAGGCCGGCACCCACTGTGGCCTCGTAACGCCAGCGCGCACCCGCGCCGGACGCCAGTGCTCGAAGCTCTCGGTAGCGCGCGAGGTCGCCGCTTCCGGCGTGTTTGTTCGGCGTGATGACGTGTATGCCGCACGCCAGCCACTCGGCATAGCGATCGGCGACCGCGTCGCTGGCCGTACAATCGATGACGATGGCGTGCGGCAGGTGTTCGGCGTGGATGTGTGCGGCGAAGTCCTCCAGGTTCAGTGCCGCACCCTGCTCCAGGCGCCCGGCGAAGCCTGAGTCGGAGAGCTGCTCGTCGGCCAGTTCCATGGATCTTGAATTGGCCACCGCGCGAATCCGCAAGTCGATGCGCGCGGTTTCCAGCAGCCGCTGGCGCGCGTCGCGCATCTGGCCGAGCAGCGCGCGCCCGACCTGACCGGGCCCGATCACGCCGATAGACAGCGTCTGGTCCGACAGGTAGAACGCCGAATGAACGGCCCTCAACGCCCGGGTCGATGCGGCCGCGTCGACGGCCACCGAGATATTGCGCTCCGAACTGCCCTGGGCGATGGCGCGGACGTTGACGCCGGCCCGGCCCAGCGCCGAGAACAGACGCCCGGCCACGCCCGGTGAGCCGGCCATGCCGTCGCCGACGATCGCAAGAACCTCGATGTCGTCGAGCACCGAAATGCGCTGCAGTTGTCCGGAATCGATCTCGTGCAGGAACCGCTGGTTCAGTAATTCCCGGGCCCGCTGGCCGTCGCGCCGGGGCAACACGCAGCAGATTGAATGCTCCGACGAGCCCTGGGAAATCATGGTGACCGAGATGCCGGCACGGTGAAGCGTCTCGAACACGCGCTCCGCGGTGCCCGGCACCCCCAGCATGCCGGCACCTTCGATATTGATCAATGCCAGCTTTTCGATGCACGACACACCTTTGACCGGCGGGTTGCCCGAACCGCGCCTGTCGATCAGCGTGCCGGGTGAATCGGGATGCAAGGTGGAACGGATACGCACCGGGATTGCCCGCTGCAGCAGCGGCGCGAGGGTTTGGGGATGCAGCACCCTGGCACCGAAATAGGCCAGTTCGAACGCCTCACGGTAGGACAATCGGTGTACAACTTCGGCCTGCGGCACGCGCTTTGGATCGGCCGAAAGCACGCCCTCGACGTCGGTCCAGATATGAACTTCGTCTGCCTCCAGCAGTGCGGCAAGAATAGTCGCTGAGAAGTCGCTTCCGTTGCGCCCCAGCGTGGTGACCCGCCCGCCGGCATCGCGACAGCTGAAGCCGGTCATCACGATTCTGTCCGAGACGTCGGGGAAAAGGCTGTCCAGCGCGCGCCGGCTTTCGTCCATCAGCGGCACGGGCCCGAGTTCGCCGTGCTCGATTCTGATCACGTCGCGTGCATCGACGAAGGTAGCCGGCTCGCCGGCTTGCTCGAACAGCCCGACCAGAAGCCGCGCCGACCACTGCTCGCCGAGGCCCGAAATCAGGTCGAGGACCTCGTCGGGCAGACTCCCCAGCAACGCCAGCCCCTCGAGGAGATGTCGCAGGTCGGCGAAAGAGCGCTCAAGTCGCTCACGCGCCGAAGAAGGAATACGCAGCGCCTCCGCGCAGTCCAGATGCCGCGTCCGAAGTGAATCGAAAGCAGCTTCCCATTCAGGCCCCGAGTGCGAAGCCTCACCGGCAGCGGCATGCGCCAGCTCGATCAGCGCATCGGTCGTGCCCTGCATCGCCGAGACCACGACGGCCTGGCGATCGTTGCCCAATGAACGCAGAAGACTGCCGACATGACGATACGCGTCGGCACTCGCGAGGCTGCTGCCGCCGAATTTGTGCACTACCCAACTCATCTCGATTCCTGAAGTTGCCGTGATTTCATGATGCCGGAATCGATATTACCCGAGTCGCGCCGGCCGGCTTGGATCGAAAACGAATAAACGAAGGTACTGAAGGAATGGTTTCAGTCTGGCCGTAGGCCTGACAGCAACCCGCGCAAGCCACCGCCGGAAAAGTTCGCAGAACCCGGGGCAGCGCAGCGCCGTTGGCGATCGCACGAATCGGAACGCCCGCCGGATGCACCGGCGAACGTTCAGGTTGTGCGCGTTGACCGCTTCAGGTCAGTGCTCGTGCCGCCAGCCCAGCGCCTGGGCCTGGCGCTCGAATCTTTCGTGCGTTGCCGGAATCCAGGCATCGCCGCCTGCACGCTCGAAGAAGAACGGCTCGCGCTGTTCCTCTACGGGCGCGATCTGGTTCATGGTCGATGCATCGTAGAGACGGCCGTTGAGCATGGTGTAGGCCACGTTCTGGCTTTCGCGGATGTTCTCAAGGGGATTTCCGTCGATGATCGCCAGGTCGGCCAGCTTGCCCGGCTCGATCGAGCCGATCTCGGCGTCCATGCCGAAATAGCGGGCGCCGTCTATTGTTGCGCCTCGGAGCGCCTCGAACGGGCTGAAGCCTCCCTGGGCCATCATCCAGAATTCCCAGTGTGCGCCAAGGCCGGCCAGCTGGCCATGGGCGCCGATCACGACCGGCACCCCGCGTTCATTGAGTTCCCGGGCTTCCTCTGCGACGAAAAAGTGGTTGTAGTGCGCTTCCGGGGCGCGCTGGCGACGAATGGAGCGCGGATAGACGATGGACTTCGGCGTGAACGTCATGAGCTTTTCGTTTTTCCACACCTCGGTGTTGTCGTACCAGTACTCCTCGCCCATCAGCCCGCCGTATGCGACGACGAAGGTCGGCGAATAGAACACCCCGGTCTGGCTCCAGAGCTGCTCGATGTCGTTATAGATCCGCTTGATTGACAGATTGTGCTCGATGCCGGTGTGACCGTCGACGATCTGGGTCAGGTTCTGCTCCAGCCGCATACCGCCTTCAGGCAAGACAATCATGTCCAGCTCGCGAGCGGCCTTGAGCACTTGCTGGCGCTGGTCGCGACCGAGATAGTTGTAGCTCTTGACCGATATCGCGCCCTGCTCTTTCTGCCGCCGGACGTGAAACAGCGCGTCCTCGTAGTCGTCAACCTTCGCAGTCGCCCCCGGCGCGAGTCCGGCGTAGAGAATCCGGCCGGTCGAAAAGATTCGCGGCGCCAATGAGTCCCCTGTCCGCTGCAGTTCCGCCATCGAGAATATGCCCCAGTTCTCGTTCGACGGATCGTGGACGGTCGTGACGCCGAACGCCAGATTCGCGTACTGCATCCAGTTCTGCTTCGGCTGAAGCTGGCCGTTGCTCATCGCGCCATGGGCATGTGAATCGACCAGTCCGGGAATGATCGTATGACCCGCCACGTCGATGCTGCGATAGCCGGTCGGTACTTCGAGATCATCCGATGCGCCGACGGCCTCGATCCGATTGCCGCTGACCAGAATCGTGCCGTTCTCGAAGACTTCCTGCTGTCCATAGGCGTCGCGCATGGTCACGACACGCCCACCAACGAGCGCGATGCGCCCGTCGGGCACGTCGGCTTCGACGTCGAAACTCAGGTCGCGCCCTTCGGTCTCCGGTTCCGGCAGTTCTTCCGGTGCACCTTCCAGAAACGCGAATGCGCGGCTCAGGCTGCGTCGATACAGGTTCTGGCCATAAGACCATCCCAGTGCATCGCTGTCTCCGGACCAGTGCAGTACCTCGCCGCCGCGGGCAGAAACCTGCTTGACCGGATATGCGCTGGTCTGTCCGCCCAGGGAGACGCGTTTGCCGGCCGGGAAGAACGGCGCAACCCAGGCGTTGTAGTGTTCGGTGAACGCCACCCAGCGACCGTCGGGCGACACCCGGTAACCGGTCACCCAGTCGCCGATCAGATGCTCGCGCTCGTCCTCGCCGTCGAGATTCACGCTGTTGAGCGCCAGATCCGTACCGTCGACGCGCTCGCTGAACAGGATGCGCCGGCCGTTGGCCGAGAACTGCGGCTCGGCACCCTTGTCGAGAATGCGCCTGGGTTCGCCGTCGTCGACGTTGACAATGTAAAGGCCCGGCCGCTCCGACCACGTCGGCGAGGTCAGGTAGCCCCCGGTGGTCTTGCGGAATACGATGTGCTCGCCGTCGGGCGAGAAAGACGGTTCCACGTAGTGTCCAGGCTCTGTCGAGAGCACCCGTCCGCGGCCGCGCTCGATCGGCTCGATTCGAACGGTACCCAGCTTTTCGTCGTCGAACGTGGTGAAGACGACGGCGCGGCCGTCGGGTGAAAACCGCGGATAGAACTCCCAGTGGTCGTCCTGGTCGGTCAGCCGCCGGCGTTCGCCCGATTGCAGGTCGTGAATCCAGATATAGCCCAGCGCCTGGTAGACCGCCAGGTCGCCGTCAGGCGAGGCGTGGTTCCAGCGCAGCATGTTGACGTCGACGGTCTCGGGTGCGACCTCCGTCGTCTGGCGCAACGCCGGCTGGATCATGCGCTGATCGCGTACGCGGAAATCGATAACCGATTCAGAGCCGTCGACCCCGATTCGGCGCAGCTTGCCCTGGCTCCACAGCACCAGCGATTCGCCGTCCGGCATCCAGTCAAAGCCCGGGTAGTTTCCGCGATCGCCGCTGGTTTCCTGCATGTCGCGCGAAATCTCTTCGCTGACCGTGGTCTCAATGCCCGAATCCAGGTCCTTGACCATCAGCCGGCTGGTCAGCTCGGTCGGATTGCGACGGACGAACGCCAGACGCTTTCCGTCTGGAGACAGAACAGGACGAATCGCGCCGCCCGGCCCGGAAACCACGGTCTCGGTCTCACCGGTGTCGCGATCCAGGCGGCGAATGGCGAACACGCCCTGGTTGGCGTCCTTGTTGTACTGCCAGACCGTGCCGCCGGTAATGTCCTGGCTGAAATACAGGTAGCGTCCGTCGAGCGAGAATGCCGGCTCGGCGATGTTTTTCTGCGATTGCTCGCCGTGCAGCCGCTCGACGATTTCGATCCCGCCCCCGCCGCTGCGGTGATACAGCCAGATCGAACCGGCCGGGATTGATCGCCTGGAAACATAGGCCTTGCGTGCGGCAATGAAGTCGCCGTCGGGCGTCCACGCCGGGTTGTGCAGAAGTTGATCACGCTCATCGGTGACCTGCTTCAGATCCTCGCCGTCGACCCGCATGGTCCACACGTTCTCTGCGCCCGAACGATCGCTGATGAACGCGATTCGCGTGCCGTCGGGGCTGAACGTGGGCTGGAAGTCCCAGGCGATTCCGCGGGTCAGCGAAACCGCGTCGCCGCCTTCAATCGGCAGTCGGTAGAGATCGCCGAGAAAATCGAATACCAGGAACCTGCCGTCAGGGCTGACGTCGACGGTCGACCAGCTCACCTCATCGGCGTCGATCTCGATTGGCTGCCATTGACCGGGAGGATCCTGGACCGACCAGGATTCCTCGTTGTCCTCATCGCTCGCGCGATCGGTTACCTGCGAGGGAAACGGCAGCGCGAAACCCGCGGTCAGGACGCTTGTAGCGCCGACCATCAATAAAAACCGAAAAGACTTCAACATTCAGTACCTCGTAGATTCATGCAAAAAATAAGGTTTCGTGTGACGACCGGGCATGGACCGGAGATCCGAGCCATGGGGTCGATCAATCGTCGTCGGGCCCGGAATCCAGCTCTTCGTTCGCGACCCCGTGCGGGACGTGACCGGTGGCGATCATCTGACTCGCGCTGTCGCAGTGCAGCTGCTGGTCGTCAAAGAAAATGTCGGCGCCGAACGCACGCAGAAAGGCGGACTTGTCGCGGCCGCCGAGAAACATCGACTCGTCGATCCGGATTCCCCAGGCGCGCAGCGTCAGGATTACGCGCTTGTGGGCCGGCGCCGAGCGCGCGGTGACAAGCGCCGTGCGAATCGGCGTCTCGTCGGCCGGGTACGACGACTGGATCTTGTGCAGGGCCTCAAGCACTGCCTTGAACGGCCCGGCGCGAAGCGGCTGTTCGGCGGCCGCTCGCTCGCTCGAGCTGAAGGCCTCTAGGCCCTGGGTCTTGTAGATCCGCTCGGCCTCGTCACTGAAGATGACCGCATCGCCGTCGAACGCGATCCGAAGCTGGCCGGAGCGATTCTCGCGCGTTGCCTGCGGCAGGATGGTGGCGGCCGCGTAACCGGCCGTGAGCACCTTGCGCACATCGTTGGCGTTGGCCGAAAGAAATACGTCGGCGCCGCACGGCTCGATGTAGTTGCCGGGACTGGCCCCGTTGGTGAATACGGCGCGCTCGATGTGCAGGTCGTGGTGCTCTATCGAGTTGAATATTCGCAAGCCGGTGTCGGCGCTGTTGCGCGAAAGCAGCACGATCTCGACGCCCGGATGGTCGTGATCATCGCGGTTGAGTGCAAGCAGCTTTTGGGCAAGCGGGAACGCGACTCCCGGCTGGAGAATCTCGTCCTCGCGCTCGCGCTGATAGTCGATATAGGCCTGGAGGCCCTTGTCGAGATAGATCTGGTGGGTCGAATCCAGGTCGAACAGTGCCCGGGACGAAATCGCCACCACCAGTGGTTTGGCGTCTGGGTTCACGATTCGATCTTCAGTGTTCGGTGGCCGAAGCGCGGAGGCCGGTCATGATCGACTCGATGGCGGGTATCACATGCCGTCCTTCGTTAGGTAGCCGGCGCATCACTTGCAAACCCATGCTGGCGGCAATCACGATTGCGGCCAGATCACCGGCGGACCGCTCGGGGTCGAATTCACCGCTTGATTGGCCGCGCTCAACGACACGCTTGATCGCCCGTCTGGACGCCTTGACATATTCGTCCAGCAACCTGCCGATTTCCTGATCTTCGACCGAAATCTCGGTAGCGGTGCGCACCAGCAGGCAGCCGACGGGCATTTTTGCGCGGTCACTAACCAAGGAGGACAGGTACGAGCGAATCAGCTCCGTGGGCGAACGCGAGGTATCGGAGAGCGCCGAAAGCTTCGGATCGATGACGTCCGTCCGATATTTCTCCAGCGATGCCTCGAACAAGTCTCGCTTGTTGCCGTAGGTATCGTAGAGACTCTGACGGCTGATCCCCATCCGGTTGACCAGATTCTGCATTGATGAGCCCTCGAATCCGGATTCCCAGAACTGAAACATTGCGGCCTCAAGCGCACGGGACTTGTCAAACGTCTTGGGTCGCATTGCCGAAATTTCCATGCGAGTGTAATGACATCCAATGATAGCCGAACTGCTATTGCGCGGGCCTGAGCGTATCCACACCACCCATCCAGGGACGCAGCGCTTCTGGAACCGTGACCGAACCATCGCGATTCTGATGATTTTCCAGCACTGCCACAAGCGTCCGACCGACGGCAAGTCCGGAACCGTTCAGGGTATGGACCAGTTCGGGCTTGCCGGTTTCCGGATTGCGCCAGCGGGCCTTCATTCGACGCGCCTGGAAATCACCGAAGTGACTGCAAGACGAGATCTCCCGCCAGGCCTGCTGTCCGGGCAACCAGACTTCCAGATCATAGGTCTTGCGCGCCGAAAAGCCCATGTCGCCGGCGCAAAGCAGCATTCTCCGAAACGGCAATTCCAGCTTTTCGAGGACTGTTTCAGCGTGAGCGGTCAACGATTCCAGGCAATCCTCGGCCTCGCCGGGCAAGCTGATCTGAACCAGCTCGACCTTGTCGAACTGATGCTGACGAATCATTCCGCGGGTGTCCTTGCCGTGCGATCCCGCTTCGCGACGGAAACAAGGCGTATGCGCCACGAATTTCATCGGCAGATCAGCCGCCGCCAGAATCTCGCCGGCGACAAGGTTGGTCACCGGCACCTCGGCCGTCGGGATGAGATAGCGCGGCGGATCGTCGTCTACGCGGAATGCATCGTCCTCGAACTTGGGCAGCTGGCCGGTGCCCTGCATGGCCGGGGCGCCGACGATGTAGGGCACAGCGACTTCCCGGTAACCGTGCTCGGTCGTGTGCAGGTCGAGCATGAACTGCGCAAGCGCACGATGCAGCCTTGCAATCTGCCCACCGAGCACTGCGAACCGAGCGCCCGACAGCCTGGAAGCTCGATCAAAATCGATGCCGTCAAGCAATTCACCGAGCTCGATGTGATCGCGGGCCGCGAAAGAAAGCCGAGGCGGATCGGCGCTGCGCGAAATCTCGACGTTGTCGTTTTCGTCCCGGCCCGCCGGCACATCGTTTGCCGGCAGGTTGGGCATGTCCAGCAACATGTGATCCAGCGCGGCACGAACGTCTTCCAGCTTTTCCTTGCTTGAATCTAGCTCTCCGGCCAGATCGGCCACCTCCCGTTTCAGCGGCTCGATGTCCCCGCCGGCTGCCTTGACTTTGCCGATCTCCTTCGAGCGCGTATTGCGCCGGTTCTGAAATTCCTCGACGCGCGTCTGCAGTTCCTTCCGGCGCGCTTCCAGCGACGCGAACTGCTCCATGTCGAGGTGATAACCGCGGCGCGCGAGGGCACTCGCGGCCTGTTCGAGGTCATTGCGCAACAGTTGCGGATCGAGCATTGCTTGTCCTGGATGAGGTGTGGCTTTACGACTGGTAGTGTACGGCAGGCATGCCTGTCGAACTGCTGGTGTCAAGCTGCCTGTTCGGCGTCAATTCGATGCGTAGGGGTGGCGGAAAATTACGTTGGCTTCGCGTTCCGGACCTGTGGACAGCATGTGGACCGGCGCGCCAACCAGGGATTCAAGACGTTCGAGATAATCGCGAGCCGGTCCCGGCAGCTTGTCCGCGCTCGTGATTCCGCGGGTGTCACCCGTCCAGCCCGGCACTGATTCATACACCGGCTGAACCCGCTGCCAGTCTTCGGCCCCGAGCGGGAAGGTCTCTACGCCCTCATAGGCAGTGCAGATGCGCACCTCGGTCAAGCCGTCGAGTACGTCCAGCTTGGTCACGCAAAGCCCGGTGACACCGTTGACCCGGACCATCCGTCGCAGCGCGACAGCATCAATCCAGCCGCAGCGTCTCGGGCGGCCGGTGGTGGCGCCGAACTCTACGCCGCGCTCGGCGATGCGGCGACCGACATCGTCGTGCAGTTCGGTCGGAAACGGCCCGGAGCCCACGCGGGTGGTGTAGGCCTTGGTGATACCGAGCACGTAGTCGATATCCACCGGTCCAACGCCGGCACCTGTCATGACGCCGCCGATGGTGGTATTCGAGGAGGTCACGAACGGGTATGTGCCGTGATCCAAGTCCAGAAGACTACCCTGCGCACCCTCGAACAGGATTGCGCCGCCTGCGGCACGGAGTTGATGCAGCTCCTCGGTAACATCGCACAGCATGGGCTTGAGCTGGGCCCCAAGCCGGGCGGCATCATCGGCGACCTTGTGCGGATCCAGCGGCTCGGCAGCGTAGTAATCCGTCAGCAGGAAATTGTGGTAGTCCAGGACCGCGCCCAGCTTGTCCTCGATGCGCTCCGGATCGACAAGATCGGCCAGCCGGATGCCGTGACGCGAAGCTTTGTCTTCGTAAACCGGACCAATGCCCCGACCCGTGGTCCCGATCGCCTTCTTGCCGCGCCGATGTTCTCGCGCCCGGTCAAGTGCGACGTGGGAACCGAGAATGACTGGACAAGCGCCGGAAAGCCCAAGACGCCCGCGCACATCGATTCCGGCCGCTTCCAGACCCTCGATTTCGCTGATAAGCGCTTCGGGAGAGATCACCACGCCATTGCCGATCAGACAGCGGGCTTTCTTGGTCAGAATGCCCGACGGTATAAGGTGCAGGACCGTCTTCCGACCATCGACCAGCAGCGTATGCCCGGCGTTGTGTCCGCCCTGGAATCGAACGACTGCATCGGCATCGTGCGCCAGCAGATCGACGATCTTACCCTTCCCTTCGTCGCCCCATTGGGTCCCGAGGATTACGACTGAGCGTGCCATCTGAAACCGACTCCCTTCTTCTTTTCAAGTTTCTTTTCCAGGCACTCGCGCGGCGCTGTCATGTCGCCGTCCGGCAAGCGCCATCAACAGTATCTCGCCCGCTGCCCTTTCAGCGGCCGAGATGAAAAAGCAGCGCTCCTGCCACAATCATCACGATTCCGAAGCGCCGTATGGTGCTGTCGGGAAGCGCAGCCAACTGCTCCACGGCACGCCGCCACGAACCCGGATTCAGGGCAGGCAGCAGCCCTTCCAGAACCAGAACCAGGGCGAATGCCAGAAGCAGGTCTTCAAGCACTTGTAACGGAAAGCCTTACTGGTCCTGATCGCGTCTGTTCAGGTAGCGGAAAAAGTCCGAGTCGCTGTCGAGCAACAGCATGTCGCCGTCGGCGTTGAAGCTGTTTCGATATGCCTCGAGGCTGCGAATGAACGAATAGAATTCCGGATCACGCTCGTAGGCGGCAGCGTAGGTCGCGGTGGCCTGTGCATCGCCTTCGCCTCGCAACCGGGCGGCATCACGCTCGGCCTCGGCCAGCAGGATTCTCGTCTGCCGATCTGCGTCGGCCCTGATTTCCTCGGCGCGTTCGCGACCCAGAGAGCGAAGCTCGTTGGCGTATTCGGTGCGCTGGGTTTCCATCCGGTTGAACACCGAGTCAAGCACTTCTTCGGTCAGTTCGATCTTCTTGATCCGCACATCGTTGATCGCGATACCGAACTGCTGGGCACTCTGGCTTGCCTGCAACAGCAGATCTTCCATCATGTCGCGGCGCTGAATGGACACTACTTCGTTGAGCGAGCGCCGCGCGAATTCTTCGCGCAGGTCGTCCCGGATCAGCTGCGCCAGTCGTGTCCGCGCAATTCGGAAATCGCCGCCTGAGGTCGAGATATAGAACTCACGCGGGTCTTCGATCTGCCACTTGATGTAGTAGTCGACATCAACGTACTTCTGCTCGGCGGTATTCATCTGCTCGGGCTGCATGTCCAGCAGTTGCAGACGCCGATCGAACTTGATCACGTTGTTGATGAAGGGTGTCTTCAAATGCAGGCCCGGCTCATAGTCAGCCCGTACAACCTCACCAAGTCGGAACTTGATTGCGTACTCGGTCTGGTTGACGATGAATACGCTCTGCAGCGCAGTGAAAATGCCCGCAATGATCAGGATAGGTATCAATATGCGCATGGTTTAGCGTCCTTCCCGGCCGGAGCGGGTTCTGGCCTGAGTGGCCGTGCTGTTCTGACCTTCACGCTCTCCCGCCGACATCATCGGGGGCGGCGGCATGTTGCGTGATCCGCTGCCTGCACCAAGCCCGTCCAGCGGCAGATACAGCATGTTGTTTGAAGAATTCGCGTCCAGCAGAACCTTCGGCGTTGTCGAATAGAGGTTTTCAAGCTCTTGCAGGTACAGGCGCTGGCGCGTAACCTCGGGGGCCTTGGCGTACTCCTCGTAGACTGCAACGAACCGGTCCGACTCACCTTCAGCCTGCGCGATTACCGAATCCCGGTAGCCTTGCGCTTCCTCCATCACTCGGGCTGCGCGGCCGCGCGCCTCGGGGATGACCTGGTTGGCATAGGCCTGTGCCTCGTTCGCGAACCGCACCTGATCCTCCCGAGCCCGAACCACGTCGTCGAACGCAGCCTGAACCTGATTGGGTGGGCGAACCTGCTGCAGGTTGAACGAGAGAATTTCGATGCCCGCGTCATAACGATCAAGAATCTGCTGCAGCAACTGGCGGGTCGCGCTTGCAATCTCCCCTCGCCCCTGTTCAAGGATGAAGTCCATCTGATTGGTACCTACGACCTCTCGTATGGCACTGTCGGAAGCTTCGGCCAGCGTGCCTTCGGGCTGTTCGATTTCAAACAGAAAATTGGCCGGATCGAGGACGCGGTACTGAACGGCAAAGCCGAGTTCGATGAGGTTTTCGTCGCTGGTCAGCATTCGTGCCTGGTTTTCCTGCGACCGGACCTGCGCGACGTTGACCTTTTCGATGGTTTCGACCGGTGCCGGGAACGTGAACCGCAAGCCGGGCATCATGGTTCGGGTGTACTCGCCGAAACGAAGCACAACGCCACGCTCGGATTCATCGATGATGTGCACCGAATTCCACGCCGCCCAGATACCGGACAGAACCACGGCCAGGGCAATGATTGCCCCCATGCCCGGCCCGCCGGTGTCGCTCGGCGTGTTATCGCCGCCGTTATCCCCACCGCCGCCCATGATTTTTTTCAGGCGTTTTTGAACGTTGGCGAAAACCTCGTCAAGATCTGGCGGTTGCTGTCCGCCTCCTTTCCAGGGATCCTGTCCGTTTCCACCACCGCGACCGGGCTCGTTCCAGGGCATTTAGTTCTCCGTAGCGTTGCATTCGCCAAAAAGTGGCCAAGCGAGTCAATTAAAAGACAATCAGCCTCTACTGATTATCCGTCGATTGCTCCGAGAAAATAAAAAATCATTTTAGCAGGTGTTGGTGAACCCACGTGCCTCCCGAACCCCCGATTCGGCCGAGTTCTCGCGCGTCACGCAGCGTCAGATCCAGCAGCAGCCAACTCGATCCGTCGTCCTGGACAGTTTCTGACTCGACTGCACCCAGTTTGTAAAGCTGTGAGCGCAGTTTCTGCAAATCCGGGGGCAGATTCACCTCAGTCTGAATTCTGCCTTGTCCGACCCGTTCGCCGATTGCATCCAGCAGAAGATCCAGGCCTGCGCCGGTCGAGGCAGACAGCCAGACGCGGATGACTTGTCCGAGCTCATCGCGTTCAACGCCGGCACTGCCGTCGACCAGATCGATCTTGTTGTAGACTGTCAGGCGCGGCAACTCCGCAGCCCCGATGTCGGCAAGTACCTGTTCAACGGTTGCGCTGTGCGCGCCGCGCTCAGGATCGGAAGCGTCCACCACCTGGACGACAAGTGAGGCCGACAGTGTTTCTTCCAGCGTCGCCTTGAAGGCCGCAATCAGCTCGTGCGGCAGGTCCTGAATGAAACCGACGGTGTCGCTCGCCAGCAGTTCGCCTCCGCGCTCGGTGTCGATTTTCCGCACGGTCGGATCAAGCGTCGCGAAGAGCTGGTCTCGCACAATCACGTCTGCATCCGTAATCCGGTTGAAAAGCGTGGATTTACCGGCGTTGGTATAACCCACGAGCGCGACGAGCGGGAGCGCGCCGAGCTCGCGCGCCTTCCGACCTCGCGCCCGGTGACGCTCGAGACGCTCCAGGCGGCTGTTGAGCTGCCGGATACGACCGGCGAGCAAGCGCCTGTCGGTTTCAAGCTGGGTTTCCCCTGGACCGCGCATGCCGATACCGCCCCGCTGGCGCTCCAGATGGGTCCAGCCCCTGACCAGGCGAGTGGAAAGATGCCGCAGCTGCGCCAGCTCCACCTGCAGCTTGCCTTCATGCGAACGCGCGCGTTGGGCAAAAATATCCAGAATCAGCGTGGTCCGGTCCAGGACCGGCACGCAAAGCTCGCGGCTGAGGTTGCGTTCCTGAACAGGCGACAGGCGATGATTGAACAACACAATCGACGCATTGCCCTCACGGACGGCTCGACCGATCTCATCGACCTTGCCGCTCCCGACCAGCGTTCTCGCATCGGCCCGGGCGCGCGGAGCTCTGATGACGCCCAGCGAAACACAGCCCGCGGCGTGCGCCAGGGACTCAAATTCTTCGATTTCCCGGGCCGCCGACGTGGCACCGAGCTCGGGCTGGACCAAGACTGCGCGGGTAATCTCGGTCTGGGAGGTGTCTATTGGCTTTGGCTGGCTCAATCGCTGTCTGAATCTTCCTGTAGCGGAGCGATACGGACATTGCGCGCCGGCACTACTGTTGAAATCGCGTGCTTGTAGATCATCTGGCTGACCGAATTCTTCAGAAGGACAACAAAATTATCGAACGACTCGATCTGCCCCTGCAGCTTGATCCCGTTGACCAGAAATACCGAAACCGGAACCCGCTCCTTTCTCAACGCGTTCAAATACGGATCTTGAAGTGATTGACCCTTGCCTGACATTTTTTAATTCTCCTAGGTTGCCTTCGTGATTATCGGGGGTCGTTCGTGAATGCCTCACTACGCTTGTCAGTCGCCGCCTTTCCGGTACATCCCTCCATGAAGCGCTTTCGAATAGGGCATCTGGATATTTAGCAGGCGAAGAGTGACATTCCAGCCGAATGCCCATCAATTGTCGACTGCTCCGCCACCCCCCTGATAAATGCGACGCATCGCCACCAACGCCTCGAAATTGCGTACCCGGTCGATTATGCGGTCCAATGTCTGAATATTCAACGGGTCGAACCATAAAGCACCCTGCCATTTTCGAAAAGAAGTCAGCTGACGCTTTGCCAACTGGCGTGTTGCAGCACTGGCCCGCTGAATCAACTCGTCTCGCCCGATTGCGCCATCGAGGTACTCAATCGTTTGCCGATACCCGACCGCGCGCAGCGCCATTGAGCTTCGCTTCAGACGCGGGCGAACCAGCAGTCGCTCGACTTCGGCGATCAGCCCAAGCTCCAGCATTCCCGACCATCGAGTCTCGATCCGGCGGTGCAATTCAGCGCGATCGGCCGGAGAAACAACCAACAGCAGGCTGTCGCCGAGCCGATCGCTGCCGGGACCGGTATGGAAAGCACTCGCCGGCCGACCGCTTGTCAGACATATTTCAAGCGCGCGCTGTATTCGCTGCGGGTCGCTGGCCCGGATCCGCCGGCCCGAGGCAGGGTCCAGCGCGGCCAGTCGCTCATGCATGGCACGCCACCCCAGCATTGCGCCGTCCTCGGCAATCTGCCGGCGCAAGTCGGGGTCGGCCGATGGCATTTCATCGAGCCCGTATCGCAGGGCGCGCAAGTAGAGCGCAGTGCCGCCAACAACCACGGGGAGTCTGCCGGCAGATCGTGCAGCGGCGATTTCAGCGCCGGCGTCGTGCGCGAATTCGGCCGCCGAATACCCGTCTTCCGGGTCACGAATATCGATCAGGGCATGCGGAAACGCTGCCAGCGTCCGGGCATCGGGCTTGGCCGTGCCGATATCCATGCCTCGATAGACCTGAACCGAATCGGCGCTGATCAGCCGTACCGGCATTCGACGCGCAATTTCAAGCGCAACCTCGGTCTTGCCGGCCGCCGTCGGACCGCAAATGACGACCGCAGGCGGCAACGGCGAGTCCAGGCCCGGCTTATTCACCATCTC
>JGI12048J13642_10805561_pt1 | contig 15848 bp, 10 predicted proteins | sample ElkSlonscriptome_16_FD_13642 | JGI IMG/M metagenome (IMG submission 13642)
GCGTTTTCCGGAACCTTTCAGTCCAGAGCAACTGCAAACTTTGGTCAATGAATATCCGCACCAACTCGATGCCTTTTATGTGGCTTTTGAAGACAAATTTAGGGGAAGTCGCGAGGAGGTTCGGAATACGTTAAATGTCTACCTACCCTTGATTGAAAATGCCAAACTTGGTACACCAGAATCCCCCATTTTAGATGTGGGTTGCGGTAGGGGTGAGTGGCTAGAATTGCTGCGTGAATCGGGATATTCAGCGCGGGGGATAGATAGTAATAACGTGATGGTAAACGAATGTCATGCTCGATGTCTTGAGGTTAGCCAAGGAGACGCGATCGCGTATTTACAGAATTTGCCTGATCATAGTTTAGGGGCAGTCACTGGCTTTCATTTGATTGAACACTTACCGTTTGCCGTTCTCATGAAACTATTCGATGAGACGATGCGGGTTTTGCAGCCCGGTGGGTTGATCATCTTTGAAACACCAAACCCCCGCAATCTTTTCGTCGGATCAGGAGATTTTTACCGCGATCCCACTCATGTCAATCCCATCCATCCTGATACAATTGCTTACATCGCCATCTTAAAAGGTTTTATGAATGCCGAGTCCTATTTTTTTGCCGAACAAGACAATCGGTCACAACTTTTAGCCTCATCAAACGTGAAATTTGATACCTTAGAGAGTTATCTGAGTATTTCTCGTGACTTTGCTTTAATTGGGTACAAGCCATGAGAATTGCGATCGCGACGGTTCAAGTCCCGTTTATTCGTGGCGGTGCCGAGATGTTGGCGGCGGGTTTAGTTGAGGCTATCCGCCAAGCCGGTCATGAAGCGGACGTTATATCCATGCCCTTTCATTTTTATCCGGTGAGGGAAGTGCAACGGAGTATGGAGATATGGAATAGTGAGAATTTTGCCGCGATCAATGGCTATAATATTGATTTAGCGATTTGCTTAAAGTTCCCTACCTTTTATCTAAAACATTCGGATAAAGTGGCTTGGATTATTCACCAACATCGTGCCGTTTATGACCTGTGGGATACTCCGTTTACCCAAGGGTTATCTGATAGTGATGAAGGCAAACAGTTAAGAAAAGAGATTATCCAACGGGATACACACGCCTTCCAAGGGTTTAAAAAGGTATTTACTATTGCCAAAACTGTTTCTCATCGGTTGCACTCTTTTAATCAAATTGACTCAACTGCCCTCTATAATCCGCCCAAACTCGCAAATTATTTTTACACAGCTACCGCTGAACCCTATATTTTTTTCCCCAGTCGGCTAGAAACTCTCAAGCGACAGGATCTATTGATTAAAGCGATGACCTATGTTAAATCACCAACAGTGGCTTTACTGGTAGGAGAGGGTGGACAAAGACCCCATTTCCTGCAAATGATTGAGGAGTTTGACCTACAGCAACGAGTGAAACTAATGGGACGAATTAGCGATGAAGATATGTTAGCCTTTTATGCTCACTGTTTAGGTGTATTTTTTGGGGTTCACAATGAAGATTATGGCTATGTCACATTGGAAGCCATGTTAGCAGCAAAGCCAGTGATTACTTGTACCGATTCTGGCGGTTCACTGGAGTTCGTGATTAATCACCAAACTGGGTTAGTCGTTGAACCTGAACCTGAAGCGATCGCTCAGGCGATTGATCAGTTATACTTCAATCAAAAAACAGCGGCACAAATGGGGAGAGCCGGATTAGAACGCTATCAGTCTCTGAATATATCCTGGGAAAATGTGGTGCAGAAACTTTTATATTAAATCTTGAGGTTCACGATGAAGGCTTTGTTCAAAATTATCTCCAAATTCAATCCCATTAAACCAGATAACTCGAACTATATCTATCGCCCCAACGTGATTCCTCTGAGTTTTACCGCTGGTATGGCAGCACTTGAACAATCAGGATGGAAGGTTGTCCCGACAGCCATTGACAATACGTCACCGACGAAAGTTCGTAATATTCTCAGACTGGCTCACGAGGCGGGGATGAAGTTGTGTGAGTATGATATTAATCAGGATGATTATAAAACATACGTTGATCATGCCGAATACAAAACCAGGTATCCTGACTACTATCGGGGTAATCAAGTTGAAAAATATCTTGAGCATTATCTTACCCTTACTCTATTAAACGTGAGCGCGGAAGACATATTTATAGATATCGCCAGTGAACAGTCTCCCATCCCAGAAATTTATCACCGACTAACGGGTGCGACGACCTATAGCCAAGATATTATGTACCCACCGGGAATTAAGGGCAATCAAATTGGCTCAGATGCCTGTTCTATGCCTGTACCCGATAATTTTGCTTCCAAGGCGGCTTTAACTTGCTCTCTCGAACATTTTGAAGCCGATGCAGATACTCGCTTATTTGATGAATTATCTCGCGTTCTCAAGCCCGGTGGGAAAGTTTGTGTGGTTCCTTTTTACCTCTATGAACAAGCGGCAACTCAAACCGATCCCACAGTCAGTGCGGCAGCGGGTGTCGTCTTTGATCCAGATACAACCCTATACTGCGCTCAAGGCTGGGGAAACCGACATGGGAGATTTTATAGTCCCGATTCTTTTTACCAACGAATTATTCAACCCGTCCAAGATAAGTTCAAATTTGACGTTTACTATCTAAAAAATGCTGCTGATATCGATTCATCGGTTTACGCTCGCTTTGCCTTGACAGCGACCCGTTTATAAGGTATGAAAATTGCGATTATTGCTCCGAGTTCGGTTCCGTTTACAATTGGGGGTGCGGAAAATCTCTGGTGGGGACTCTTAAATTCAATTAACCAGGATACTCCCCATCAGGCGGAGTTGATTAAGTTACCCAGTCCCGAAGGGAATTTCTGGGAAATCGTCGAGAGTTATCAGCATTTCTGTCAATTAGATTTAACTTATTTTGATTTAGTCCTATCCACGAAATACCCAGCTTGGATGGTAAACCATCCTAATCATTTATGTTATATGCAGCATCGGCTGCGGGGATTGTACGATACCTATTCTCTGGGAGGATGTACCGATTTAAATGTACAGTATCCCCAAGAGGTTATTGCTATTCAGCAATTTATGAGTGTGAACCAGGGGAGGCGCTCTAGTTTAAACGATTTCTTTCTCAAATTAGCGGCGCTACGGGCAAAGGTGGATTCAACGTCCGAGTATTTAACCTTTCCGGGACCCTTGATTCGGGACATTGTGCATTTTTTAGATGGGGTAGGCTTGGCGAAAACTGCCATTAAAAACTATGCGGCAATTTCTTATACTGTGGCAAATCGTAACACTTATTTTCCGGTCGGGAGTTCAGTGGAGGTGATTTATCATCCCTCCAACCTCAGAGATTTTCGTCGTGGTAGCAGCGATTACTTGTTTACTGTGTGTCGTTTGGATAATGCGAAGCGGGTGGCTTTACTGATCCAAGCGATGCACTCGGTCAAAACCAACATTGAATTAAGAATTGCTGGAACCGGACCAGAGGCTGAGTCTCTGCAAAAAATGGGAGGAGATAATCAAAAGATTGTGTTTCTGGGATTTGTGAATGATCAGCAACTCACAGCACTTTATGCGGATGCTTTGGCTGTACTTTATGTTCCTTACAATGAAGATTATGGACTGGTGACGATAGAAGCGATGATGAGTGCTAAACCTGTACTGACCACCACTGATGCGGGGGGTCCAAATGAGTTTGTTCGCAATGGAGAAACTGGCTATTCTGTTCCCCCTGATCCTGAGGCGATCGCTCAACGGATTGATTATCTGTGTGAACATGTACAGGAGGCTCGACAGATGGGACTCAACGGTCGTAAGTTGGTGCAAGATATTACCTGGGAAAATACGGTGGCTAAACTCTTGGGTGAAACGAAGCCGCCGATTGTTTCAACTCCCGTAAAAAAGCGTAAACGGATTACCGTTGCTCTAACGTTTCCCGTTTTTCCGCCTCGAGGGGGGGGTCAAGTTCGCGCCTTTCATCTCTATCGTCATCTCGCCCGTTGGTTTGATATTGAATTAGTATGCTTTACTAATCCTAATGACGCACCGTTGAGAGCAGAAATTGCTCCGGGGTTAACGGAAATCCGCATTCCTAAATCAGCTCAGCATCAACGGGAAGAGTTAGGGATTGAGCAACAGGTTGGAGTGCCAATTACCGATATCGTGATGCCACAACTCTATCCGTTGACGCCGGCTTATGTTGAGGCGTTAAGAGCGTCTACGGCAATGTCTGATTTTATTGTGGCTTGTCACCCTTATCTAGTGCCAGCGATTCAAGCGGTTAGTAATCAGCCCTTATGGTATGAAGCACAGGATGTGGAAGTGGTGCTAAAAAAAAGAATTCTGCCCGATAACCCCACGGGGCAGAAATTACTTGACGCGACTCGTCAGGTTGAGCAGGAATGCTGTCATGCAAGTACTTTGATTTGGGTGTGTTGTCAAGAGGATGCTCAACGTTTAAACCAAATTTATGGTGTAGATTCCAGCAAAATTTTGGACGTGCCGAATGGTGTGGATATAGAAACGGTACATTACGTTTCTCTAGAAGATCGCCATTCCTGGAAATCTAAGTTAGGCTTAAATGCTAGTAGTTTTACGGCATTGTTTATGGGGAGCTGGCATAGCCCGAATTTGGCAGCCGTGGGTCATATTTTTCTTATGGCTGAGCAACTCCCTCAGGTGAATTTTCTGATTATTGGCAGTGTGGGTTTGGCGTTTAAGCATGACAAAAGACCGGCAAATGTTGGCTTTATGGATGTCGTTGATGATGAAACTAAAGCGGTTACCCTAGGTTTGGCTGATGTGGCACTCAATCCCGTCACCTTTGGCTCTGGCACTAATCTGAAAATGCTAGAATACTTTGCCTCTGGGGTTCCGGTGATCTCGACACCCATTGGTGTCAGAGGTTTGGGGGTAGAAGCGGGAAAACACTGTATCGTGGTGGATATCGGGGACTTTGCTGAGGCGATCGCGGATCTAAACGCCGAAAGCTTGACAAATAAAGAACTTCGTGTTATTGATACCCGACAGTATGTTCAAGAGAATTTTGATTGGCAGGTGATATCCCAGCGATTGTTTAACCGTTTAACTCAGTTGAATTTGGTGTGAGGTGAGGGGTGAAATTGATTAGCTTCAGCACAAAAAAATTATTTCAGTCTGGCATCCTTCATCCGCTCTCAGTCGTCCTATTTTTTACACTCCTTTATACCCTTTTCTTTGCGCCAGTCATCTTCTCAGGGCGATTGCTTGCCCCAGGAGATGGAATTGTTTTTTATGTTCCCGCGTTCTACTCGATTCGCACCTTATGGACGGATTTGATTCTGTCGGGATTCCCGGTAGCGGCTGATCCCCAGACTCAGACGTGGTATCCGATTTCTCTATTCTTTTCGCTTATTCCTAACTCTTGGAATGCCTTTGTTCTCTGTGCCTATGTATTAGCGAGTTGCTTTACTTATGGCTATGTTTACAGCCTCACCCAGTTGCGATTGGCAGCCTTAGTCAGTGGTATCATCTACGGGATGAGTGGCTTTATGATCGCTCATTTGGGTCATACGGTGATTATTCATGGGGCGGCGTGGATGCCCCTGCTAATTTGGACAGCAGACAGGCTGCGCGATCGCATCCGTCCCCTGTGGTTTGTTATCGGTGCTTTGGCTGTGAGTTGTAGTGTTTTGGCAGGACATCCCCAAATTTCCTTTTATAGCTTGGGTCTGAGTACAATCTATGTTCTTTGTCTCGGTGGGAAAGCAGCCGTGGGTCGCTGGAGGTACTATAGAACCTATTTGGCGGTTATCGCCCTAGGTATAAGTCTGACGGCGATTCAACTGATCCCGACAGCCGAGTTGTCAGGATTGGGATTGCGATCGCGGATGACGTTCAATCAGTTTATTAGCTTTTCGCTACCAATAGAACAAATTCTGCAGTTTCTGTTTCCCTATCTGTTTGGTGGCGGTGGACCGTTCAATTCCTTTTACGATCCCCCTTATTTTGGTGGCTGGAATTTCACCGAAATGGCGGGTTATATGGGATTACTGCCTCTAATGCTGGCGATAGTTGGATTTATCGTACATCGGGATCGACCCATTGCCCGGTTTTGGTTAGGTGCGGGTGCGATCGCCCTCTTACTCGCCTTGGGGACACCGTTGGCTTATTTGACCTACCATCTACCTGTCTACAACAAGTTTCGCGCCCCAGCGCGGCACCTGATGGAAGTGGGTTTGGCGGTGAGTGTGCTGGCAGGGTTGGGGGTTGCGGCGATTCAAACCCAAGCGGTTTCCAAACTGTTGCGCTTTAAGATCATTAAGATTAGTGCTGGCATTTTCCTCATTGCCTTAACCAGTATTTTCATTTTTTCCGGTGCGCTAGAGTCAGAAGCCATAGCAGCAGGTTCTCAACCCCTGAGTTTTCTGCCTTGGACGAATCCTGCGGTAGGAGTTCCCCTAGTCATTTTTTTGCTGGCGATAACCGTGGTTCTCTATTCAATCAACGCCAAACCCTCTCAATGGGGTGTTCTGGTATTGGTGTTGCTAGTGATTGATATCGGCAGTTTCGGCTGGTTTTATGAGTGGCGGTATGGTGCACCGAGTCAAGATGCCTTAACCCCGACGACTGTTATTGCCCAATACCGAGATAAACTGACTCAACGTCAGCAGCGGATCTTAACGCCGAGAGGGGCAAGCGGAAATTTCCATGAAATGCCGCCCAATCTCTCCCGGATTTGGGGAGTTCCCAGCGCTAGCGGTTACGGACCGTTGATGTTATCCCGATATAGTGAGTTATTTCCCATGGGAGCAGCCGGAGATGTCTGGGGGCAATGGGCGGGAGCCTCGAACCGGACGTTGGATCTGATGGCTGTGCGCTATATTTTCATCCCTCGTTGGGGATTGACCCCTATAACCAACAGCCAAGGCATCGGTTGGCATAGTGGAGATATGAACCTCAGTCTGGGGCAAGATTGTCTGACTAATCCGTCGAACTCGGTTAAATTTTATGTACCCTCTCAGCCTCAAGTAACCGCGATTGGACTTGTCAGTTCCATGGCTTGCTCCCAAGGGTTGTCTAATGATGCAGAAGTCTTGCGAATTTCAGTACAGGATGTCACCGGAGAGACTGTAACTCAGACGCTGCGTGCTGGCACAGATACGGCGGAATGGGCTTATGACTGTAGCGATGTACGACCTCAAATGCAGCATAAACGAGCGCCCATCTTTAGCAGTGTTCCCCATAAACGACCCTCTTTTCCCGATTGTGAGCGCCACAATTACCTCAGCGTGCTACCCCTCAACCTGATGAATCCGGTTCAAGACATCCAGTTGGAATGGATTGGCGCATCGGGTGCAATTACCCTTCATAAGATGAGTCTGATTAATCAGTCAACCGGGCAATCCTACCCGATTACAGAAGTTTCCAGCGCTATAGCAAACCCAAATCGGTGGCGGCGGATGCCGGATATTCCAGCTTCTGGGGAAAAACCCTCCAATGGTGGAGGCTACTGGGGCGCTCATGTTTATGAGAATCGGCAAGCTATGTCTAGAGCCTGGTTAGTTCCAGAGGTTGTCAGTGCTGAGCCTAAGCAGGTACTTGAGGCGATTCAATCCTCTCGATTACCGGATGGGCGCCCTTACGAACCGACTCAGGTGGCTTTGGTAGAAGCACCCCTCAACTTTAACGCCAAAAATCCCGACGTGGCAGCGACTGCCCAAGTTCTGAGTCTATCGAATACCCACGTTGAGGTGCAAACGGATTCCACTTCTGCGGCTTTCCTGGTGTTAAGTGATGTGTATTACCCCGGTTGGAGAGCCACAATTGATGGTAAACCAACACCTATCTTTCAAACCAACTATGTCCTGCGAGGTGTTCAAGTTCCCGCCGGAAACCATCGGGTTACCTTTGAGTTCAATCCGGTCAGTTTTCATATTGGCTTGGGCGTGAGTAGTGCGTCTCTGGTTTTGTTGGGTTATTTAGCATGGAAACTTTCGCGAAGCCAGAACAAGATAGATAACCCAAGCATGACTTAACAAATGGAACATAAATTCTATGCCGTTCAACCTATATTTTAAACCAGGGAGCCAATTCAGTTCTGTCCTGTTGCCGATTTTATTTTTTCCAGCGTTCTACACATTATTCTTTTCCCCTGTCATATTTTCCGAAAGATTACTGGCGCCTTCAGATGGATTAATTTACTATGTCCCGGCATTTTATTCACCCAGAGTACTGTGGACAAACTTGATCCTGTCTGGGTTTCCCGTTGCGGCAGATCCGCAAGTTGAAACCTGGTATCCTCTCTCTCTCTTTTTTTCCCTGATTCCCAATTCTTGGAACGTTTTTTTTAGTTCTGCCTATATCTTAGCGAGTTGTTTTGCTTATGGTTATGTTTATACCCTGACGGGTTCAACGTTAGCTGCTCTTGTCAGTGGTCTTGTCTACGGCATGAGTGGCTTCATGATGTCACATTTGACGCACACGGCAATGATTCATAGCGCTCTATGGATACCACTGCTGATCTGGACGTGGGAAAAATTGCGGGATAACCTAACAGCTCACTGGCTAATCATTGGCGTCTGTGGGGTCGCCTGTAATTTTCTGGCTGGACATCCACAAATGTTTGTTTATGGAATTGGGTTAAGTATCTTTTATATTGGAGTTCGAGGGAATTCGGCTCCAGTTGGTCGCTGGAACTATTACAAATGGTGTGTATTAGTATTAAGTTTGGGTATCGCCTTAGCCGCAATTCAAATTATTCCGACTCTGGAATTCAGTCATCTGACAGTACGAGCTAAGCTGACCTTTTCTGAGTTTGCCGGTATTGCTTTACCCGTTAATCAAATTATTCAACTCCTTTTCCCCTATCTATTTGGTTACTACTTCCCAGACTCATTTTACAATGTTCCTAACTACTTTGGTGAAGCCAATCTCTCTGAGTTAACGGGCTACATTGGACTCCTGCCAATTCTGCTAGCTGTTATCGGATTTTTCTCAACTACGAGCAAGCCACTTAAATGGTTTTGGATTGGTGTAAGTGTGTTTGCCCTATTGCTCAGTCTTGGTGATGCCACTCCCCTGGCTCGGATTATGTATTATGTCCCAGCTTACAACAAATTTCGCGCACCAACACGTCATTTTATGGAGATGAGTTTAGGGGTCAGCGTGTTAGCCGGGTTAGGGGTTGTCGGTATCCAAAAGCAACTTGTATCGAATCGTCTTATCCTGAAAATAGTGTCAGTCAGCACGGGCGTAATGCTGATTAGTTTAATCGGAATTTTCAGTTTTGCCAATCAGCTTAAAGCCCAAGCGAGTGAGGCTGGTTTTCGGCAACTCACATTGCTGCCTTGGTCTAATCGAGCCTTGGCAGTGCCTCTAGTCATTTTCGCGATCGCTGTAGCGATTTTGCTCATCTGGGGCAAGTGGAGAACATTGAAGTTAATTGAACCGCTGCTGGTTTTAGTTTTAATCATTGACTTGGGTAGTTTTGGCTGGTTTTATATATGGCAAGAATCATCCCCACACCAAAACGCTCTTCAACCAACTGTAGTTGCCCAAACGTACAAGGAGCGTCTCAATCAAAATCACCAACGTATCTTACCTATTCAAGGAGGGTATGCTGGTCGTGACGCATTAGCTCCTAATTTATCACGGCTATGGGGGATTCCTAATTCCAGTGGCTATGGACCTCTCATTCTGTCTAGAATTAGCCAAGTCCTGGGGATGAACCCCGCTGGACAGGTGCAGGGAAACTGGGGATTTCAGTCTAATCACAGTTTAGATATTCTATCAATACGGTATGTATTTATCCCTAAAGTATCAACCCTTTCTGATGCCAACGGCGTCTCTTGGTCTCAGGATAATTTAAGCCTATCCTTGGGTTCAGGTTGTGGAGTTGTCCAACCTAATTCTGTGGATTTTCAGGTTCCTGATTCTATTCCGGCAACCGCTATTGGTATTGTGAGTTCATTGGGGTGTGCTGCACAAATAGCGGATAATACTGAAGTATTGCGTATTGAAGTTCGTGATACCAATGGCAAGAGTATGACTCAAAGCCTGCGGGCTGGGAGAGATACGTCGGAATGGGCTTATGATTGTACCGATGTACGTCCTCAAATGAAACATCGGAAAGCGCCAATCTTTGAAAGTTTTCCGGTAGTGCGAGAGTCTTTTCCCAGCTGTCAGGGTCATCAGTATGTAAGTCTTCTTCCTCTGAACTCGTTAAACAATGTGAAACGTCTATCGCTTAAGTGGATAAGTCCCGTTGGCTCTATTAGCCTCCAAAAAATCAGTGTTATTGACAAAACCACGAATCAATCTTATCCAATCACCGAATTATCAAACACCGCACGTTGGCATCATGTTGAGGATATTAACCAAACCATGGTTTATGAAAATTTACAGGCAATGCCTCGAGCCTGGTTAGTCCCAGAAGTTATCAGTGCAAAGCCTAATCAAGTCCTCGAAGCGATTCAATCCTCTCGATTACCGGATGGGCGCACTTACAAAGCTGAGCAAGTGGCTTTGGTTGAAGCACCGCTAAGGTTTAAAGCCCAGAATCCAGACGTGGCAGCGACTGCCGAAATTATCAGTCTATCAAATAGTCAAATCGAAATTCAGACGGATTCAACCTCTCCAGCTTTCCTGGTATTAAGTGATGTTTATTACCCCGGTTGGAGAGCCACAATTGATGGTAAAACGACACCTATCTTTCAAACCAACTATGTCCTGCGAGGTGTTCAAGTTCCCGCCGGAAAGCATCGGGTTACCTTTGAGTTCAATCCGGTCAGTTTTCATATTGGCTTGGGCGTAAGTAGTGCGTCTCTGGTTTTATTAGCCTATTTAGGCTGGAAACTGTCGCGTAGCCAGGAACGACTTAATTGATTTAGACTCAATGGCACTGAAAAGCGTGCATTTGCGGATCAGCAAAACGCTTAATATAGCGTAGGATGGGTACTGCCCACCAGCCTTAATCAGCGTGCCATTCGATTTAGACTTCCTTGATCCAGTCATCATGGTATGATACCGACAATGTACATCCAGAAGACTACTATGTACTCTGTATTGCAGCCCATTGAGGGATGGCGCGATCGCAAGTCTTCTCCATCAGTTAGGTAAGGAGTGAGGAATGAGGTGGACTGGCAAAAACGTTGTCGTGACTGGCGCAGGTGGCTTCATTGGTAGTCATCTATGTGAAGCGTTGCTCGAAGCAGGCGCTCAAGTTACAGCGATAATCCACTACAACTCGCAAAACAATTGGGGTAATCTGGAATTATTGTCGCCCCAACATCGAGCCGCCCTGAATGCCGTCGCTGGCAATATTGAGGATAGTGATTTCGTCAATCGCCAGGTCAAAAACCAGCACGTTGTTTTTCATCTGGCGGCGCTAATCGGGATACCTTATTCCTATATTGCTCCCCGCAGCTATATTCGCACCAATATCGAAGGCACGATGAATGTCCTAGAAGCAGGACGAAACTTCGACCTCGAACGGATTGTTCATACCTCAACCTCAGAAACTTACGGTACGGCTATCTATACCCCCATTGACGAAAACCATCCCTTGCAGGGTCAATCCCCCTACTCGGCGTCTAAAATTGGTGCTGATAAAATGGCTGAAAGCTATTATCTATCCTTTGGTTTACCCGTTTCCACAATTCGACCCTTTAATACCTATGGTCCACGTCAGTCAGCCCGCGCCGTGATTCCCAGCATCATCAGTCAAGCCTTAACCCAAAATCAGATCCGTTTAGGATCACTAGACCCAGTACGCGATTTGACTTATGTTAAGGACACAGTGAGGGGATTTATCAACGTGGCAGAATCGGAACAGACGATTGGCAAGGTGACTAATGTCGGTTTTGGCAAAGGGATTACGATTGGAGAGTTAGCCAAAACAATTCTTTCCTTGATGGAGAGTGACAAACCCCTTGTTCTCGATAGCCGTCGAGTGCGTCCGAGTAAAAGCGAAGTGTTCAAGCTCATCTGTGACAATACACAAGCCAGGGAAAGAACTGGCTGGCAACCCCAGTATTCACTGGAGGCTGGGTTGAAAGAAGTAATTACCTTTGTCTCAAATAACCCAACTCTTTTTAAATCAGAGCAGTATGCTGTGTGAGGTCTAAATCAATGCAGGCTTTAATTCTCGCCGGTGGTCGAGGAACTCGGCTACATCCTTACACCACTGTGCTTCCTAAGCCACTAATGCCCGTGGGTGACTATCCGATTTTGGAGATTATCTTACGGCAACTCAAAGGTGCAGGAATCACGGATGTCATCCTCGCTGTGGGATATTTAAGCCAATTGCTTCAGGCTTTTTTTCAAAAGGGTGAACGTCTGGGCTTGAATATTAGCTATTCATTCGAGGAACGGGCTTTGGGAACCGCCGGTCCAATTGCTCTGGCGATGGAGCAATTAGAGGATGATTTTCTGGTTATGAATGGTGATTTAATGACGACGTTAAAGTACCAGAATCTAATTGCTTTTCATAAAGATAAGGGTGCAGCAGCCACCATTGGTATCTATCAACGGGACGTGAAGGTCGATTTTGGCGTCCTGGAAACGGATGATCAAGGAAAGCTAGTGCGTTACGTGGAAAAACCTACCTATCATTTTGATGTCAGTATGGGCGTGAATGTTCTTAATAAAAATGCCATACAGCCTTATTTAAAGGTTGGTGACTATCTAGATATTCCTGACCTGATGCTGAAATTATGCCAAGATGGTCATCCAGTTCATTGTTATCGCGAATCCTGTTACTGGCTTGATATTGGCAGAATGGACGACTATCGAACAGCCACTGAAATATTTGAATCAAGACAAGCTGAATTTCTGCCCAATCTATGAAAAGAGCCCTAATCACAGGTGGGGGTGGGTTTTGCGGACGGCATCTGATTCCTTATCTAGAACGTCAGGGAATAGAAATTCATACCCTTGGCACTCAACCTGCTTCTGAACATCATTACTATTTAACGGATACGGCTGAGGTTTCAGCTTTGGCAAACACCATTAAAGCTGTCCAGCCAAACTATGTGTTTCACTTAGCTGGTGTCGCCCGTTCTACTAACCCCACGTTGTTATACCAGGTTAATACCGTCTATGCCGCGACACTCTTGCATGCCTTAGAGATTACAGGCTATGAGAATTGTCCTGTCCTGTTAGTGGGGACATCGGCTGAATATGGTTTAGTGAGTCCTGAACAAGTTCCCATTCATGAACAGACGCCAACCTGTCCCTATAGTCACTACGGGATTAGTAAACTTTCCCAAACGTTAATGGGACTTGCCTTATCCAGACAAGGGAGACCCTTAGTTATGGTCAGACCGTTTAATATAATTGGTGCTGGTATGCCCGAGTATCTGTCTATCCAAAGCTTTGTCAAACAGATTACGGCAATCGCCCAAGGTCAACACCCTTCAATCATCAACGTCGGCAATTTAAGCAGTTCCAGAGATTTTATTGATATCCAAGAAGTGATTAAAATTTACTGGCAATTAATCCGGACACCAACAGCGTATGGACAGGTGATTAATGTTTGTTCGGGACAAGGTATACTCATGAGTGATCTACTGCACAAGCTGATCGAGATAGCTAATATCGATGTAGACATTCAAACCGATCCCGCACGATTCAAACCTGTTGATGTTCCCGTTCATTATGGTAGCATTGAAAAATTGCAAACGCTGCTGGGTTATACTCCTAAAACCAACCTTGAGACAGTGATACATTCAATCTTTTCGGAGAGCAATGCCCACCATTAGAACCGCTCAAATCGACGATGAAAACCTTGACGATTATTAGCCCGGTTTACAACGAAGAAGAGGTAATCAACGATTTCTACACGGAACTTACAGGGGTGCTAGCTGGATTATCACCGCGTTATCAGTCCAAAATTTTATTTGTGGTTGACCGCAGCACCGATGCGAGTTTTGAAATATTAAAATCAATCGCTGAACAGGATAAAGCTGTACAGATTCTATTGATGTCGTCTCGGTTTGGTCATCAAATGTCACTACTAGCCGGAATCGATCATAGTGATTCTGATGTTTTGATTATGCTAGATAGCGATTTGCAGCATCCCCCTTCATTGATTCCCAAAATGTTGATGAAGTATGAACAAGGCTATGATATTGTTTATACAATTCGCCAAGATTCCAAGGATATTAGTATTTTTAAACGTTTGACATCTAAACTATTCTACAAAATCATCAACAAACTCTCAGACGTCCCCATTAATGAAAGTGCTGCCGATTTTAGATTAATATCTAACCGTGTAGCCAAAACCTTTAAACATAAAATTCGAGAAAGAAACCAATTTCTGCGAGGTCTTTTTAGTTGGGTGGGATTTAGAAGCACAAGTATTTACTTTCAAGTCAGAAAACGGAAAGCCGGTCGGAGTAAATATTCCCTCAACCGGATGGTTCAGTTTGGATTAGAGGGGGTTGTTTCCTTTAGTAAAAAACCGCTAAAAGCCGCCATTATTACAGGATTTATTTTTGCCCTATTTGGCTTAATCTATGCCCTTATATCCGTCGTTCAATATTTTATTTATGCCTCCCTGCCTTCGGGGTGGACAACTCTAGTCTTTTTAGTGTCAATATTTAGTGGAGTACAACTCATTTTTTTAGGTATAATTGGAGAGTATATTGGCGCAATTTTTGATGAAGTTAAAGGTAGACCCCACTACATTATTGAAGACAAGGTAAATTTTCATCGCGATGAATGAGTGTATTGTTTGTGGAACGACGCAGCATGAATCGGTCTATAAAGGTCTGCTAAAATGCCAGCGGTGTGGTCATACGGTTGCTGATTTAAACCTGACTGATGCCGAACTATTTAAACTTTATAGCCGAAATTATTTCTTCGGAGAAGAGTATAGCGATTATGTCGCGGATAAAAAAGTTATGCAGAATAATTTCAAGTTACGACTGAAAACACTGCAGAGATTTCTCAACCCCACGTTTCACCGGAATTTACTGGAAATTGGCTGTGCTTACGGATTTTTCCTGGAGTTTGCCCAGGATTACTTTGATCACGTTCAGGGAATCGATATTACCGAAGAAGGCGTTCGATATGCCCGTGAAACCTTGCACCTCGATGCGATTCAGTCAGATTTGCTGAAGCATGACTTTGGTGAGCAGAGGTTTGATGTTGTCTGTATGTGGGATACAATTGAACATATAGGTCAACCTCACTTCTATATTGAAAAGATCAGCAAACAGATGAATAACGGTGGGCTTCTGGCTATCACAACCGGTGACATTAGCAGTCTGAATGCACGAATCAGAAGAAGCAATTGGCGATTAATTCATCCTCCGACTCATGTCCATTACTTTTCTAGAAAAACACTGGAAAAAATGCTAAACAATTATGGATTTGATGTTGTCTACAATCGGTATTGTGGTTTTTATCGCAGTGTGGACAATATTGCTTATAATATTTTTGTGCTGCGGCAAAATAACCCCAAAATGTATCATTGGCTGAAGCGACTCCGATTGACGGATTGGTATTTCTATCTGAACTTGTATGACATTATGTATGTCATTGCTAGTAAACGCTGAACTCAATATGATCGAATACAGGTATCTGGTCATGATTAATCGTTGGTTAAACCCATGAGATTTAAAAAATACAGAAAAGCCAAGCTTACCCATAAATTTATTCGATATGCAGTGGTTGGAGGGATAGGTACGGGGATCTATGTATTTCTTTTAACTTTATTCATAGAACTTTTGCGCTATGACCCCGTAATTAGTTCAGCTTTAGCATTTATCATTATTGTGATTATTTCTTATATCCTGAACTATAAGTGGACATTTAGAGCGAAGAATAGACATCGCGTTTCTTTCCCACGTTACCTGACTGTCTCTTTGATGGGCTTATTATTA
>JGI12048J13642_11003563_pt1 | contig 15843 bp, 10 predicted proteins | sample ElkSlonscriptome_16_FD_13642 | JGI IMG/M metagenome (IMG submission 13642)
GCCTTGTTCGGGCCAGTCGGGAACGTCGCGAATCAGGTGTCGAAAGTCGGTCATGGCGGCTTGGAGTCATGAGTAAGAGCACTCGATAATACGCGATCAAGGCTTGCTCAATATCGCGTTTGCCGCGGTCGCGTTCAGACTCGCTGAAAGTTACAAAATACGTTACGGGTACACTAGTATCGAAACATGACCGCTAGTAGTCCAGTCATCGGTGCCGCGAACCGGCAATCCATCGTGCTTCGGTCGGACCGGCGATGACACGCGCGCACGCGTCCGCCGCGCGCGGTCTTCTGCTCGAGGGCAGATCGCCGCTGGTCGTCAAGGTCGGCTCTTCGTTGCTGATCGGCAAGGACGGAAATCCGCGCCGCGGCTGGATGTCGAACCTGGCCGGACAGCTTGCCGAGCGCCCCGGACCGCTCGTGATCGTGTCTTCCGGCGCAATTGCGCTGGGCAGAGCGGCGCTGGGCATCGAGGGCCGACCGGCCAGCCTGGCCGAGGCCCAGGCCGCAGCCGCGGTGGGGCAGATTCAGCTGGCTCGAACGTGGGCCGACGTATGGACCGAAGTGGATCGAAAAGCCGCCCAGCTGCTGCTGACGCTCGACGACCTGGAAGACCGGGGTCGCTATCTGAACGCCCGCAATACCGTCGAGACGCTACTGGATCGCGGCGTCGTACCGATCGTCAACGAGAACGATACCGTGGCCACCGGCGAAATCCGCTTCGGCGACAACGACCGTCTCGGGGCGCGCGTGGCCTTGCTGGCAGGCGCCGAATTGCTGCTGCTGCTCAGCGACGTCGACGGGTTGTTCGACGCCGACCCCAGACGCAACCCCGACGCGAGACTGATCGCCGACGTTCCGGTCGTCGATGCAGCCATAGAAGCACTTGCCGGCACCGCCGAGACCACCGGGTTCGGCACCGGCGGCATGGTCAGCAAGATCGCCGCAGCAAGGATTGCGACTGCCGGCGGTTGTCCGGTGCTGCTTGCCAACGGCAGTCACGATCTGCCCATAAGATCGTATTGCGACACCGGCAGGGGCACCTGCTTTCACGCCTCGACCCGGCCGTTGGCGCGACGCAAGCAGTGGCTGCGTTCGCTGCAGCACGCGTCCGGCTCGCTGGTGCTTGACAATGGCGCGGTCGAGGCCCTTGCCGGCGGCGCAAGCCTGCTGGCCGGCGGCGTCGTCGAAGTTTTCGGGCCGTTTCGGCGCGGTGACCTGATTGAACTGCGGAACAGCGACAGTGTGCTGGGCCACGGTCTGAGCGGCTACGACGACGCCGAAACCCGCCGGATCATGGGACGGCGCAGCAGCGAATTCGAGGCGATTCTCGGTTACGCCGGCCGGGGGCCGGTCGTCCATCGCGACGATCTTGTGTTGTATGAACGCTGAAGATACGGTTTCCGGGCTCTGGTTTCAGGGAAAATCGTACGGGACTGATTCAGGGGAGCGAATTGCATGGCGATGAATGACGGAAAGCCGGTGAGTGTGATTGCGGAGCTCGGACGCGCTGCGCGACGTGCTGCCGGGCGTCTTGCGCAGTGTCCGGCGGCCGACAGGAATCGCGCGCTGACCGGGGCGGCCGAAGCGGTCCGATCCAGTGCCGAACAAATCCTGGAGGCCAACGCGACGGATTTCGAGCGAGCCCGGAAACGGGGGATCAGCGGTGCGATGCTGGACCGCCTGGTACTCGACAAGGCCCGCCTGGAAGGCATCGCCGCTGGACTCGAAACGGTAGCCGACCTGCCCGATCCCGTCGGCCGCGAATTGGCGCGCTGGCGTCAGCCGAACGGCCTGGAAATTTCGCGGGTGGCTGTGCCCATCGGCGTCATCGGCGTGGTCTACGAATCCCGCCCGAACGTCACCGCGGACGCCGCCGCGCTGTGTCTCAAGGCCGGCAACGCGGTGATCCTGCGCGGCGGGAGCGAGGCGGTGGAAAGCAACCGTGCCATCCACGCGGCGATCGTTTCGGGTCTGGGCGCCGCCGGGCTTGACCCTGCAATCGTACAGATGGTGCCGGACCAGGACCGCGAGCTGGTCGGCGCGCTGCTGGCTGCGCACGAGCATGTTGACGTGATCGTGCCGCGCGGCGGCCGTTCGCTCGTCGAGCGGGTGCAGCGCGACGCGCGCGTACCGGTGTTTGCCCACCTGGACGGCAACAATCATCTTTACTGGCACGGTTCTGCCGATCCCGCGATGGCCGTCGAGGTGATCGCCAATGCCAAGATGCGCCGGCCCGGAATCTGTGGCGCACTCGAGACGTTGCTGATCGATCGGAGCTGCCTCGAACGGCTGCCGCGGCTGGTCGACGAGCTGGCCGTACTGGGCTGCGAGGTTCGTGGTGATGCGGAGGCCTGCAATTGTGACGACCGCATCCGGACCGCCGCCGAGGCCGATTGGCAGACCGAATATCTCGATGCCGTCCTGGCCATCCGCTGCGTCGATTCGCCGGACGCGGCCGTGGCCCATATCGCGCGCTACGGCTCGGGCCATACCGACGGCATCCTGGCCTCGGATCCGGCCGTAGTCGAGTCGTTTCTGGATCGTGTCGACAGCGCGATCGTTGTGCACAACGCCTCGACCCAGTTCGCCGACGGCGGCGAGTTCGGCTTCGGCGCCGAGATCGGGATTGCGACGGGCCGCCTGCACGCCCGCGGCCCGGTGGGACTCGAGCAGCTCACGACCTTCAAGTACGTGGTTCGGGGCAGCGGCCAGACGCGTCCCTGATCGGATTATCGACATGGCATCAAAATATGCACGCCGTTTGCGGCGCATGTCCGCAAATGGCTTCGCTTCGCGGTCCCGGCCGTTCCGGCCGGGCATTAACCCGGCATTTTTACTTGCTATGCCGGGTTAACAACAAGCCGACCGCGTTTTGGACTGACAGGGATTTTCCGAGTAGCGGAAAACGAGAACCCCGCTCATCGACGGGGTTCTCGGTTCAGGTTCATTTCAGGTCCGGCCGGGTAGCCTAAGCCGAGCCGATTATCGAATGCGTTTTACCTTCAGACTTTTCGACACGCCGTCTATGTGCAGGTAGAACGAACTGAACAAGCCCTTTTCGATGGTCACACGTGGATTCGTGGTCTTGTGGAAAAGATTGGTGGAATTGACGATCTCCCAGACCTGGCCGTTGTCGAGCTCGATGCGCTGCCCCTGGTTCCAGAAACGAAATTCGCCGAGTGCCGTGCTCGACATTTCTTCGCCGCCCAGTTCCAGCACCTTCTTTTCCATGCCGAATCGCTCTTCAGGCGTTCTCGGGTCCGCTTCGGGCTCGGGGCGTCGGTCGTTTTCTCGACGCAGGTCAGCAACTTCGCGCTGGCCCTGTTCGAGTTCCAGGCGCAACCGCTCGGCTTCCTGGCGCGCCTGCGCAGCTTCCTGACGCGCCTGTGCAGCTTCCCGCCGCGCCTGATCGGCTTCGCGCCGCGCCCGTTCGGTGTCGGTTTCAGCCGAGCCGACACGGCTCGAAGCGCGTTCCGACGCCCTTGCGTCACGGTCCGCGGCGCCGGCATAGAATCGGTCGAAGCATTCCAGTCGCGCCTGGTTGTTTTCGATTTGGGCGCAGTCGGCCGCCGACTGTTGCGCATGAACCGAGAATGGAAACAGGGCAGATATAACAACTGCAGCAGGGGTGAGCAAGGCGCCGGGAATTCGCATGACTTTTTTCCGCAAGATAATCGTCCAGATAGCGCGATGATAGCAGGGCCGCCCCCGCTGTTACCGCCCGCGTTGTATTACCGCACCGCTTGCTTCATGATACCCAGCCGGGCTGGCCGCCCCTTTCGTCAACCAGGAAAGTTTCAAGAATGCTCAAGACCACGCTCAGAATTCTTGTCATTGCTGCGGTGCTCGCATCGCTGATGCTGTCGTCCGCGAAGACCGGCGCCGAAGAAGGCTATGCCGGCTGGCCCGGCCTGGCCGAACTGCACAGAGCGATGCGCGAGGGCGAGCTGAGCTCGGCCGTACTGATCGAGCGCCAGATTGCGCGCATCGAACTGCTTAACCCCGAGCTGAACGCCGTGATCGCGATCGATCCCACGGCCCGCGCCCAGGCGCGCGCACTCGACGCGAGGCTGGCGGCCGGTCAATGGGCCGGACCGCTGCACGGAATCCCGGTATTGCTCAAGGACAACGTAGAAACCCGTGATCAGCCGACCACCGCCGGTTCGCTGGCGCTGGCCGACAACGCAACCGGGCGCGATGCACCGCTGGTCGCCCGTCTGCGCGAAGCCGGCGCCGTGATCCTCGGCAAGGCCAATCTCAGCGAATGGGCCAATTTCCGGTCCGAGCGATCTTCAAGCGGTTGGAGCGCCGTCGGCGGCCAGACCCGCAATGCCTACGACCAGTCCCGATCTCCGTGCGGGTCCAGCTCCGGTTCCGGCGTTGCCGTGGCTGCCGGCATGACGGTACTGGCCGTTGGCACAGAAACCAACGGATCGGTGGTTTGCCCGTCGTCGGCGAATGGTGTTGTCGGCATCAAGCCGACGGTGGGGCTGATCAGCCGCACCCATATCGTGCCCATTTCGCACAGCCAGGACACCGCAGGACCGATGGCGCGAAGCGTGCACGATGCGGTCGTGATGCTCGCGGTGATGACCGGACCCGACGCGGCCGATCCGGCTACATCGGACCGGCCCGAGTGGTCGCCCGATCACCTGCCGGCTCACCTCGGACCGGACGGACTGGAAGGCAAGCGAATCGGTGTGCTCCGGTCGTCGGCCGGGTTCCACAGCGACGTCGATGAGTTGTTCGACGCGGCTATCCTGACGATGAAAGACGGCGGTGCCGAAATCGTCGACGGGATCGAGTGGGAGACGCCGGACGACTTTTTCGGCAACGCCTACGATGTGCTGCTCTACGAGTTCAAGCATGACCTCAATGGCTATCTGGCCGGCCTGCCCGATCCGGAACTTTCGCAGATGACGCTGGCCGACCTGATCGAATTCAATCGCATCAACGCCCAGGCCGAGATGCCCTGGTTCGATCAGGAGATCTTCGAGCAGGCACAGGCCAAGGGCTCGCTCGACGAAGAGGATTACACCGAAGCGCTATCGGCGATTCATCAGGCCACCCGGGCCGACGGTATCGACAGGCTGCTGGTCGAGCATGAGCTGGATGCCCTGATCGCGCCGACCGGATCGGCCGCATGGACCATCGACCTGATCAACGGCGACCATTTCATCGGCGGAAGTTCTTCTCTGGCTGCAATTTCGGGCTATCCGAACATCACCGTCCCGATGGGTCAGATACACGGGATGCCGGTCGGCCTTTCGATATTCGGCGCAAAATTCAGCGAGCCGTTCCTGGTCGAGATCGCCAGCGGCTTCGAGCATGCTGCCGGCGGATTCCGACCGCCGGTCGTCGAAGCGCCTTGAGTCGATTCGAACGCACGGCGTCAACAGGCCGCCAAAAAGGCACGACGGCATGAGCGATTCAGAAAAAATGGCGGCTGCCGAGAGCGAGATCCGGCATCGGATCCGGATCGGAGAATACGCCTCCGCGATGCGGGACGTTCAGGTGCTCAGGCAGCGATACGGCGTGACCGAGCAGATCTTCCGGCTTGCCGGCGCGGTATCGATCTGCGGCGGCATCCAGGATGTGGCCCAACAGTGCCTGAGCCAGGTCGAGCAGCTCGATCCGAAGCTGGCCCAGTCGGTGCTTCGCGACTGGGCTCGAAGCTGCGCCGACGCGCGTCAGTTCTCCAAGGCCCTGACGCTGGCGCGTTCAGCGCTGTCGGCGGCCCCGAACGACCCGGATTGCCTGCTCGAATTTGCCAACTACAGCCTCATGTCGGGGCGGGCCGACGAGGCCGAGTCGGCGCTTGCAAGAGTGCTTCAGGCCCGGCCCGACGATCCGCTGGCCCACGAACAGATGTCTCGCCTGGCGTTTCAGACAGGTAACGCCGACGCTGCGCGCGAGCACGCGCTGCGGGCGCTTGAACTGCGGCCGGATTCGCTGGTCGCGCTGCGAACACTGGGCGACCTTCGCACGACGGCGATCGACGATCCATTGCTCGAATCACTCGGGCGAATTCCGGCGCCTGACGATCAATCGGCGGTGCACCGTGGGTTTGCACTCGGCGCATTGTTCGAAGCGCGCGGCGACGCCCGGTGTGCCTTCGATCATTTCGCATCGGCCAACGCGGCGCAGGCCCGGATCGCTGCGGGCCGCGGACTCGATCGCGACCAGAGGGCCCTGCAGCGTGCCGCGGACGAACTTCGAGGTCGACTCGGTCAGATCGCCGCGCTCGGATCCAACCCCGCGAAGCCCATCTTTGTGGTCGGTGTCTCGCGCTCCGGAACCACCCTGACCGAACAGATCCTCGCCGCCCACGATGCTCTGGTCGCGGCCGGCGAAAAATCCGACCTGCCCGATCTGGCCATACGGATCGCGACGTCGCCTGCGCTGGCCGAATCGCCGGAGCAACTGATGCGCGAGATGCAGGCGGTTGCCGAAAAATACCAGGGCGGCATTGGACGAATGGTCGACAAGCAGCCGGTCAATTTCCGCCTGCTGGCGTTGATCGGCAAGGTGTTTCCCGGCGCGCGTATCGTTCGCCTGCACCGTGATCTGCGCGACGTATGCATTTCGAATTTCGCCAGCCCGATTCGTCCGGAAATGGCTTTCGCGACGTCGATCGACGCCATCGCCGACGAAATCGAGGATTTCGTCGCTTCATGCGAACGCGGCGACCCGGGCCAGCCGCCGGTGCTCGATCTGGTGTACGAGGCGTTAGTCGGGGCGCCGGAGCGCGAGATCGGGCGCCTGCTCGAGTTCTGCGAGCTCCCCTGGCAGCAAGACTGCCTGAGATTTTTCGACAACCGCCGGCCGGTGCACACCATCAGCGCGGTACAGGTTCGTCAGCCGCTGCACTCGGGTTCGATCGGTCGATGGCGCGCCTTCGAGCCGCAGCTCGAACCGTGGCTGGAGCGTCTGGAGGCGCTGGAAGATCGCGCCCGGGTTGCGCGTAGCGGCTGAACGAGCCGCGCGGCGCGTCCCTGACGGCTGCTGGTATGATCTTGTGCGATGCCGGTAGAGACGACCCCGGCAGCATCGCACGTCCCCCGCATTAGATTCGGAGAACTACTTGCATGAGTGAACAAACCCTCGAATCCGCACGCCGACTTGGCATTGCCGCACTTTGTCTGCTGTTTTCGCTGAGCGCCCTCGCCCAGCCTGATTCGGAGCCGGGCGCGATGTCCGAAAGCACATTCGCCGGCCTCGAACTCCGCACCATCGGCCCGGCATTCATGTCCGGCCGCATTGCCGATATCGCGCTGCATCCGGACAATCCCAACGTCTGGTATGTCGCGGTCGGCTCCGGCGGCGTCTGGAAGACCGTCAATGCAGGAACGACCTGGGACTCGATCTTCGACGGTCAGGGTTCCTATTCGATCGGCGCCATTACGCTGGACCCGTCGAATCCAAATACCGTCTGGGTCGGCACCGGCGAGAACATCGGTGGCCGCCACGTCGGATACGGTGACGGCGTCTACGTCAGTCACGACGGCGGTGCCACCTGGAAGAACGTCGGCCTGAAAGAATCCGAACACATCAGCCGGGTTGTCATTCATCCCGAGGATCCGGACACCGTCTGGGTGGCCGCGCAGGGGCCGCTCTGGAGCGCCGGCGGCGAGCGCGGCCTGTACAAGACCACCGACGGTGGCGAGACATGGAATCGGACGCTGGTTGGAGACGACGGCGACGACCGCTGGACCGGCGTCACCGACCTCGTCATCGACCCGCGCAATCCGGACGTGCTGTACGCCGCGACCTGGCAGCGCCATCGCACGGTGGCATCCTACGTCGGCGGCGGACCCAACTCCGGCATCCACCGCTCCACTGACGGCGGCGAGACCTGGACCGAGCTGACAAATGGTCTCCCGAGCAGTGAGGCCAACGCGAACCTGGGCAAGATTGGTCTGGCCATATCGCCCCAGCAGCCCGACGTGCTTTACGCCGCCATCGAAACCAACCGGCGCGAGGGCGGCGTCTGGCGTTCCGCCGACCGCGGGGCCTCCTGGGTGAAAATGTCCGACAAGATCGCCGTCGGCACCGGCCCGCATTACTACCAGGAAATCTACGCCAGCCCGCACAAGTTCGACCGCCTCTATTTCATGGACGTACGCGCCGCATTCAGCGACGACGGCGGCAAGACCTGGATTTCGATTGCCAGCGAGAACAAGCACGTCGACAACCACGCGCTGGTGTTTCGCAAAGACGACCCGAACTACCTTCTGATGGGCTCCGACGGCGGACTCTACGAGACCTTCGACCATGCGTCCACCTGGCGCTATGTCGACAACCTTCCGGTTACCCAGTTCTACAAGGTGGCGGTTGACGACGCAGCGCCTTTTTACACGGTCTACGGCGGTACCCAGGACAACAACACTCAAGGCGGCCCGTCGCGCACCGACAACCTCCACGGCGTACGCAACGCCGACTGGTTCGTCGTGCTGTTCGGCGACGGCCACCAGCCGGCCACCGAGCCGGGAAATCCGGATATCGTCTACGCCCAGTGGCAGCAGGGCAACCTGGTACGCGCCGACCGAACCACCGGCGAAATCGTCTATGTCCAGCCGCAGGTCGAGCCCGGCCAGGCACCGAACCGGTTCAACTGGGACGCGCCAATCCTGGTCAGCCCGCATGATCCGGCCCGTATCTACCATGCCTCACAGCGGGTCTGGCGCTCGGATGACCGAGGCGACAGCTGGACCATGATTTCGGACGACCTGACCAGAAACCAGCAGCGCATTGAATTGCAGGTCATGGGCCGGCAATGGAGCTGGGACGCGCCGTGGGACACCTACGCGATGTCGAACTACAACACCATCACCTCATTGGCCGAATCTCCAGTGGTCGAGGGCTTGTTGTATGCAGGCACCGACGACGGACTGATCCAGGTCTCGGACCCCGGTGACGAAAACGCCGGCGAGCGCTGGCGCGAGATCGAGGTCGGCGACTTGCCGGGCGTTCCGGATACCGCGTTCGTCAACGACATCAAGGCCGACCTGTTCGACCCCGACACGGTTTACGTTGCGCTGGATAACCACAAGTTCGGCGACTTCAAGCCGTACCTTCTGAAAAGCACCGACCGCGGGCGGCGCTGGAAGTCGATTGCCGGCGACCTGCCTGATCGCGACCTGGTCTGGCGCCTGGTCCAGGATCACGTCGACCCGGATCTGATGTTCGTCGGCACCGAGTTCGGCGTGTACTTCACCGTCGACGGTGGCGGCCAGTGGATCAAGCTGACCGGCAACGCACCGACCATTTCCTACCGCGACCTGGCCATCCAGCGCCGGGAGAACGACCTCGTCGGCGCCACCTTCGGTCGCGGGTTCTGGATTCTCGACGACTACAGCGCGCTGCGCGACGTCGATGCCGAAACGCTGGCCCGAGAAGCCGCATTGTTCGAGCCGCGGGATGCGTGGTGGTACGTCGAGCGCGGCGTGCTCGGCGGCAACGAAAAGGGGTCCCAGGGCCACGGCCTTTACACCGCGCCCAATCCACCGTTCGGCGCCGTATTCACCTATCACCTGGCCGAAACCTACAAGACCGACGAACAGCAGCGCCAGGCGCGCGAAAAGGAACTGATCGAAGCGCGCGGAGATGTACCGTTCCCGGGCTGGGAGCAGGTCGAGGCCGAACGGCGGCAGGCCGAACCGGTCGTGATTCTGACCGTGCGCGACGCCGACGGCAATATCGTTCGGCGGCTGGACGGGCCGGTCACCAGGGGCTTCCACCGCGTCGCCTGGGATCTGCGCATGCCGCCGCCGAACGCGATCGGCGACAGCGGCGGCTGGGGCGAGCCGGAAGGCTTCATGGTCGCGCCGGGCACCTACACAGTCGAGATCGCCAAGCGCATCGACGGCCAGGTCACAGCGCTGGGCGAACCCCGGTCGTTCGACGTAGTGCGAATGCGCAACGGTGCCCTGGACGGTGCCGAGCCGGCCGAAACGGTGGCCTTCTGGAAGCGGCTCTCGGCCATGCAGCGCCGGGTTTCGGCCGCGAATCAGGTTATCGACGAGGCGCGCGCGAAGGTCGAGGCCCTCGATACCGCGCTGGCCCGCAGCACCGCGCCGGCCGGCGAACTCGACGCCGAGCTCCACGCGGTCAGCCAGCGGCTGTTTGCCATCCAGGAGCAGCTCCGGGGCAAGGAAACGCTGACCGAGCTCAATGAGCCCCAGGGCCCGACCATTGCCCAAAGGATGTTCGTCGCCCAGATTGGCACCGGGAACTCCACCTACGGCCCGACGCCGACCCACGAACGCAGCCTGGAGATTGCCGAACAGCAGTTCGAAGACGTCCGGAGCGAGCTGAATCGGATGGTCGACCAGCGCATTCCGGCGCTGGAGGACGCGCTGTTCGAAGCCGGCGCACCCTGGACGCAGGGCAGCCCGGTGCCTTCCGCCAGCCGCTGAGCGGCGCCGGAAAACAGCGATCCGCCCGGCCTGCAATTTTGCAGGCCGGGTTCGGGAGCCGTTTGTTTCGCGCATTTGGCGGTATGCTTGCCGCCAGTCCTGTCCCTTCGATCCGCCAGCCGCATGACAACACCCATGGGTCCCGTTCATACCTATAGCCTCGAAGTCGGCACGAGCCCGACCGACAAGCCCGTGCTGGATATTGCCCTGGACGGCCGCGGTCACCCTTCAGGGCCGGGGCTCGATTTTCTGGGGGGCGATTACGACCACGAGTTCTGGACAGCGCCTGAAGACCAGCTCTGCGCCATCGTATTGTCCGAACCCGACGATCCCGAAGCCGACGCGGCGCGGGCGGCCGAAGTGCTTTACCGCAAGCTTATCCGAGCGCTGGGCGAATCCCGCTTCGGCTATCCGCTGAGGCTGTGGAATTACCTGCCTGCGATCAACCACGGCCAGGGCGATCATGAGCGTTACCGGAGATTCTGCGTGGGTCGCGGGCGTGCACTGGAGGCCGCCGGCCTCAACGATGCCCGGATGTGCGCGGCAACGGCGATTGGCAGCGACCAGTCCCGCAGCGATCAACCGGTGATGCAGCTGGTGGCGCTTGTCGGGGCGGCGCCCGGCATTTCGATAGAGAACCCGCGCCAGGTCAGCGCGTGGAATTATCCGCGTCGCTATGGGCCCAGGCAGCCGGCCTTCGCGCGCGCGACCGGGATCGACCTTGAAAACGGCCGCGCTGGCCTGCTGGTTTCCGGTACCGCAAGCGTCATTGGCCATGCCACGGCGCATTCCGGCGATTCGCTGGCGCAAACCGACGAAGCGGCCAGTAACCTCGACGCGCTGCTCGGGCACGCGGCAGGCGTGATGAACCGCCCCCACCTGGCTCGATTCAACGCCGACAGCCTGGCGCGTGTCTACGTGCGCCACGCCGAAGACTGGTCCGCCATCGAACAGCGCCTGCGCAAGCGCTGGCCAGATGTGAAGCTGTGTGCGCTGCGGGGCGACGTCTGCCGTGGCGACCTGCTGGTCGAAATCGAGGCCTGGCACACCGCCTGACAGAACTTCCTCGCGCTTCCTCCGACTTCCGGCAACTGCGCCGCAAATGCGTCGCAGCCGGCAAGCTGCGACCCCGAAAAATCGCTGGGTGCTCTCCATATGTCAGGCCCTCGTGCGCGGCCAACCACACTTTTCTCGAAGTGGCACGACTCTTGAATGATTACAGTGGAAAGCAGCAATCGTGCTGCGACAACGAGAATAGAGTCAACCCGAGGGGAAAGAGATGTTCCACGACAGTGACCAGGCAAGCGCTTTTTCCACAGCCATGTTCAACGACTGTCATGAAGTCGTCGATACGGGCTTCAGCTTCGCATTCCAGCCGTTGGTCGACGCCCACTCGCGCGAAGTCGTCGGCCACGAGGCACTGGTGCGAGGGCTTTCAGGGGAGTCCGCGGCGACCGTGCTTAACGCGATTCGACCTGAAAACCGCTATTATTTCGACCAGGCGTGCAGGATGCGCGCGCTCAAGGTGGCTGCTCTTCGGGGCATCGATACGGCGATTCACCTTAACTGCTCGCAGATCTCACCCGACAAGCTCGCGCTGTCGATCGATGCGACGGTCGAGGCCGCAGAGGAATATGGAATAACACCGGGCCGCGTGGTGCTGGAATTCGGCAACCTTGAAATGCTCGGTGGTCCGCGTCAGCTTGACAAGGCGCGTGAGATGGCACACGCAGCCGGGCTGAAAGTGCTTGCAGATAACGTCGGCGTCGGAGAAGTAGGCCTGAAGCGCCTGGCGGTCTTTCGCCCCGATTTCGTCAAGCTCGACCGCAGTCTGATCAGCGGGATCGACTCTAGCGCACGTCGCCAGGCCATCGTGTGCGGAATCATCGCCACCTGCAAGGCACTGAATATTGAAGTAATCGCGACCGGAGTGGAGTGCGAAGAGGAAATGGGCTGGCTGAAGAAAGCCGGCATGCGGCTGGCCCAGGGTTTCTTTTACGGCCATCCGACGGCCAACCCGAGCGCCGATCTCAAGATGGCCTGAAACCCTGTTCGCTTGATTTACCGCGCCGCTGTCACACAATTGTCAGCGGGTTGAAATGCGGATGCATTGCAAATCCGCTACAGTAGGCGCTATGGATGCACATCCGACGTCATCGGTACTCAGGGGGCTGGCCCGGATACAGCGCTTCGAACATGAACTGTGCGTGACGCTCAACCGCAGCTCCCGACATCGTATCATCGCCAAATTCTTTGCCGCCGTCAGCCGCCTGGGCGACGGCGTGGTCTGGTACAGCCTGATGGCGCTGATGGCTCTGACCCAGAGCGCGCCCGGCCTGAAAGCCTCGATCGTGATGGCGCTCTCCGGCCTCGCCGGGGTCACGATCTACAAGCTGCTCAAGAGCAAGCTTGTGCGCGAGCGGCCGTACATCGGTCATCCGAACATTCGAGTCGGAAGCCAGCCGCTTGATCGCTACAGCTTTCCCTCCGGTCACACCCTGCACGCGGTGCTGTTCACCATCATCGCGGTCGCCTGGTTTCCGGCGCTCGCCGCGGTACTGATCCCGTTGACCGTGCTTATCGCATTGTCGCGCGTTATTCTCGGTCTGCACTATCCTACCGACGTGATCGTCGGCGCGCTGATCGGCTGGAGCCTCGCCGAAATCGCGTTGCTGGCCGTACCGCCAGGCTTGGCAACCTGAAGCTCCCTTCGTGGGCTCAGCCCCCGGCGTTGGCGTCGATCCAGGCCTGCATCCGCGCTTCCAGGGTCTCCAGCGGCATAGCGCCGTCGGCCAGGATATGGTCATGGAACGCTCGCAGATCGAACGCATCGCCCAGCCGTTCTTCCGCCCGGTCGCGCAGGTCGCGTATGAGTAACTCCCCGGTCTTGTAGGCAAGCGCCTGGCCCGGCCATGAAATGTAGCGGGCCACCTCGGTGGTGACGTTGTGCGCGGCCAGTGCCGAATTTTCAAGAAAACAGGCTTCGGCTTTTTCGCGGCTCCAGCCGAAATAGTGGATGCCGGTGTCGACGACCAACCGGCACGCCCGCCACATCTCGTAGCTCAGACGTCCAAAATGTTCGTACGGCGTGGTGTAGATCCCCATCTCGATCCCGAGATGCTCGGTGTACAGCGCCCAGCCCTCGCCGAACGCGGTGATGTAGGTATTGCGCCTGAACTCCGGCACGTCTTCGAGTTCCCTGGCCAGCGATCCCTGGTGATGATGTCCCGGCACCGCTTCGTGCAGCGTCAGCGCCGGCAGCGTGTACAGCGGTCGCTGGTCCAGCGCGTAGGTGTTGACCATATACCCGCCGGCAACGCCGTTTTCCATGTCGCCCGGCCAGTAGCGGCCGGTGGTGTAGGTCGGTGCCATGTGCTCGGGCACCGGGCGAACGCCGTAGGAAAGGCGGGGCAGCTTGCCGAAGAACCTCGGCATCTGGTCGTCGGCGCGCTTGGCGATATGAGACGCGTGCATCAGCAGCTCGCGCGGTGTCGCCGCGTAGAACCGCGGGTCGTTGCGCAGAAAATGCAGGAACTCGGCAAACTCGCCGTCGAACGCGGCGGCTTCGATCACTCGATCCATCTCGGCGCGAATGCGCTTGACTTCGGCAAGGCCGCGCGCGTGTACCGCTTCCGGCGTCGTGTCGAGGGTGGTGTGATGGCGCACCAGCTCGCGATAGTACGCGCGCCCGCCGGGCACCTCGGAAATGCCGATGGATTCGCGCGGATTGGCCAGGTACTCGGTGCGGAAGAATTCCAGCAAGTCGCTGTAAGCCGGCAGTACGCGCGTTTCGACAAGTGCGACCGCTCGCTTGCGCAATGCCTGGCCGTGCTCGGCTTCGAGCGCAGCGGGGAGGCCCGTGAAAGGCTCCAGCAGCGGGCTGTCGGCGGGCGCGGTCGCAACAATGGCTTCGAGCTGCCCGACCACCGCGGCGACAACGTAGGCCGGTTGGACGAAGCCATCCTCGATACCGCGGGCCATCCACTCGCGGTGCTGCGCCAGGAAAGCCGGCAGAGCCTCCAGCCGGCTCAGCCAGGCGCGGGCCTGCTCGATGCTGCGCGGTCGCGTGGAACTGGCCACCCCCAGCGGCAAGCTGAAGAAACCGGAATCGTTGACGAATGGCGCCCGCTCGGGGTCGAATTCGGCCAGTGCCACGTCCGAGCGCAGGACGTAATTCAGCACGGCATGACTGATCGGATTGTTGCCGGTCAGTGCGTCGGCATCGATCTGTTCGAGCCTGGAAAGAAATGTGCGCTCGGTTGCGCGGCGGGCTTCGACAGCGGCCGGCGCGGCGTCGGGCCAGCGTGCGGCCGCTTCGAGATCGCCGCGACGTCCGGTGCGGATCGGATCCTGCTCGGCCTGCCAGGCCTCGTAGTCGGCGACGAGCGCATCGAACTGCTGATCGGCGGTCGGGTTTGCACTTTGTTCGGCCACGACATCGGTCGCGGCAAGCGCGAATGCGCCCGCAAAAACCACGGCGATGGCGCTGTTCGCAGCGGATGTGCCGAAATTGCGCATCATCGCTGTTCCTGCCTGAAGACGAAGCCGGACCGGGCCGCCAGTTCGTCTGGCGTCAGCACCTGCTGGTAACGTCGGCCGTCGATGATCCAGGTCGGATAGCCTGAGATGTCGTTGGCCACGCATTCGAATGCAAGCCCGCCGGCGCGACCGTCAGGCGTGCACTCGACGTACGGCAGGCGATCGGCCGAGCGGCCGAACATGCGCTTCTGGTCCTGGCAGCTAGGACACCAGAACGCACCGTAGAACCGCGCATCCGATTCCTCCAGATGCGTCGCCAGGGCCTTGAGACGCGGATCTTCCGGCGGTTGCAGCAGCCCGTTCTGCCAGGCCGACAGCGTACCCACGATGAATAACGCTCCCAGCAGCAGGTTGCGGCTGAAGGTCATCCAGGGCATGCCGGGCGCGCTTTCGGGTCGGCTTATGAAGACCATGGCGAACAGCGCGATCATCGTGAGCTGAGAAGCCATGCACCAGATACACCAGGCGTCCAGCACGATCAGGCCGGTAATGGTCAGGTAAAGGCTGATGCCGAGCCCGATGCTGCTCAGCCACGCCAGCCGTTGCCAGCGCTTCAGCCGCGGCGGCAACGTGACCGCAGACCACAGGATCAGCACGTAAAGGCCGAAACCCCACAGCGAGACGGGCAGACCGAGCAGCGTCGAATAGCTGCTGTTCTGGACCACGTCGCAACCTGACTCAGGACCGCAGAACAGTGGCGCATCCGAGCCCAGCGAACCGAACGACAGATAGCCGGTGATCAGCATGCCGATCAAGGCCAGGATCGCGACCGGCTTGTCCGGATGGAGCTTGTGTCCGCCGGGCATGGCTTTGGCCGGCTTGGCTGCGGTCTTGTGCTTTTGTTTTCTGCTCATCGAATCGGCGCGCCTGACAAAAAGGAAAGA
>JGI12048J13642_10161788_pt1 | contig 15833 bp, 13 predicted proteins | sample ElkSlonscriptome_16_FD_13642 | JGI IMG/M metagenome (IMG submission 13642)
CCCTACAAGCTGGCCCCGTGTTGCAACCCTATTCCCGGCGATGATGTTTTTGGGTTTGTAACGATCAACGACGGCATAAAAATTCATCGCACAAACTGTCCTAATGCAGTGCAGCTTAGATCAAATTACGCTTACCGGGTAATCCGAGCTACCTGGCAGAGTCAGAAAGAAAAAGAGTTTCTTGTACACGTCTATTTTAAAGGTATTGACGACATCGGCCTGGTAAATAACATAACCCGAACAATTTCTAATGACCTGAACGTAAATATGAAGGCAATAAGCTTTGAAAGCATGGATGGTGTTTTTGACGGTCGCTGCAGTGTATACGTTCACGATACAGAACACCTGGAAAATTTGATGAAAAAATTACGGCGGGTTGAGGGTGTGCTTACCGTAGAGAGAAGAGATAAATTAGATGATCAAGATTCAGGCTCAAACGATTGATCATCTCGCTAATTAGCGTAATTTTGTACATTTAAATTTTATTGGTGGCGTCACTGGAGTTACAAGAAAAGGTTAAGCAAATATTTTCGGCTTATTTAGAGCAGAACGGTCATAGAAAAACACCGGAGAGATTTGCCATACTCAATGAAATTTATGAATACGACGGTCATTTTGATATAGAATCGCTTTACATCAAAATGAAAAATAAGAACTATCGGGTAAGCCGGGCTACTTTGTACAATACCATTGATCTTTTACTAGCTTGCAATTTGGTAAGGAAACACCAATTTGGTAAAAATCTGGCCCAATTCGAAAAATCTCATGAATACAAACAGCACGACCATATCATTGTAACAGATACGGGTGAAGTTTTAGAGTTTTGCGACCCGCGAATAGAAACCATAAAAAGTACAGTAGAAGAGATATTTGATGTGAAGATTTTGCATCACAGCTTATATTTTTACGCAAAGAGAAACTCTGAGAACGAAGAGAATTAAATACCTGCAAAAAAGAACCACATGGCATTTTCTTACGAGATAAATAGAAAGGATAATTTTTCGGTATTAACGATGTCCGGAAAACTGGTAGATAAAGTTGAAGCGATAGAAATCAGTGTAGAGATAGATGAAGAACTGGAAGAGGGGAACAATCGGTTTATCATTGACCTATCTGATTTGGAATACATGAATTCTACCGGCTTGAATATTATTATCAACCTAATGAATAAGGCGCGAAACGAAGGAGGCGAAGCAGTTGTTGTTGGGGCTCAACCCAGAATTAAATCGCTCTTTGTCGTTACCAAACTAGATACAGTCTTTACCATGAAAAACTCCATGGAAGAAGCTACATCTCACCTCACTGAATTGAACTAATTTCACCATGAAACCTACCGTAGACGTACTGCTCGGACTCCAATGGGGAGACGAGGGAAAAGGAAAGATTGTGGATGTACTCACACCGCAATACGATATTATTGCAAGGTTTCAAGGTGGGCCCAATGCTGGCCATACCCTGGAGTTTAACAACATTAAACACGTTTTACACACCATCCCCTCCGGCATCTTTCACCCAGGTAAAAAAAACGTAGTTGGAAACGGAGTTGTAATTGACCCCATCATATTGGCCAAAGAAATTGAAGCCCTGGAAAAAATGGGTGTCGATATCAATAAGCAACTGCTCATTTCCAGAAAGGCTCATGTCATCCTTCCTACACATTGTGCTCTAGACGCTGCAAGCGAAGCCGAAAAGGGAAAAGAAAAAATAGGCTCTACACTCAAAGGTATTGGTCCGACCTATATGGATAAAACAGGCAGAAACGGCATGCGGGTTGGAGATTTATTCCTGAATGACTTTGAACAGCGCTATGAATCGCTGAAGGCAAAACACGAACGCATCCTTTCTCATTACAAACTTCAAATAGATATTCGAGATAAAGAAGAAGCGTGGTTTAAAGGCATTGAGAAAATAAGGAGTTTAACGATTATAGACTCAGAGCACTACATCAACTCGCATCTTCGCGCCGAAAAAAAAATACTCGCAGAAGGTGCACAAGGTTCTCTGCTGGATATTGACTTTGGAAGCTACCCCTTTGTAACATCATCGAACACTATTTCTGCGGGAGCATGCACCGGTCTGGGTATAGCTCCAAACAGAATGGGCGAGGTTATCGGCATTTTTAAAGCTTATTGTACAAGGGTGGGAAGCGGTCCTTTTCCAACGGAATTGCACGATGAAGTCGGAGAGGAAATGAGAAAAGAAGGCAATGAATTTGGAGCAACTACAGGAAGGCCAAGAAGATGTGGTTGGATTGATTTACCTGCTTTGAAATACACGATCATGATAAATGGGGTAACTCAGCTTAATATGACCAAGGCAGATGTGCTCTCTATTTTTGACGAAATCATGGTCTGTACGCACTATGAAGTGAATGGTGAGATTATTGATTATTTACCGTTTGATATTTCGGATGGAAAACTCAAACCAATTTATAAGGCTCTACCAGGCTGGAAAACGGATTTGACCCAACTTAAAGACGAAGAAGATTTCCCTTCAGAATTGAGCAATTATATTGCCTATCTTGAAGCTGAGCTTGAAACTCCCATTACTATTGTTTCAGTTGGTCCGGATAGGGCTCAGACAATTTTAAGAAAACAGGTTGTGGCCTGATTTCTGCAGGTGGCAAAGNCGTCATGTTCAGACATCTAATTTTTTTCGCATTATTTTTTCTATTCTACCAAAGCACAACTGCTCAGGAGAATAGAATCAAACTGATTAGTGCTGATGCCCTAAAGTTTGATGAATCTATTGGCAATGACGCCCAGAGACTGATCGGCAATGTTAAGTTTAAGCACAAGGGAGCTATCATGTACTGCGATAGTGCGTATCTCTACAGTTCATCAAACAGCCTCGATGCCTTTGGCCGGGTGAGGGTTATTCAGGGAGATACACTGAACCTTACCAGCGAGAAATTATACTACAACGGCGATACCAGACTCATCAAAGTCAGAGATGCCGTTACGCTAAGGGATAAAGAGATGACGCTTGAAACCAATACTCTCGACTTCAACAGAAAGAGTGGGATTGCTGTTTATTACGACACAGGAACCATCACATCAAAAGCGAATGATAACAAGCTCGTTTCTTGCGAAGGTGTCTACAACTCTAACACTGAATTCTTTCACTTCAGAGACAGTGTAAGCCTTATTAACCCTGACTATACTGTTGAAACAGATACATTAGACTACAATAATGAAAGTGAAATAGCGTATTTCTCCGGGCCCACGTTTATCTTCTCTGATGAAAACACCATCTACTGTGAAAACGGCTGGTATGATACAAAAAATGATCTGGCTCAATTTGAAGAAGATGCGTTTATTGATAACGGCTCACAGCTTCTGAAAGGCGATAGCTTATGGTATTCAAGAAACGAAGGAATTGGTAAAGCGTACTACAACGTAAGTATTGCAGATACTGCAGATAATTACATTATCAATGGCGATTTTGGCTCGTATAATGAATTAAGTGGTAAAACAGTGGTTACAGGGAAGGCAGAGATGATACAGTACGACGATCAGGACTCGTTGTTTCTCCATGCCGATACGCTCGATGCAGTAAGAGATTCTATTCTCGGAGATAAAGTCCACGCATACCATCATGTAAAATTCTTTCGATCTGATATGCAGGGAGCAGCTGACTCGCTTGTCTTTTCAGAACGCGACAGCATGATCTACATGTATACAAACCCTGTATTGTGGTCTGAAAATCTGCAAATAACCGGAGATACGATACAATTAAAAACATACGATGGAGTAATTGAAAGGCTCTTCGTCTACGACCACGCCTTTATGGTGAATGAGATTGATACATCGCATTACAATCAGATCAAGGGTAAACGGCTAACTGGCTACTTTCAAAACAATGATATTTACAAAATCCGCATTGAAGGAAATGGCGAATCACTCTATTATGCCCTGGAAGAAGAAGAAGAAGAAAGCGATTCTCTGAATACAGCCGACAGTATTCCCAATCAACCTGATTTTATAGGCGTAAATAAAGCCATTTGTAGCAATATTGTCATCTATCTTGAAGAACAACAGGTTCAAAGAATCATGTTTATTACAAAACCTGACGGAGCATTTCATCCTGAAGAAAAATTTCCCGAAGCCGAAAAATATTTTGACGGGTTTAGCTGGCAAATTGCAAGAAGACCTAATAATCGCTGGGAGATTTTTGCCAGAACAGAAGAGCCATAAACTATAAGAAGAAGTTATCTTCTCCACTGATATTTCTATTTCTCTCTAGTTTCAAATCTTTCAGCATGGATGACTTGATATTGATTGATATTCCATAGCTCTTCCTGAAGCCAAAAGGCACGAAGCGCGCATTCAACTCCCAGCAATTTAGATCTACTGACATTAGAATAGTAGTTGGAGTGAATTCCTTCAAAACAAAATCATACCCTGAGTTGGCTGATATTTTAAATCTTCCAAATAAATCAATATCGCCATTGAACTGAATACTTTGTGTTACAGCCAGGCTATCTTGAACGGAAAAGCCTTCGTCAATCTGTTCAGAAAACCGCACCCTACGGGCATATACAGAGTAACCAAAAGATATATTCCAGGATGGTGGCACCGCTTTAAAGAAAGACTTCTTGCTTTCGATTATAGGAGAAGAATTTTCAGTCTCTTCCCCTTCTTGAATTACTTCGGTTTCTTTTTTTCGCTTTCCAAATGCCTGGCTCCCGAAGCCCCTGGAGTTTATCGCAATGGTTCCATTCTCAAACGAACCCAATCTTTGCTCCCTATTCCATAAATAAGCATCCACCCTGCGTATCTGCCCATTTGAATTTGCAACATACGTATAAGGGTCAAAACTCGTATTGAAGTTTATGTTGGCATAATCGGTAACTTTTGTACGGCCAGAAAGGGAGATAAAAGACATTTTTAAGGAATCTGCAGCCATATTATAGCTCCCGCTCACAGTAATATTCTCCATGATAGGAACTTTTTTAAACCTGCTCGTCGTATCTCGCCTGCTGAGCACCTTCGCTTCAATATTGTTTACAAGTGAGAGTCTCAATAAGTTGTTTTCACCTCTCGGGGGTCCTCCAAAAATTCCATCCTCATATGGAGAATATGAACCGAGTGTGCCATCAGCACCGTAAAAGCCATAAACATTCGGATCAAAATCGGGTCTGTAAGAGTAGGACAATGTTGGAGTAAATGTATGTCTGATGGCCTGCACTTTACCTCCTTTAAAACTGTACATTCCATATACTTTGGTAGTCAACGAAGTACTAAAATTCCAATCCGAATTCCGGTCAAAACCGCTTATCGTATCTCTTACAAACTGCTGAGTATTTGGATCAAATCTTCTGCTTGATGTTTTAAAATACCAGCGCTCAGCGTAACTAAGACTCGGGTTGATACTTACAGGCCCGGCTTTAATAGATGTTGAAGCCGATGTATTGTGTTGTATCCCATTTCTAAATTGCTTTCTTAACTGGCTCCAGTTATCCAGGGCAAGGTCTTCTTCCTGAACAGATAGTGTATTTCTGAAATTTCCACTGTAGTTTACCCCTATCTTTTCATACCACTTATCCGGTCCTGTTTTTGAAAGTCCCTTGAGTGGGAAAATCCTGGCCATATTCGCAGTTAGCTGCGGCAGTGTAAAATCAAAGTTTCCTGATTGAGAGTTTTGGTTGTGGCCGGCATTCAAAGCAAGTGTCCAGGGCGAATCGTAAAAACCCTTATTGTATCTGATATTAGAACGAAAGGTATTTGTAAGGTAATCCGTTTGCCCGGCAAGGAGGTTGTTCTGAAAATTATTGGTGCTACCGGCATTAACCTCAGCAGAAAAATTACTATTCGGTTTAGCTTTTCGGTCCTGCGCGTGACGCCAATTCAGAAAGAAACTCCTGTTTTCAGTAAAATTCCCTATTTCTCTATCACCTGTGACTCTTACATTGTATTCCAGGCCAAAAGAACCATCGTATTTATATCTTTTTTTGTAGCGCGTAATATTTTCCACTCCATAGCTTCCTCTGGAGTAAATATCAAAGAGCATTTTTGTATCTAAATTATCTCCGATGGGAACATAAAGGCCTAGATCATTTAGAAAAAACCCTTGTTGATCTGCATTACCGTAACTCGGCACGATGAGCCCTGCCTGTTTTTTATCCGCATTTGGAAAAAACCCAAAGGGAAAGGCCAAAGGAGTAGGTATCTTTCCTAGTGCCAGGTAGCCCGGACCAGATACGATTTTATCGTCCTGAATAACCTTTAATTTACCAATCTTAAAGCGCGTTTTAGCATTGGGATCCTGACAGGGGCAATACTCTCCGTTTTTGACGTAGATTACTGAATTATCCTGGGTAGTTTTTACCGTTTTCCCCGTTAGTGTACCTTCAATTACTGCTGTCTCAACCTGTTTTACAAAGGCCTTCTTACTCCGGAAGTTATAATCCATTTGCATTGCTTCAAACTCCGAATCTCCCTGTTGGAATTGCGGCATTCCAATAATATTTCCAAGCGTATCTTCCCTTCCAAAGGCGCTTACGGTGTAATTGGTAAAATCGTAGATAATTGTGGCCGCTTTCAGGGTTATATCTTCATAGGTTACTACTGCATCGCCGTACAGGTATACCTTTTTATTAATTACGTCGTTGTCTATGGAGTCGCGGGCACTGTAATCTATCTTAGAATTTATTACAGAATCTTCGTCTTTAACTACTTTTGTTGTGTCAGAATTAGCCAAAGTGGTATCTGCGGGAAAACTGAGTGTATCCCCCACAGGCGTCGAAGTTGAATCAAGATCCTGAGCGTATAGAAAACTGTGGCCAATTATAAACAGAAGGCCAAGGATAACTCGCTTTCTCGCTATCCATAAGAAGATTTTGATGTAACTATCTTTATTTATTACAATGGATTTTTGACGAGGGCTCAAAACTAAGTAAATCCTCCAGCTTAAATGGGTGAAAAAATTCAAAACAAAATGGTTCGACTACTTAGCAAAAAAGGCGCCAAACTTGGCTTCGTAGTTGCTTCGGCTCTTATTCTTGCCTTCATTTACCCCTTTGAAGCTTCGAACGATGCCGTTCAAAGGGTCGTAATTGATGCTGGTCATGGAGGGCGAGACCCTGGAAACCTGGGCACCGGCAGATACAAAATCACTGAAAAGACTATTGCCCTCAATGTCGCTTTGAAAGTTGGTGACTATATTGAAAAAGCCTTTCCTGAAGTTGAAGTACTATACACTCGAAATAAGGATGAATTTGTTGAATTGCACGAACGAACAAAATTTGCAAATACAAAATCAGCTGACCTGTTTATCTCTATTCACTGCGATGCCTTTACGAGAGAAGCGGCATACGGATGCGGAAGTTATGTAATGGGTGCTGCCAAAACGGAGGCTAATCTGCGCATGGCAAAGAAGGAAAATCAGGCCATGCTTTTAGAAGATGACCAGGAAGAAAACTACAGTGGATTTGATCCGAATTCTCCTGAAGGATTGATTGAGTTGAGTTTAAGGCAAAGTGCACACATCCACCAAAGTTTGAAATTTGCTAAATACGTTCAAGATCAAATGCGAACCCGGGTTGGAAGAAAAGATCGTGGTGTTAGGCAGGCTCCGTATTGGGTCATTTCTTTTACCACCATGCCCAGTGTTTTAATAGAACTCGGTTTTTTAACAAATGAGCAGGAAGAAGACTTCTTAAACAGTGATCAGGGTCAAGACTACATGTCATCGGCCATATACAGAGCCTTTAAGGAGTATAAAAAAACCATGGAAGAGCTGGAGAAAGCTGTGAACAAAGAAGTACCCGAGATTGAAAAAGCCGCTGAAAACAATCCTGCTGAAATACCAGAAGAAGTAACATACGTTTTCAAAGTTCAACTTGCTTCGTCTTCTCAGCCTGTAAATACATCGCCTGATAACTTCATGGGGCTAGAAAACGTAGAAGAATACCGTGATAACGATCTGTATAAATATCTTTACGGAGCAGCAACTACTTATGAAGGTGCGAAAAACCTTCAAAAATCTGTTAGACAGAAAGGCTACAGAGGAGCATTTGTTGTTGCTTTTGATAAAAACAATAATCGCGTAGCTTTGAGCGAAGCAATAAAACAAACCAAAAACAAATAATTCGTGTCAATACGGAAAGAAAGTAAAATAGGCCTTGTAGTTATAGCCGCAATTATTCTATTTGTTGTTGGTTTTTACTTCCTAAAAGGCATTAACATATTTGACAGGCCCACGGTGTACCACAGTGTATACACCAAGATTAACGGACTTGAGACCTCAAACCCAGTTATGATAAATGGGTATAAAGTAGGTCAAGTTAAAGATATCAGTATTCTAAAGGATGGAACGGGCAGATTGCTGGTAACAATCCTTGTAAGCGAAGAGGTAGGCATACCGAAAGACACCAAGGCACTTTTAAAGCCCGGAGATCTTTTAGGATCTATGCAACTCAACCTCGTGCTTGGCGAAAGTTTGGAGATGGCTCAAAGCGGAGATACCCTCACACCTGAGCTTAGTGGTGACCTATTCGAAGAAGTAAATGAGCAACTGCGCCCCATTAAGGTCAAAACAAAAAGTCTTCTAACCTCAGTAGACTCTGTACTTCAGGTAATTGAAAGTATATTGAATACGGAATCTCAGCAAAGTATCATACAGAGTTTCAAGGGTATAAACAGCGCTGTTGCTAATCTTGAAAGAGCAACTTTTGCAATCGATACCCTTGTTAGAGACGAGAAAGAGCGAATTTCGCACATATTTAAGAACATAGAAGAGCTTACTACTGTTTTAAATGATAATGGTGATGAGTTAGAAAATATTGTGGATAATTTCTCTCAAATCAGCGATAGCCTTGCAAAAGCTGATGTCGCAGCAACCATACGGCAGGCAAACAACGCTCTGGTTGAAGTTGATCAGATCGTTACAAAAATCAATAAAGGAGAAGGTAGTCTGGGGATGTTAATTAATAATCCGGGACTTTACAACAAATTAGATTCAGCTGCTAACAACCTTGATTTGCTGGTTGAAGACCTGAGAGTGAATCCAAACAGATATGTTCAGTTCTCAGTTTTCGGTCGAAAAAATAAAAATGTGGAGCTTACGCGAAAGGAGATGGAACAACTTAAAGAATACATTAAGGAAACAGAAGGAGGAGAGTAATAAGCTTTAGATATGGGAATTTCCAACATTATTTTCATCATTTTTCTAATTGCCGCAATTGCTGCATTTGCCTACCAGGTGCGAAAGATTCGCCGGAATATTATGCTGGGAAGAGACAAGGTTATTAATGACCGCAAGGGCGAGCGTTGGTCAGAAACGTTCAGAGTAGCTCTGGGTCAGTCTAAAATGGTATCTCGCCCCCTAGCTGGTATCATGCACGTTTTTATCTATGTGGGCTTTGTTATAATCAACATAGAAGTGCTCGAAATCATTATCGATGGGGTACTTGGCACACACCGTATCTTTGCCTTTTTGGGCCCTGTTTACGATTTTCTGATTGGAAGTTTTGAAATACTTGCTTTTTTGGTTCTGCTGGCTTGCGTAGTATTCCTCGTTCGAAGAAACATCGGAAATATTCGCAGATTTAAAATGCCCGAAATGAAGGGCTGGCCAAAGAACGATGCTAATATTATATTGATTGTTGAAGTATTGCTCATGATGGCATTTCTCACCATGAATGCATCAGATTCTGTTCTTCAAGCCAGAGGCGTAGACCACTACGTAAATGCCGGAGCCTATCCAGTAAGTTCCATCCTGGTTCCGTGGTTGAGCAACTACTCAGATGGCACCTTAATCCTGATAGAACGAGCCACATGGTGGTTTCATATCGTTGGGATTCTTCTCTTTTTGAACTATCTGCCTATTTCAAAGCACTTCCATATTATTCTCGCCTTCCCGAATGTGTTTTACTCAAACCTTAAACCGAAAGGCGAATTCACTAATATGGATCGGGTGACAGATGAGGTAAAGCTGATGATGGATCCAAATGCCGATCCCTACGCGGCTCCAGCTCCAGATGAAAACGCAGTCATAGAAAAGTTTGGTGCCAAAGATGTTCAGGATTTAACCTGGAAAAATCTCATGGACGCTTATTCCTGCACGGAATGTGGACGTTGCACTTCCGCTTGCCCGGCTAATATGACAGGTAAAAAGCTTTCTCCCAGAAAAATAATGATGGATACCCGCGACCGTCTGGAAGAAGTTGGAAAGAATTTGGATAAACAAGGGGCGGATTACGACGATGGTAAAAGTCTTCTGGGAGATTACATCACCGAAGAAGAGCTTTGGGCGTGCACCACGTGCAATGCTTGTGTACAGGAATGCCCTGTGAATATTAATCCACTAGAAATAATTGTTGATCTGCGTCGATACCTGGTTATGGAAGAGTCTAAATCTCCATCTGAACTGAACAGCATGTACACCACCATGGAAAACAATGGTGCCCCATGGGCGTTTCCACAGGCAGATAGACTAAAATGGGCTGAAGAATAAGAATCTATGAGCGAAGCAATTAAAGTTCCTACGGTAGCTGAAATGGTGGCACAGGGTGAAGTACCTGAAGTGCTGTTTTGGGTAGGATGTTCCGGAAGTTTTGACGATAGAGCAAAGAAAATAACGAAAGCCATCGTTAAAATTCTCACCAAAGCCAATGTGAAATTTGCTGTACTGGGTACGGAAGAATCTTGCACAGGAGATCCTGCCAAAAGAGCTGGAAATGAATTTCTTTTCCAAATGCAGGCCATGATGAATATTCAGGTACTCAACGGATACGAGATAAAGAAAATAGTAACCGGTTGTCCCCATTGCTTCAATACTATGAAGAACGAGTACCCAGCTTTAGGTGGCAATTACGATGTGCAGCATCACAGCCAGTTTATTCAAGGTTTGATCAATGAAGGCAAATTGAAAATTGAAGGTGGTGGAGCTTTTAAAGGAAAGAAAATAACCTTTCACGATCCCTGTTACCTGGGGCGAGCAAATAGCGTTTACGAAGCGCCGAGAAGCCTGCTTGAAAAGCTGGATGCAGAATTGGTTGAGATGAAGCGCTGCAAGAGTAAGGGTTTATGTTGCGGAGCAGGCGGAGCCCAGATGTTTAAAGAAGCCGAAAAAGGTAATAAAGAAGTGAACATTGAACGCACAGAAGAAGCGCTCGAAATCAAACCTCAGGTAATTGCTACAGGCTGTCCATTCTGCAATACCATGATGACAGATGGAGTTAAGAATTTCAATAAAGAAGAAGAAACGCAAGTATTAGATATAGCAGAACTCATCGCAGAAGCTAGTGATCTATGATACAAATTGCTAAAAAAGAATTTGAACTTCCCAGAGGGCTAGCCGCTGAATCCAAAGTGTGGATTTACCAGGCCGAAAGGGAATTAAGCAATAAAGAAGTTGCTGAGATGACTGCGCTTCTAAACACTTTTGTAAGCGACTGGGCTGCGCATGGAAAAAATCTCCAGGCTGATTTTAGAATCTTCTTTAATCGATTTATATGCCTTTTTGTGGATGAAACCAGTCATGGAGCTTCGGGTTGCTCTATTGATTCATCTGTTCACTTTATTCAGCAGCTTGAACGTACGTTTTCCGTCCAGCTCATGAAGAGAACGCAAGTGGCTTACCTTATTGACAACGAGATTCAAACTATTGAAATGAATGAATTGTCTGACCTAGCCAAAAAAGGCCAGATTAATTCATCTACACTCGTGTTTAATAATCTGGTTAAAACCATGGGTGAGATGGAGAAGGCCTGGATATTACCGGCAGGTGAGAGCTGGCACGCAAGATTGCTCTAGTAGAGCGCCTTCACAAGATCAATATTCTTTTTGGAAGTATACTTTCCCGAATTCAATTCGTAGCAAATCAGTTTACCATAGCCTGTAGCTTCAGCCTTTACGCATCCATTATCAATGCAAATATTCTTTTCGGCTTTTTTAATAGAGCGTTTGATGACGCTCAAACTTTTCGGTACATGTCCATGAATAACTGTTTTGTCCTTCAATTTTTTTCTGCTGTACATGTTTTCTCGTATCCAGAGCATACTCTGCCAATCTGAAAACGGGTCTTTTATTTTCATATTAAATCCGGCGTGAACTAAAAAATGGTTCTCCGTTTCGTAGTAATAAGGTAAAGACTCTAAAAAAAATCCCACTTCCTTTCTGAGCACGTATTTCTTACTGAGTAAGTGCAATGTATTTTGCCTTTTGGAGAAGGTTAATAGATCTTCTGTAGCTGTTTTTTGAAGGTTTAGGAATATTTGCTCATGATTTCCGAGCGAAGGGAATACCCGGTATCCATCTTCCAGAAGAGATATGAGCTTCTCAAGTACTAACATGGAGTAGGGTCCCCGATCTACCATATCGCCAATAACGAAGAGTTGATCTTTTTTCTTTAATTCGATCTTATCCAATAGCGCGCAAAAAGTCTGAAAACAGCCGTGAATATCACTGATCACGAATCTTCGACCCTTCTTTTGAGCAGGCATAAAAAAAGACCTGCCAGCTTCATCTAAAGGTTGATCAAGCCGGGATCTTAAAATAGAAATTGCATTTTCTACCCGTTCAATATTCATCAATTCAGATGCAATTCAATATAATTCAAAACTTTCTCCATCAGGTGAACCCGATCCTTTCCGCGGACATTGTGTTTATAGCCAGGATAAACAAAGAAATCTACTTGTTTACCATTTTGCACAAACTTTTCAAGCAATGTATAAGAATGTTGGGGAACCACAACATTGTCGTCCAGACCGTGAATGATCAGAACATCGTCTTCCAGGTTTTGCACGTAATTCTTTAGATCGGCATTTCGATAACCGTCTGGGTTTTCATCAGGTGTGTCCATGTAGCGCTCCGTATACATTATTTCATACATATTCCAGTCGGTTACAGGACCCCCTGCCACTCCAACTTCAAAAACATCCGGGTTTCGCAGCATCATGGAAAGGGTCATAAAACCACCAAAACTCCACCCGTGAATGGCCATTTTATCGGTGTTTGCAAAAGGAAGCGTTTTAAGATACTCCACTCCTTTTAGTTGGTCTTCCAACTCTACGGTACCCAATTGTCTGAAGGTTGCCTGTTCAAATGCAAGCCCGCGATTGCCGGAACCCCTGGAATCTATCGTAAAAACAAGATAACCTTGGTTCGCGGCGTAATACATCCAAAGCGGAGCTCCACCCTTATAATTGTTCTTGATTAATTGAACATGCGGACCCCCATAGAGATACACAATGACCGGGTAAGTCTTTGAAGAATCGAAGTCAAAAGGTTTGATCAGCCTACCTTGAAGTTTTGTGCTATCTGAAGCATAGATTACCGGAAACTCGATCTTCCCTATCCGGTAATCGGAAAGGGGGTTCTCTGAATCTTTCAGATCGGCAAGCTTCTTTCCACCGGAGCTGTAAATATCAATATCTAGTGGCGTTTCATACGATTGATATTTAATTATGATGTTGGAATTCTCGCTACCGTATACGGAATACGTTCCCTTGCGTTTATCCAAACGCTTCATCTTACCCGAGCGAATATCTACGTGGTATACCGCTTCATTCATCAAGCCATCGGCAGCTTCTACTATGATGGCTGTGCCCTTATCAATAGTAGAAACTATTTTTTTTACGTCAAAATTCCCTTTTGTTACCTGGTTAATGAGCTTTCCACCTTTGGAATAGTGATAGATGTGGTTGAATCCATCTCTTTTGCTGAACCAAAGTAAAGATCCATCAGGCAAGAAGTGCGGTGGCTCTTCGGGCTCCACGTACTTTTCGTTTTTCTCTTCAAAGAGAATAGCTGTTTCCGCTCCGGTTTCAACCGAAAAAGATTTCAGTTTCATATGATTCTGACCGCGATTGAGCACTGCCAGGTAAGCAGTACTTCCATCAGGGGAAAAGGTGAAATTCGTAAGGTATTGCTCTTTGGGTTCACCTGTTTTTAGATAAACGGATGACTGATTTTCCACATTGAAAACACCGACCCGGGCATGGTGGCTTTTTTGTCCGGCCATGGGGTATTTTATGGGTTCTGCAAGCGCCGGCATGATGGAGTAGTCTGCCAGTGGATAATCCGTTACCATAGATTCATCCATCTGGTAAAAGCCAAGCTTAGATCCGTCTTTACTCCAAAACAGTCCTTTTGTAATTCCAAATTCAGATCGGTGGATGGCTATTCCTGCAGATATTCCCGACTCTTTTGTGAAATTGGTCACCGCTATCTTGTCTTCTGTGGATGTTGCAACGTAAACATTATTATCCAGGGTATAAGCCACAAAACCCGTTTTGGGTGCCAGCTCAATATTTTTGGCCTTTTTCGGAATACGAACCACTTGAGAGAGATCGCCAGTGGTATAGTCATATTCAAAAAACTGCCGATCCACTTTGAAATAGAAGGAATTTGAATTTTTCCAGGCGATCGGACGAACGCTCTTTACAGAATCTACATTGATAGCGCTTAAAGTGGCATTCAGATCATTGGTTTTAATAGTTTTTACATCATCGCCTTTGGAGTTTTTTATGTGCAAAGCTCCATTTTCACCATAACACGCAAACTTGTCTGGGCTAAGCCACTTTATTCCAGAAATATTCTCTGGTGCGAGCTCTGATTTACCTTTTAAAATAGCGTCTTCCAGACTTAAGCGTAATTTATCCTGGCCATAGATGGATAAAGCGATAAATAGAACCAGGATGGATACAAGCGATTTTTGCATGCTTTTTTCTTGTTTGGGCCAAAGATAAAATGCTACATCTTATATCGCCATCCGGAAGGATTGATTATCTAACTTTGTATAAATGTCAAAGAAATTTACATGCTTTCAGTCACTCTCAGGTTTTAAACTTCTGGCTGGATGGCTTCTTGTTCTCATTTGCTTTAAAGCTTATTCCCAAGACACACCAATTGAACTCACCTGGGATCAGCTCAAGTCATTACAGTTTGAAGAAGCTTATGATGAAAATAAAGGCGGATTTTACCAAAAGCCAAAATTTGGGATTGCGCAAAAAGCACTTGAAGGAAAAAAAGTGAAAATTACTGGCTATGTACTTCCGATGGATGCCGAACTGAATTATTATGTGGTAAGTGCCTTTCCCTTTGCTTCTTGCTTTTTCTGTGGGGGCGCAGGACCGGAATCGGTTGTGGATCTAAAACTTGCAGATCAATCGCTAAAGTTCAAAAACGATGAACGGGTTAGCTTTTGTGGGGTACTTCGATTAAATGAAGGGAATGTATTTGAGCTACCTTATATTTTGAATCAAGCCGAAGTTTGTGAGGATTGATGCCGATTGAAAAAGCTCAATTGATTTCCATAAAATCGCAAATGTCTTGCAATGGGATAGAAATACAGGGTAGCCGCTACGCGGCATGATGAAACGAATTGGCTTTTCTACAAGCGGGTCGCGCCTACGGTGCATCCTATTTCAAAATTGTGAGAATTCACACCATCCTGCCAGAAGGTAGCACTACTCAATATTCCTGAGGAGGTCATGAACCTCCTAGATGCATTTACACATTTCGATTGGCCAAAATCAATATCCTATTTCAAAATTGTGACGCCCCTGTAGGGCTTGTTTGAATTTTGGAAATATTTTCATCGGGCTCTGCCCGATGCTATTGTAATTTGCCCTTTCAGGGCCGACGATTCCAAAAAAAGGGTAGCCGCTACGCGGCATATTGAAACGGAGGGAATTGTATTTCTACAGACGGGTAGCACCTACGGTGCATCTCTGTCGAAAAATTTGGGATTTTAAATTGTACAGAAAATGCCAGACTATAATTTTTAATGCGGTATAGATCATACCTGATTTTAAAAAATCGGATTGCCTAATTCAACGTTCTGCCGTGATTAACTGCTTATAAGAATCTGTAATGACAATTGTC
>JGI12048J13642_10313824_pt1 | contig 15816 bp, 10 predicted proteins | sample ElkSlonscriptome_16_FD_13642 | JGI IMG/M metagenome (IMG submission 13642)
AACAGCAGCACAAAAACGACAACGAGAATGAATGCAACTGTGCCCATGCTATTCTAGCTCCCCGGCGGAGTCCGCTTCGTGCAATTCGTCAGCTGGCGTGGCAAAGGATTCAATCAGATTTTCAATGGTGAATAGCACCATAAAAAATCCTGCGATGGGAAGTGCCAGATAGACATAGCCCATCTTCCAACCCAATGCTGGCGTCGTCTGTTCCATGGCTAACGCATCCGACACCACGCGAGTTCCGCCATAGAGGAAGATGGCTATGGCAAAGAAGAGCACGATTGCGTGTACGACAACGGCGATTAGTTTTCTGGCGTCGCCGTGCAGTTTGCCGACAAAATAGTCAACGCCCAGGTGTCCCTTGGTTCCGAAGGCGACGGCAGCGCCGAGCATTGTCACCCAAATCAACAGAAACCTCGCTAGTTCCTCGGTCCACTTTGCCTGCTCACCCATGACATAGCGAGTGAACACCCCCCATACGACATCGAGGACAAGTAGAGCCACCGCGATGATTAAAACCGCATTCAATGCGGAAGCCATCCATTTCGTGAGTTGAATCAAGCCCGTTCGCATCACTCAACCTCGGTAATTCGTTTGGCCAATTCATTCACTCGAGCGTTTTCAATCTGCTCGAGCATGGGAGCTACCTTCGCGGCGAAATCGGCAGTATCAACATCGTAAAACGTCACGCCCTCTGCCTTGGCTTGTTCCAATGACTCTGCCGTGGTTTCCTCCCACAATTTTCGCTGAAAATCCGAAGACTCGTCGGCCGCTTGCTGCACCCACTGCTGCACCTGCGGATCGAGATCATCCCACACCCGAGTACTCATCAGAAGCACATCGGGGATACGCGTATGTTTGTTAAACGAGAAATGTTTACAGACCTCATAGTGCTTATTGGAGGTAAAACTAGGCAGGTTATTCTCGGCTCCATCGACGGTGCCCTGGGCAAGAGCCGAATAGAGTTCGCCCCAAGGTATCGGTGTCGGTGCGCCGCCCATCGCCTTGACCATTTCGATCGCCGTAGCACTACTCATGACTCGTATCTTCAAGCCGTTTAGGTCGTTTGGAGTGCGAATCGGTATGTCTTTGGTGTAGAAGTTGCGAGTGCCCGCATCGTAGTAGCACAGTCCATGCAGAAACTTTTTCTCGCCTTCGTCGAGCATTTCTCGGCCAATCTCACCATTGATGACCGCCAAGTAGTGGTCGTTGTCTCGAAATAAGTAGGGCAGCCCAAAAACGGACATCGACGGGATGAAATTTTCGATCGATGCGGCGGAGGTCTTGGTCATCGCCAGCGAACCATTTTGAAGTTGCTCGATACATTGGGTTTCGGAACCGAGTACGGAGCTTGGGTAGATATTCATGGTGACAGTTCCCGCCGAGAGTTCTTCCAAACGTTGCTTCATGAACTCCATCGCTTTGTGAACAGGATGCCCCGTATCGAGACCGTGTCCGAGCTTCAACACCTTTTGCTGAGTGCTACCAGCAGTCGCTTTTTGCACACGAAGAAACAGAGAAAATCCAACGGTTGCCAATAATGAGCCGATCACGATCCAGCCGACCAGAAAAGATGTTAATTTACCCAACGCTGCTAGCTCCCGCTCTTGAGATGGTGCTGATTCTTTGCGGATAACCGTTGCATCGATTTTATCGATCTTATCGATCGACTCGAGCGCCTCGGCCATCAACGACTTTCTTAACTTCCGACAACGATGCCATGGTCGTGTCGCCTGGAGTGGTCATGGCGAGTGCTCCATGTGCCGCACCATATTCTACCGCCAATTGCGGATCGCCTAGCTCCATCAGACCATAGATAAAGCCCGAAGCAAAGCTGTCGCCGCCGCCGACGCGATCAAGTATTTCCAGATCGGGTCGGTGCGTCGAGGTATAGAATTTCCCGTCGTACCATGCTACTGCACCCCAGTCGTTAACCGTCGCGGTTTTTACACCGCGCATCGTGGTCGCGGTGGCCCTGAAATTGGGAAATTCCTGAACCGCTTTCGCGATCATTTTTTGAAAAGAGCTGACGTCAAGGTCCGTCAATGTCTCATCCACGCCTTGAATCTCAAAGCCGAGACAGGCAGTAAAGTCTTCTTCATTACCGATCATGACGTCGACGTATTGTGCGATCTCGCGGTTGATCTGGCGGCATTTGTCGATTCCGCCGAAACCCTTCCAAAGCGACGGGCGATAGTTGAGATCGTAGGAAACCATCGTACCGTACTGCTTGGCAACTCTTGCAGCTTCAATGACCAAAGGACCGGTGGTTTCACTAAGCGCTGCAAATATCCCGCCCGTGTGAAGCCAGCGGACGCCGAGGGTGCCAAAGATAGTTTCCCAGTCGATGTCGCCTGGTTTCATCTGCGACGTCGCCGTGTTGCCACGGTCCGAACATCCGACTGCACCACGAATACCGAAACCACGCTCGGTAAAATTCAGACCGTTGCGAACCGTGCGGCCAATCCCGTCGTCCTCGACCCATTGGATGAGCGAGGTGTCGACCCCGCCCTGCAGGATCAAATCCTCGATCAGCAAGCCGACTTCGTTTCTTGCCAGCGCGGTGACCACTGCGGCACGTTGCCCGAAACAGCGACGCAAACCTCTCGCCACATTGTACTCACCACCGCCTTCCCAAGCACGGAAGTTGCGGGCGGTGCGAATCCGGCCTTCACCTGGATCAAGGCGAAGCATGACCTCACCCAAAGATAAGATATCGTAACGGCACTCCGACGCTGGTTTGATATTCAATGAAAGGTTCCTCAAGCCCAATTCAGTAGGCCCGTTCTCCTGTGGCGAGCAGCGGAGGTCGAGTTGAAAAAAATGACAGCGATCGAAGTGAGCACGATGAGTGTCACTCTTGATTCATCTCATTCAAGTCAGTGCCTCGGCGATAGACGACTCGGCTAGCGATGTGTTGCGAACGGGAAGACATGATTATAGAAAATAACCAGCAACTTTCCAAGGGTACCGCTCGGCTGGTGACATGTAAGAGGCTCACCAACCATTGGAACAATCGTTTGGCCGGTGATGCAAAATTTGAACCGACCGATCGGTATAATCACCTCATGGACACCATGCCGAAATGGTATTCAAATAAGGAACCTTTGCCAGAAGGAAAGCATTCAACCTTCTCAGCATATCCATTTTACGACGACCCAAACACCCATGTGCTGATGTCATCAGGGTTGCACGGTCCAGTGAAATTGCTTCAGCAAGGTCGTCAAATTTTTTTACCTCCTAGGCAACCGGCTTTTTCATAAACGCTTTTGCTTCATCGATTTTGCTATCATCGGGCACGGCATCGGAATCGACTTTGAACCACTCTTCATCGAATTCCAAATAACCGCCCTTGCCAGTGTTTGCATTCTTTAAAGCGACGTTGGTTGCCATGGCGATCACGGCATCGCCCATCGCAACTTCGGGATAACATCGCACACGATTCTCCTTGGCTGGGTTGCGAATGCAGTACGCCCAATGCTCGATTTCTTCTTGATAACCTCGGCTGACCGGGCCTCCGCTGGCGGCTTGAGCTGCGGGTGCGGCGTAGTCGCCACTGGCACTGGTATCGAGCGCGTAACCACCTGCTTTTTTGCTGACCCCGACTTTGCTGCTGGTGTCGCTGTTGCGGTAGAGCATCACGTCGGTTTCCTTGTCGACGACCATCGTCCCCTTGGTCCCCATCACGACTTCGCCCCAACCGCCGAAGCCGTTTCCGTTGATCGAAGAATAGGTGACAACCACCTTCTTGTTCGGATCGGTCTCATAGCCTGGCACGGGACCGTTGCCTGGAACCTTCGGATTGGGATACATTTCAACACGGTCGTAGTAGCCGACATTGAACGCTTCGGAGTATTCGGGCCCAGGGAATTCGTACATGCAATAGATATGATCGCCGACTTCGCGGTCGAGTGGCATGATGTGACGCCCGCCCACCGCATGAACGCTAAGTGGATGAGCTTTCTTTCCATCGTCACGAAGCGAACTAAGGAAGATACTCACCGCATCGAGTTGGTGGCTGCCGAGTTCGGCCATCAAGCCCGCACCGGTGCGATCGAACAAACGCCAACGATGGAATTCTTCCATCGCGGTGAAGATTTTGTCGTTCAGCGTGAAGTCTTCGTAGCCGAACTTCTTCGGGTCGATATTTTTGTCAGCGTCCCAAGCTTCGAATTGGGCGATTTCCATCCTTAAGCGTTTTTCTTCTGCCGCATCTTTGGTCTCCGACAAAGCATCTTTGCGATACTGAAGGTCACTGGCGATGCGATCAAAGATCTTGCCATTTTTCATCTTTTCGCCGCCTGGGATCGGCATCGACCAACTGTCGGCACCCGGCACGTTGCCACGGTGCCACTGAGCACGAATGTGGTGTAGTTGCCCGAGCAACCCCCACTGGATCATTTTCACCGCGTTGTCGTATTTGATGTTGTAGTGGCGTTGGTGGCCGGTGGCTAAGTGAAGAGGATTTCCATCCGCGCTTTCGAGTTCATCGGCCATTCGTGCCATCACCTTGCACTGGGCCACGTTATGGGCCATCAGCTTTTCCGTCAAAACGTGCAGCCCCTTTTCCATCGCCTGCGCGGCAACCGGTGCATGCAACCAAAGCGGAAGTGCGATGATAATTGCTTCGATATCCGGGTCGTTCAGACAAGCGGTGATCCCACCGTTGGTCGAATCGTAGACCTTGACGTTTCGGCGAGCTTCCGCTTCGTCCTTGTAACCGACACGAGAAATCAAACCGGGGCGTCGTCCGAGTGCCGAAGGGCTTGACCAATCGCCATTGAAAGCTCGGAAAATACTGAAGGGGCGAATATCGCAAATCGCTTTGACGTCGACATATTCGGGGTTACAGCCACCGATCAGGACATTGCCTTCGTCACCGGTGCCGATGACGGCGATGCGAACGGGATCGTTGACTTTTTGGTAGCCAAAGTAGGCCGCTCCGATTCCGGCACCGCCGACTGTACCCGCTGCGACAACTCCACGTAGAAAGTCACGACGGTTGACGTCGTAATAACTGCCGACGGCGTTGTAGTAGTTCTCTTCGCCAATTTTACGTTCTTCTGCTGTCAGTCTATCGACCATGGTTATGCCTTCTTCGCTATAAATGTCGCTGGTAGATGTGCGGTTCAAGAAATCTGGATGGAGGGTGAAATTACCTGTCGGCGTCCTCGTCTACGCTTCGGGTTACGACTTCTGCTTTCGTGGCTTACTCATCATCCTCCGACGAGCAACCATAAACTTTTCGTACGATTAGATGCAGGAAGTAATCGAGTCCGGCGAAACGGCCTGCACCGGTTGCTGCTAATACAAAGCATCCCATCGCCTCGATCAATTGGTAAATACTTGATGTCGGTCCCGTTGCGGGTGGGTATTGACTCAGTACCACTGAACCGAGAAATCCTGCTGCCGCTAACGCAGCGACAGGCGTAAACAACCCGAAGAGCAAGAGCAATCCGACGGCAATATCAAAATAGGGCAAGAGCACATCAATCGCACTCGTATCGATCAATACGTCACTAGGCTTCGTTAATTGATACGGTGACTCGGACTGTTGTTGTTCAGTCGTGGCAATCGAATTAAGGTTTTCGATGTAGTTTTCCCAAACCACGTCGATTTGTTTCAGAGTTGGTGCTCCCTTGGCCAACCATTCCTTGCGAATCGCCTCGCGTTGCCCTTCCAGGCTACTAACCCCGCTGCGGACCGGGTCGGCGTCGAGTTGGTCAATGCGAACTTTGCCAAATCGGTACTCTTCAACGTCGTCTTTGTTCTCTTCTAAAACCCAATCGTACTTTTCTACGGCACGGGTGTACTCGGCCTGGGCTTGTTTTTCTTGTTTCTCATCAAAACCATAATAGTCGGCAACACGGTTGCGATCGGTCGCCCAGGTGAGCATCATGCGGTCGCGATCGAGGCGGATCGAACCATCGTAATCCCAAACCATCGTGCGGAATTGGTCCGCCAACGGGCCCTTGGCGTTGACAAAGAATGGGGCGGCGGTCCAGTTTTCCTGCTGGACTTTCTCTACGCCTTCGGCATAAAAGTGCCATCCGATCGTCAATCGCAGCAGGACCAACATCGCAGCAGCGATAATGCTTAGCAGTCTCGGAGAAAGCTCCCAGCCCACGGCCAGACGTAGCGGCAACAACAATAGCTTTCTCACAGAACGCAGACTCCAATTTGAAGGGCAATCAAGAAACGAAGGGCAAATAGCTCGTCAAGTTTACGATTTTGGGGTGAGACTGTAGCGGAAGTCGTCAAGACTTTCGTCCGCCATCACTTAGCGACCAGGTTCTTCGGCACTGTTTTCCAAGGAACCCGCGGCCAGCGCCGTTGGCTCTAATCGCAACAAGGCAGGTGGGGCAGAAAGAAACCGTATACGGCTTCCTTGACTGAATTCTCCCCCATTATGCCAGCGAACGGGAGAAACGCCAAGGAGAAGCGGCAAGAAAAATCCGGGCAATAATGTCGCAGCAACGACCATGCTGTAGCGGAAGTCGTCAAGCCGTTCGGCGATTCCCTCGAACCGACTTCGCTGTTTGCCATTCCTTGCTCGGCGTTCGATACTCCATGTCTTCGACCCTCCCTGGCTTCGGAGATCGTGCGGCTTTTAAGTGCAACTTAGCAAACAAGTTACAGCCTCCCCCAAGCGAAGCTTAGGGGCAGGTAAGACAAGCGTAAACACTTGTGAAACAAGCACTTAAAAGCGGCACGACCTCGATGAAGGGAAGGAAAGCCTAGTGCTTTGACAAAGTCAAGCATTCGGGTTGGCCGTAGTGGATCTTGCTAAAGATCCCCATGCGGAAGGATCTTTAGCAAGATCCACTACGCTAAAATTAAAAGCTGACAAAACACTCGCCAGTCACGGTGGCACGTCGTCAGCGGTTACCGCTATCCTAGAGGCCAGCAAAAGCGGCTTCCATTAATTCGGCTTGCTCCATTTTGTGTGCCGCCATGCTGCCAGTACTCGGGCTGGCGGATTCTTCTCGCGAAACGCACGAAAAGCTGTGCTTTTGGGAAAATTCATCGCCAAACTTCAATTTGATGTATGACCATGCTCCCATGTTTGTCGGCTCGTCTTGAACCCAGAAGATCTCGGTTCCATCCTTGAGTCCTTCAATGGTTGCAGCGACTTCGTCATGGCTAAGTGGATAGAGCTGCTCGATCCGATGAATCGCAACGTTTGAAACTTCCCCTTCACTGCGCCTTTCCAGCAAATCGTAATAGATCTTTCCTGTACATAAGAGCAGTCTCTTGGCATCGGGCAGCTTGACCTCGGTATCGACGAGAATCTTTTCAAACCCACCGTTCGACAAATCCTCCAGCGGACTGACGGCCAATGGATGCCTGAGCAAACTTTTCGGGGTCAAGACGATTAAGGGCTTTCGCCATTTGCGAATCACTTGGCGCCTTAAACAGTGGAAGTACTGAGCGGGCGTGGTGGGCTGGACCACTTGGATATTATGCTCGGCTGACATCGCCAAGAACCTTTCCAATCGAGCACTACAATGCTCGGGACCTTGGCCTTCAAATCCGTGCGGCAACAGCATGACCAAACCGCTGAGCCGATTCCACTTATCCTCGGCACTGGCGATAAACTGGTCGACAATCACTTGGGCGCAATTCCAAAAGTCACCAAACTGCGCTTCCCAGACACACAGTCCGTTGGGTTGGTCGAGCGAATAGCCGTATTCGAACCCCAGCACCCCTGCTTCGCTGAGTGGGCTGTTGCAGAGTTCAAATGTCGCTTGATCTTTGCTCAAATTGGCCAATGGCGTGTAGGTTTCACCCGTTTTCACACTATGCAGCACCGCGTGGCGTTGGCTGAACGTCCCGCGCTGGACATCTTGACCGGTCATTCGGATCGGATGGCCTTGAACCATCAGCGTCGCGAACGCAGCCGCTTCGGCACTGGCCCAATCGAGCGGCCTTTTTTCCTCGGCCATTTCGCGGCGCAATGCCAATGGGCGCTTGAGCTTTTTGTTCATGGCGAAGCCGTCGGGCATTCGCGTCACCGAATCGAGCAACTTCGCTAAGTGCTCTTTATCGAAGGTCGTATCGGTCTTATCGTCCGGCTCGGGGCCGCCGAAATACTCGGACCAATTCGCTGCCAATGTTTGCGTATCGGGCAAGAACGACTCGTTCTTACTCGCCTCAAATTCGGTCTCCAATTTTTCGGTTCGCTCGCGTCCGATCTCTTCGGCTTCTTCGGCCGTGATTTCGCCGAGTTCCATCAGCCGGTTCAAGTATTGTTCGCGGACGCTCGGCCGGCGATCGATGTTGGCGTACATGCGAGGCTGAGTGAAGCGGGGTTCGTCCCCTTCGTTATGGCCCCAGCGGCGATAGGCGTACAAATCGATGACCACATCACGATGGAATTCTTTTCGGAAATCCATCGCCACCGAAACCACTTGCGCCACCGCTTCGGGATCTTCGCCATTGACATGGAAGATCGGGATTTGCAGCATTTTGGCGATGTCGGTCGCGTAAGTCGAACTGCGCCCCTGTCTCGGTTCGGTCGTAAAACCGACTTGATTGTTAATAATAATGTGCAGCGTTCCGCCAGTGCGATAGGCATCGAGTTCGCTAAGGTTGAGTGTTTCTTGCACCACCCCTTCGCCTGCGAACGAAGCGTCACCGTGAATCAGGAACGTCATCACTTCTTGCCGCTTCGTATCGCCACGATGATCTTGCTTGCATCGGCACCGCCCCATTGCGACGGTATTGACGTACTCCAAGTGACTGGGGTTGAAGCAGAGTGAGATGTGGATTTTTTTTCCAGCCGCTGTTTCCCAATCGCTGCTGTAACCGAGATGATAGCGAACGTCGCCACCGCCGCGATTGAGTTCGGGCGTCGGGTCATCGAAGGACCAAAAGATGTTCATGGCCCGTTTCTTCAAGATGTTCGCCATCACGTTCAGTCGTCCGCGGTGAGCCATCCCCATTACGACTTCTTTGACTTGATGTTGGCCCGCTTTCTCCAGAGCCAAATCCAACAGCGGGATGAGCGTCTCGGCACCCTCGAGTGAAAACGTCTTGGCACCCACGAACTTGCGGCGTACAAACTCTTCAAAAATCGATGCATCGGCCAAGCGGGCATAGATTCGCCGTTGAACTTGGTGAGAAAGCTCGAGCCGGTTTTCGGTCGTCTCCATCCGTCGCTGAAGCCAATCGCGGATATTGCGATTGTCGATGTGCATGAATTGGGCACCGATGCTGCGGCAATAGGTGTTCTGCAGCTTTGTCAGAATGACATTCAAAGTGCTGCCGGTCACATTTTCGAGCGCACTGCTGTCGAGCGGACGCTGCAAATCTTGATCCGACAAGCCGTAGAGCGTGGGACTTAGCTCAGGCGATTCGTGCTCGAACATGCCGAGAGGGTCGAGCTTCGCGACCAAATGACCTCGAACACGGTATTCGCGGACCAATTGGTTGACGCGATCTTGGATCCGAGACATCCATAACGCTTGATCGGTAAGCTCATCGCCCGTCGAACCGCGGCGATGATCGTTCCCATTACGGCTCGGGTCATCGATCGGATCGAAGGAGGAGTTGGGCGAGGAAATACCGCCCGCCGCCGCTCCCACGGGTGACTTGGCCAACCGCGCCGCTTGGCTTCTACCGACCACACTGTGATTCGAAGCGACCAAGAATTGCTCGAAGTAATCACGCCAAGAATCCGAAACGGACGCGGGATCCCGAAGGTACTGGACGTACAAATCGTCGATGTAGTCCAAGCTGTAGCTATTCATAGCGGCAAGTTTCGCCGTAGGTTGCTGTAAAGGAGGCAGGAATCGATGCACGACCTCTGCGGAATGCGTTGACTTTGTGCATTATAGGAAATCTAAAAGATCCGATCACATGTTCCTAGTGTAGTTTGCCAAGAATTTCGCGGAAAGTTGTAAATGTCGCTCTGCTGATGCATCGACGGTAGGCATTTTTAATAACAGTGATAAAATCTTGGGGACCATCCGGCATTCGGATGCCCAACCTTTCAAATCAACTAGCAAACAAGAAGCATGGCTGTACTGCTGCAACTACGAGAAGCTTTCAAGCGATACGGAGACCAAATTGTACTTGACAACGCCGACGTCTCGCTCGTCGACGATGTCAAAGTCGGATTCATTGGCCGAAACGGTGCCGGTAAATCGACGCTGCTGCGTGTACTGCTCGGCGAAGAAGAATTAGAGCAGGGCGAAATCATCCGGCATCCCTCGCTGCGAATCGGTTACCTCCGACAACACGATCCGTTCCACGCCGGCGAATCGGCTCTCGACTTTCTAATGCGTGATAGCGAACAACCCGAATGGCGTTGCGGCCAAGTGGCGGGCCAATTCGAACTCAAAGGCGAATACCTCGAAGGACCCGTCAAAGCTCTTTCGGGTGGCTGGCAAACGCGAGTCAAATTGGCGGCGCTCCTGCTGCACGACCCCAACCTGCTAATGCTCGACGAACCGACCAACTTTCTCGATTTGCGGACCCAAATTCTACTCGAACATTTCCTACGTGAATTCAACAAGGCGGCTCTGATCGTCAGCCACGATCGATCGTTCCTCAAAGCGACCTGCTCGCAAACGCTCGAGCTTTCACGCGGAAAGCTGACGATGTTCTCCGGCAAAATTGGTCCCTTCTTGGAATACCGCGAAGAGCGACGCGAGCACGATCGCCGGGTCAACGCAACCGTCATGGCCAAGCAAAAACAATTGCAGCGATTCATTGAAAAGAACCGCGCCAACGCTTCGACCGCCAGCCAAGCGAAGAGCAAAGCGAAGCAACTCGAACGATTGCAGACGACCGAAATCCAAACCGATGAACCGACCGTCCACATGCGCGCTCCGCGTGTCGACCCAAGACAAGGAACCGTTTTTCGCTGCAATGATTTGGCAATCGGCTATCCTGATAATCGCGTCGCCGAAAACATTACCCTGGAACTCGAACATGGCCAACGTGCGGCGATCGTCGGCGACAACGGCCAAGGAAAAACGACACTGCTGCGGACAATCGTCGATTCGCTCGAGCCGCTTGATGGAGAAATGAAGTGGGGCTATGGGGTCGAAGTCGGGACCTACGCACAGCATGTCTACACCAGTCTCGATGAACGGCACACCGTGATCGAACATCTGGAATATCACAGTAACCAAGATACGACTCGCCAAGATTTGCTGGCGATGGCCGGAGCACTGCTGTTTCGCGACGACCAGATCAACAAGAAGGTCAAGGTGCTAAGTGGTGGCGAGCGTGCTCGCCTCTGTATGGCGGGACTGCTACTCGGAAACGCCAACGTGCTGGTGCTCGACGAACCCGGCAACCACCTCGACGTCGAAACGGTCGAGGCACTCGCCGAAGCATTGCTCGATTACAAAGGCACCCTGATCTTTACCAGCCACGATCGTCACTTCATGCACCGCGTGGCGACCTCTGTCATCGAAGTTCGCGATGGTAGCGTGAAGAATTACTTTGGTGACTACGACACCTACTTGGAATCGGTCGAAAAGGAAGTGGATGATGGCGAACGAGAACGAAACGCCAAGGCAGGCAATTCGAAAGCGAGCTCTTCTTCAAAGCCAACCGGTAAGGATTACCGACAAAACGTTCGCGACCAACGCAAAGCGGAAAAAGAAGTCAAGAATCTTGAAAAGAAGATCGCCAGGCTTGATGACGAAAAGCGAACGCTCAACGACAAGATGCTGACGGAAACCAAGCCGGACGCAGCGATGAAACTGCACGAGCAAATTCAGGAACTCGAAAAAGAACTCGCTGGCTGCGAAGAACGCTGGCTCGAGCTCAGCGAGTTTTAAGGCAATCCCCTACACAAATAGCAGGCGATACCAGTAGCAGGCGATACCAGCAAAGACGATGTCAGCAAAGACACAGGACGCCTCAATTTTGCGGAGCCGTAATGCGTCCGGCCCGGAATGCTTCGGCCATTGCCATCGGCACCTTCGCTTCGGCCAGCACCAGCTGAGAACGATTGTCGGCGACCTTGGCTTTCATTTGCTGCTCTTCCGCGATCGCTTCGGCTCGTCGACGCTCGGCTTTTGCACGAGCGACGCGAGTATCCGCTTCCGCTTGATCACTTTGCAAGCGCGCACCAATGTTCTCGCCGACATCAATATCAGCGATGTCGATTGAAACGATTTCGAATGCCGTTTGAGCATCAAGCCCTCGCGAGAGCACGACTCGAGTGATCATGTCAGGATTCTCAAGCACCTTGAAATGGTCTGCTGCCGAACCGATGGAACTAATGATCGCTTCGCCGACTCGTGCGATGATGGTGTCCTCGGTCGCTCCACCAATCAATTGTTCAATGTTGGTCCGCACCGTGACTCGAGCACGGACGCGAAGTTCGATCCCGTTCTTGGTGATCGCGCTAAGGGTCGTCTTGCCGCTGCGGCCTGGATCGGGACAATCGATGACCTTCGGGTAAACGCTCGTTTGCACGGCATCGAGGACGTCGCGGCCAGCCAAATCGATGGCAGAGGCTTGGTCAAAGTCAAGCGGAATTTCGGCTCGGTGAGCCGCAATGATCGCATGAATCACGTTCATCACGTTACCGCCAGCGAGGTAGTGGGCTTCCAGACGCCGGGTACTAATCCCATCATTGCGGTCGATGTTCAGTCCAGCTTGAGCGCACATGACTTTGGCTTGGACAATGACCTGCGGATTGACTTTGGTAAAGTGCATCCGAATCAAACTAATCAGCTTGACGTCGGCGACCGACATATAAGCCTGGAACCAAAGTTTGCCGTAGCGAACAAAGAAGAACCCCAGAATCGCCAACAGAAACAGGACGAGCAGAACGGCTGCCAAGGTGAGCATCTGCATCGGCCCTGCTTGCCCGATCGGAAGCCCAGCGATCGTAATCGAATGGTCGGCAGCAATGGCAAAGTTGGCAATCATGATGTCGCAGTCCAGTACAAAGGTACGCGGAACGTAAACTCGGTTTCTCCTACAGCTTAGATCATAGACGTTTTGGCCAGTCTTGCAAATCACCGGTCCAAATAAGGGCACTTGGGCCTTTGTCTTGGTTCAACGGCAATTGGAATTTACGGACAGGCGAGTTGAATAGGATTTGAAGGTCAATTTTTTCCAAGCCAAATCGTGTTTATAGATGGCACCATGGAATGCCATGGAATGCTGGAATGTCTTTTTGTCCGTCCCGTAATTGAAGATTAAAACTCCAGTGGTCGATTGACGAATTACGCTTCAAAGACTCGGCGGATCGGCCCGGGCAGGGCTGACCATACCTTCTGGTAGGCTTGTTCGAGCGGCAAGGTGACGTAACGATCTTGGATCAGAAACACCGGCATGGGTGGAATGGGATCGCCTACCGAAAAACGATTGATATGAGCGATCGGAGCCGGGTTGGATTGAAAAGCGGTAGCGACTAATGGCCGATCAGCGGAGAACGGTAAACTGCTTGTGACATCGATTTCATGCCAGATCAGGTTCGCAATCCCTTCTGGATCGCGAGGCGACGGTGGGAACGGGTCGATCACCAGCAAGTTGATCCCTTCATGAATCAGTGCTGCCGATTTTTTGACCAAGCGTTCCATTTCGACTTTTGAATGCTTGTTACCTGGCGATACAAGCTCGATCACGGAGATAACATGCCCCAGTTCATGCTTGATTACAATTTGACTCTTCTTGCGAACGTAGCTCGTCGCAGCGGCCAAAGAGAACTCGGTCGCGGGCGGGGCAACCGGTTCGGGCAATGTCGCCACACCCCCAGGCAGCAGATCTCCCTGGGGCGTCGGACGAGCAGCAGGCGCGTCAGGCCAATCACGTAACGTGACAACGTCAGGAGCGGGACCACCAATGATCTGCTCAGCCATCGCAAACAGGTCCGGTGGTAGGATTCCAGCGTTCAAGCTGTCTCGCATCGCTGCGACCCAGCTTAAGTGGAAGTCCTGATACGTTCCCGCCGTGGCGAGTGTCCAGTCGTGCATTGGCATCTAAATAATCACCATTGAGTTAGATCGATAGGGCAAAGCCTATTGTATCTGAAGGTGACTTCGCCGCAATGTCGCTCTGCTCTCCGAGCGGATAGCGTCCAGCGATTGACTCGGTCCACCCTTTGATCCCTCAGCGGAAGACGCTGTCAGCTCGGAGAGCAGAACGACAATCGGGAACCAACTAATCGGCGGTGATGCTGGACGAAAGTCTTGACGACTTCCGCTACGGGGGATGCGTGAGTGATTATCCCAACTTGATCGACGAGAGCGTTTTCTCTCCGGCCGAGTCGCGTTCCGCTTTTTTCAAGTCTGCCAATGCCTGCCATGCCGGATGATTGTTGGTTGGCCGCGATTGATGTGCGAGCCGGAGAACTTCTTGAATCGTGATTCTTTCTGCTGGCCGAGCCAGCGTTAACGCATCGTTCTCGCCCACGCCCATTGAGACGCGGCGCATGAGGTCTGCTTCGATGAGCTTGTCGGCCATTTCGTGAACGATGCTGCTCGATAGACCCAATTGGTCCGCAAGCTCTTGGAAATCGATCGATTTGCCTTTGTTAAACGCATCCGATACCTCGACCATCATCGGCAACATCCAATCAGGGTCTCCCTGTAACAATCCCAGCTCTTTCCAGTTCTGGGGTTGTGGACGCCGGCCCCGCAACGATTGCAGTGTGTGCGTCAAGATCGATCCAAACAAGAAGATCCACCACGTGATATAGACCCAGAACAGAAACAGAGGAATCAAACCGAGCGATCCGTACAGAGCGGAATAAGGCAATGCTCGCGAGACGTAGATTTGAAAACCGAACTTGGCGGCTTCCCACAAAACCGCACCGACCATGGCACCAATCGCGGCCGCCCGAACCGACACGTTCGTGTTGGGCATCAATGCGTAAAGCAAGAACAACAACACCCAACTGGCGACAACCGACAACACATGACTCAAGAACACTCGAACTTCGGAGCCAACTCCGATCGATGCAAACCACTCGACCGCTTGCCCCGACATGTACAAACTGATCGCTAACAGACCACTGCCGAGTGTGATAATCGACCAATGAATGGCTACGCGAATGTGCAGCGGGCGTGTCGTCGAGGCTTCGAAGATCAGATTGAAAATGGACTCGGCGGAATCGGCAAGCGCGATTGCCGCATAGATGAACAGCAAGAGGCCGACGACACCGATCGAAGCAAAGTCCAAAGAGGCAACCTTCGTCGTCGCTTCGTGCAGGGCTCGGCGAATGCCGGCTCGAGCGACAGCTCTTGATTTCGCATCTTCAACCGCACCTTCCGATCCGTTCGTTTCTTCCGATCCGTCCGTTCCGCTTGGCTCCATTGCATCAAGCACGACCGAGGGATCGGGCGAAGCGGGATCCGATGGCGTATCGCCAGCCATCTCGTCATTGTCCATCGGCGTCATGACAGCACCGTCGGGCGTGTCCGCTTGCTCGAGTACTTCCTCGGGCGACGTGTAGATTTGCGGGATTTCGGGGACGCCAAAGAACGAATAGAGTGAATCTTCGACTTTCTGTTGAACGTCATCGAGTCCGCCAACGATCCGAAACATGACGAGCCCAAGAACGACCAAAGGGATCAGAGAGAAGATCGTTCGGTAGGTCAACTCCGCTGCCATACCTTCGGCGCGGTGGCGAATCAATTGTCGCCAGCAGTGGACGGTGATTTCCCAGGCATAACGCAATTGATGCTGTCGACGTGACAACTCCTCACGTGGACGTCGGACAGCATCAATAATGTATCGATAGAGTTTTCGCATGAACGTGATTCTAGCAGAACCCGAGCATTCGTTCAGCGACCCGTAGCAGCGTCTCTCCGAGACACTCGATTCTACGAGTCTCGG
>JGI12048J13642_10238112_pt1 | contig 15812 bp, 9 predicted proteins | sample ElkSlonscriptome_16_FD_13642 | JGI IMG/M metagenome (IMG submission 13642)
AAACTGTATTCTATGTTGCGAAATCTTTACCTCCTAGGTCTGATTTTCCTATGTTCTTCTCTAAGCGTGCATGCACAAGTTGGTTCTGGATCGCTCCAGGGAAAATTGACGGATGCCTCTACAGGTGAACCTCTACCCTTTGTAAATATTGTTCTTCAAAAAGGAGATCAGCAAGTTGCTGGTGGTGCCACCGATTTTGATGGTAAGTACACCATAAAGCCCATAGATCCGGGTGTTTACAACGTATTGGTATCATATGTTGGTTACAACTCCAAGAAAATTGAAGGAGTAAAAGTTAACAATGCTAAGATTACCTTTCTCGATATTAAACTAGAAAGCGGTATCAAGCTAGATGAATTTGAAGTAGTGGAATACGAAGTTCCTTTGATTGATAAGGATGGTGGTTCATCTGGGCAAACAGTAACCAGAGAAGATATCAGTAAAATGCCTGGTAGATCCGCAACATCCATTGCCGCTACGGTTGGTGGTGTTCAGGAAACAGGCGCCGGAGTATCTCTGCGTGGTTCTCGTGAAGGAAATACATTTTATTATATAGATGGTATTAAGGTTAGAGGCTCTACAAATTTGCCGAAGGCGGCCATTGAAGAAGTTCAGGTTCTTACAGGTGGTATACCGGCAAACTACGGTGATGCTACAGGTGGAATTATTGCTATTACAACAAGAGGGGCAAGCTCTCAATTTTTTGGGGGGGTAGATATAATTACTTCGGGTTTTGCCAATGAAGATGGTGATGGAATCGGTTTTGACAGATATGCCCAAACTCAAGTGGAAGCAACTTTGTCTGGCCCACTTCTCTGGAAAAAAGATGCGGAAGGAAATAAGGAAAAACCCATTTTAGGATTTTTTATTTCTGCCAACTACAGAAATTTTCTAGACAGCAGACCAACAATTGGTAATTTTAGATTAAAAGAAGGGGTGAGAGAGCGCTTGTCTCAGGATCCTATTAATTTTCAATTTAATGGAGTACAACCCGTCGGAAGTCAATTTGACCGCTATATCGCTCCAGATGGAACTTCTCAGCCGGGGCTACTTCTAATTCCACAAATAGCTGGTAACCCAACAGCGGAATTTATCCGTGAAGATGATTGGGAAGAAGTACCAGCCAGGCAAAATGATCGCCTTCAGGGTGTTTCGCTGACGGGTAAATTAGATGTTTCTACAGGCCCAAACATAGATCTATCTTTCGGTGGGACCTACGACTGGGAACAGGATAATATATATAGCTACAGTGGCTCGCTGCTTAACGCTGCAAATAATGGAAGATCAACAGACCAGTCCTGGAGAGCTTTTGGTAGGTTTACACAAAGATTCAGTAATCCAGATCAGGAAGAAGGAAATAGTTTGATCAAGAATGCATTCTATTCAGTAATGGTTGATTTTACGCAGCGACGCTTCAAACAGGAAGATCCCAACCACGAAGATAGATTCTTTGATTATGGTTATGTTGGTAGGTTTGATCAAACTGAAGTTCCTTTTTATACCTTCAGACAGGGTACAGATACATCAGCTCAAGGGTACTATCACAACGGATTTCAGAGTATAGAGACGAATTTTACACCTGGAGATTTGAATCCAGCTCTAGCGGAGTATACTTCACAGCTTTATAGTTTTTATGACCAACTCGGATTTTTTGGAACTGTTGCCAGACCTGATGATATCGATGCTGCCGGAGGTTTGAGAAATGGAAGGTTACCCGCGGACGTATATAATTTATACCGTCCTATCGGAAGGCCATTTAACAATTATCGACAATTCGACCAGAATCAATTTAGAATTTCTGGTTCCGGTTCTGCTGATATCGGTGATCACGCTATTACCCTAGGGTTTGAATTTGAGCAGTTTACTCAAAGAAACTTTACTCTTGGCCCAGTAGGACCAGTTGGACTGTGGAACCAAGCCAGACAGCTTGCAAATGCACACTTAAGACAACTTGACTTTTCCGAATCGCCTGACACCACTCAAATATTTAATGATACGTATTTCACCTATGATAGACTTATTGACTTAGGTAGTCAATCAACATTTGACAGAAATCTAAGATCAAGTTTAGGCCTGAATCCAAACGGTGATGATATCATTTATGTCGATGCGCTCGATCCAGATGTCTTCGAACTTTCTATGTTTAGCGCAGATGAATTGATTAGGGAAGGTAACAATGCACTTGTATCATATTACGGATACGATTATCAAGGAAACCGTGTTTCAGGAGCTAGCCCTACAATAGAAGACTTTTTTAATGCTACAGACGATAACGGAAATAGACTTCGCCCCAGAGGAGCATTCGAGCCAATTTACATAGCGGGTTATATTATGGATAAATTCGCATTTGACGATATTATATTTAACGTTGGTTTGAGAGTAGATAGATTCGATGCGAATCAACCAGTTCTCAAAGACAAATGGGTAATTGGCGAAGCAGCAACCGTTGGTGATGCAAGAAATGCAAATCCTGAATCGAATTTATTCTTCCCTGACCATCCCGGAGTTGTAGGAGATGATTGGGTAGTGTATGTAAACGACCTTCAGAACCCAACTGCCATTAATGGATATCGAGATGGTGATACCTTCTACAATGCCCAGGGTGTTGAAATTGCTGACCCACGAACCATTAGAACGCCTTCTGGTATTGCGCCGCTCTTATTTGACCCTGACGCTGTTGGCGAAGATTTGAACAGTGGAGCATTTAGAGATTACGATCCGCAGGTTAATATTATGCCCCGTATTTCATTCTCTTTCCCTATTTCTGATGAAGCGGTATTCTTTGCTCACTACGATATCTTAACGCAAAGACCGACAGGACAAAATATTTTTAATCCAATTGACTATTTATATATCCAAAACCTCGGAAACAACCCCATTGCAAATCCTGCTTTAAATCCTACCAGAACGGTTGATTACGAATTGGGTTTCCAGCAAGTACTTTCTAGAAGTTCATCTCTTAAAATTTCAGCTTTCTACAGAGAGCTGCAAGATGAAATTCAGGCCAGAAGGCTTTTGGAAGCGTTCCCGGTTACTTATACTACCTACGATAACTTCGATTTTGGTACAACAAAGGGGATTACTCTGACTTACGATTTGCGTCGTACGGGTAATGTTTCTTTGAGAGCTGCATATACATTGCAGTTTGCCAACTCAACAGGATCCAATGCGAATTCGGCAGTAAATCTTGTTAATTCAGGGGAACCAAACCTGCGAGTTATTTTTCCAACAGATAGAGATCAAAGGCACGTATTCGTAGGAACTTTTGATTTCCGTTACGGAGAGGGGCAAGACTACAACGGGCCTGTAATAGGAGGTAGCCAAATTTTTGCAAATGCCGGAATAAATCTCGTAGGTAACCTTGGATCGGGTACTCCATATTCTCAACAGCAACTAGCTACCGGAGAAGCATTTATTATCCGATCGGGAACACCACAGTTAGAAGGTACGGTGAACGGCTCCAGATTGCCCTGGCAGTTTAGAATGGATCTGCAAATTGATAAATCATGGGCAATTAACATGGGTAAAAAAGAAGGTGGTTCACCTAAAACAGCTATGCTAAATGCTTATCTATTGATTAACAACCTATTTGATACTCAGAACATAATTGGAGTTTACAGGTTTACAGGTAACCCGGATGATGATGGATATCTTTCATCTCCTCAGTTTCAACCACAAATTGAAACTCAGCTAGACCCAACTTCATTCAGACAGGTATATGCTTTGAATGTTGCAAATCCATTTAATTATACTCGACCAAGAACTATACAACTAGGACTGAGATTAGATTTTTAAGAACGATTTTAAGCTAAAATGAACATGATGAAAGTGGTAAAGTACAGTGTATTATGCGCAGCTCTGCTCACAGCAAGCATACTTCACGTAAGTGCGAGAGAGTACGATGGTCCAAAGTCTAATCGCTCACAGCAAGTGAGAGCGAAGGCGGCCGATTGTTCTCCAGCCCAAACGCTGACAGAGTTCTTCGTAAACAATGTTAGAACCGCTGCGGAAACGGGCGGTAATACGTGGTACGATAGAGGTAACGGACTTCCTTACTATGAGGTTCCTGCAAATGGTGGTAATCACGCTATTTTTGCCGGTGCACTTTGGATGGGGGGTGTTGACCCTGCGGGTAATTTAAAACTCGCAGCAATTCGTTTCCGCCAAAATGGTAACGATTTTTGGCCTGGTCCCTTAACTACAGACGGAGCTGCATCAATTGACGCTGCCACCTGCACATTGTGGGATAATTTCTTTTTAATGAACAGACAAATGGTTGAGACACACCGTTACTACTTTTCATTAATAGCCCAGGGAATTGACCCTTTAACTGATCCTCTTTTTGAAGATGGTTACTCCATTCCTCAGGAAATACTTGAATGGCCGGCTGAAGGAGATGTTGGGCTTGGACAAAGTTTTAACATTGCACCTTTTGCGGATTTAAGAGATCCTGAAACGGGTGAGATTCTCACTACGCCAGGTGTTTACGAACCTCAACAAGGTGATTATCCCCTTTACGATCTTGATCAGGAAATTGATTGTAGAACGAGATTGGTAACTGATCCGGTACCACTATTTGGTGACTTCACCATGTATTGGGTATTTAATGATAAAGGAAATGTGCATACCGAATCACAGGGTGAGCCTATTGGTATGGAGATTCAAGCACAGATGTTCGGTTTTACTACCAACGATGAAATAAACAATATGACATTTTGCAATTATGTGCTAATCAATAGAGGTACGCTTAACCTTGAAGACACATATTTTGCGCAATGGGTAGATTCTGACCTCGGTAACTTTAATGATGACTTTGTAGGCTGCGATGTACTTCGTGGATTAGGTTATTCTTATAACGGAGATGACGATGACGAAGGTAATTCTAGTGGTCCAGGTTATGGCGCTCAACCTCCAGCTATTGGGGTGGATTTCTTCGAAGGGCCTTATCAGGATCCCGATGGAATAAATAATGATTATGGAATTGGTGAAGGCGAAGCATTGAATGGATTGGGTTATAGAAACCCTGCTGATTCCGTGAAGCCCAATGGAATTGATACGATTATTGACAATGAGCGATTTGGAATGAGAAGATTCTTATTTCACAATAACTCAGATGGTCCCGCTCCTACATTAGACCCTCAGCTTCCTGCAGAATATTACAACTTCGTAAGAGGTATTTGGAGGAATGGTGTTCCTATGACCTTTGGAGGTACCGGGTATAATCCAACCTGTACAACTTGCCTGACGTCTGATTTCATGTTTCCTGGCGATACGGATCCATTAAATTGGGGAACAGATGGTGTAGACCCTAATTACCCTGCCCCTGGCGGATGGACGGAAGAAAATGAAGGTAATCCAGCTGCGGATAGACGATTCTTGCAGTCTGCTGGTCCTTTTACACTTGAGCCTGGAGAGTTTAACAATATTACTGTGGGTGTTGTGTATGCCCGCGCTCAAACGGGTGGTCCTTTTGCTTCCGTTCTTGCCTTAAGACAAGCAGATGATAAAGCACAAGCACTCTTTGAGAACTGTTTTAGACTCTTAGATGGTCCGGATGCTCCCGAACTTACTGCGCAGGAATTGGATAGAGAGATTATTCTTTATATTCGAAATACATCTCCACTTTCAAATAATCGTGGTGAGCAATATGAAGAATTTGATCCTACCATTCCACCTACAGATATTGATGGAAATCAGAATGATCAAACATATAATTTCCAGGGATACCAGGTATTTCAGTTAAAGAATTCTGAAGTTTCAATTTCAGAAATCACCAATGAAGAAGTATCAAGACTTGTTTTTCAGTGCGATATCCGAGACACCAAACCCAATGGCGAACCTATTGCGCAGATTGTGAATTATGAATTTGATGATCAGATCGGATTGCCCGTACCTAGAGAACAGGTTAATGGTGCTAACGAGGGAATATCGCATTCTGTGAGAATTCTGAACGACCAATTCGCATCAGGTGATAATGCCCTGGTTAATTTTAAGAAGTACTATTATATCGCTATTGCATATGGGTATAATGAGTACAAACCTTATAACCCCGATCCAGATCAGCTTTCAGGTCAGGCATTCCCTTACCTGCCAGGTAGATCTAGTGCTACAGGAGATATTACGCCAATTACCGTTATTCCACATAAGCCTACTCCAGAAGAGTTCGGTACAGTAGCAAATGCTGCTTATGGTGACGGTGTTCCTGTGACGAGGCTGGAAGGAGCTGGAAATGGAGGTAATGCGTTAAGACTTGATCAGGAGTCTATTGATGCAATCATGGAGTCATCTCCTTATAAAGCAGATGTTGTTTCATACGAAGCAGGTCAAGGACCCATTAATGTAAAAATAGTTGATCCCTTGAACGTTCGAGAGGCAGAATTTGAATTGCGCTTCTACAACGAAGAAGAGCTAGAAGATGGAGGATATGCCGGAGAGTTTAACGAAGCTCGCTGGTATATGATTGATCTGAAGAATCCACAAGACACAATTTTCAGTGAAAACACAATTGAAGTAGCTAACGAGCAAATTGTTCCTGAATACGGAATTTCAGTAGAAATTGGCCAGTACGAATACGATGTTGTTAATCAAAATGCATCTACTCTTAGATTTTATCCACGCCCTTTAGAGGCTGGAATAGAAACTGACGGATCAACTCCTGTTGAGTGGTTCTCTGGTGTTGCTGATCAAGAAGGTAATTCCTTTTTTAATTGGATTAGATCTGGAATTATCAATGAAGATGCAGAAGCAGAACAGCCCTGTTATTTGATAGATCCAAACCTACCGGCAGTTCCTTCAAATATTGACCCCTTCGTGTTCAACGACTATCCGAATGTGGATGATGAACAGCTCTTTGAAGGACTCATTGACGGAACATTTGCACCTGCCAGACTTGTAGGGTATTACGATTGTGGTCCACAGCCACTAAATTCAGCTGCTTGGGCTCAGACCGTTAATGCATCAAGAGATTTGACTGTGAACAGTTCTGTGGATGTGTTTATCACGCAAGATAAATCACGATGGAGTAGAGTTCCCATATATGAAATGCAATCTGAACCTGCTCTCGCGCAATTGGGAAGAGCAAAAATGGATCTGAGAGGTTCGCTTTCTGTAGATAAAAACGGCAGAAATCAATTTGATCCGGACGCCAATGTTGATGAATGCACCTTCAATGGAACACAGGTGATTACAGATGAAGACATTAATGAGAATTTTGATCAAGAAGTTATAGATGCCTTGGTTACTGGTTTGAGTGAAGAATACCCAGGTCAGGTAAGCACAGCTCAAGATTTGGTTGGTTTATCCATTGGTATGGGTTGGTTCCCTGGTTATGCAATAACCCCAGAAACAGGTGAAAGACAGAATATGGCTTTTGGTGAGAACTCTTACCTAGCTGGTGATAACGGAAGAGATATGCTTTGGAATCCGTCTGAAAGAATAGTTACAAACCTGGGAGGTCAATTTACCTTCGGAGGTGAACACTATATCTATACTTTCAGAAATAGGAGTATCAATGAACAAGACGAGGATGAAATGCCTATGTATGATGGCGGACAATATATCTATGAGGCATTAAACAGAGGTAGTAATAACGACATAAGAAAAGTGTACCGAGGTCTTGACTGGATATATTTCCCAATTCTCGGCAGTGACTACGCTGCAGCTGGATTAGGCTTCCTTTCTCCGGAAGAAGGGCTGGTGCCAGGCGAAGTTAGGTTTTATGCACATATTGCTAAGCCTTATATTCCTTACGCAACAACTAAATCAGAGTTGGGAGAGGAATCATTCCCTTACACGCCAACTGATGAAGAATTGGATATAAGTCAAAATTTCTGGTATCCTATGTACAGATTTAATACAGAAGGAAGACAAACTGTAACGAACAATACGGAAGTTGGCAAGAATGCGCTGGACCTTATTGATATTGTTCCGAACCCTTACTACGGTTACTCAGCTTACGAAACAAGTAGAGTAGATAATCGGGTAAAGTTTGTGAATCTTCCACCAGAGTGTAAAATTCAGATTTTTACGATCAATGGTACACTTGTTCAAGTACTGGAAAAAGATAATCCGAATACATTCCTGGAATGGAATCTACAAAATGAGAAGTTTATACCTATAGCAGGTGGGCTGTATATTATTCATGTTCAATCGCCTGGATTAGGTGAGCGAGTATTGAAATTTTTCGCTGCCACCAGACCTGCCGACTTAAGAAACTTCTAATAACCACCGAGATTACAACTGTTGAAATATGAATAGTAATAATTCGAAATACCTGAAATCCCTAATGATTCTGGGAGCATGGCTGATGATTTTACCGCTTCATGCAGGAAACCCTGATCGAGCTGGTTCGGCTGGAGGAATGCAGCTGCTAGTGAACCCTTGGGCCAGAAGTAATGCTGTTGCCGGAGCAGATATGGCAAGTGCTACTCCTGTTGAATCCATGTTTCAGAATGTGGCAGGTATGGCTTTCGTAAAGCAAACAGAAGTTGCATTTACCTACATGGACTATTTCTCAGGGGCAGATATATCCGTAAATACAGTAGGTTTAGCCCAGAGAGTGGGAGAAACCGGAGCTTTGGGTTTAATGGTCTCTTCTTATGGATTTGGAGATATTAGAAGAACAACTACAGAAACTCCAGATGGCGATGGTACCTTCTTTAATGTGAGTATGTTGAATATAGGTCTTTCTTATGCTAAGGCCTTTTCAAATAGCATCTACGGAGGTATTACGCTGAAAATCATCTCGGAGAGCGTAGCTGACTTGAATTCAAACGGTTTTGCATTTGATGCAGGAATTAAATATGTAACCGGAGACAGAGATCAGGTGAAATTTGGAATTACTCTTAAAAATGTAGGTCCAACGATGTCTTTTGATGGTGATGGTAGATCTTTTCAAACAGTGGCTCCTCAAGGTGAATACGCTTTTACTGGCGAGCTAAGGAGTGAAAACTACGAACTTCCATCTCTTGTTTCTATCGGCTTTAGCTATGACTTTTTATTAGCAGAAGACCACAATCTTACTGCCCATGGAACATTTGTATCTAACTCCTTTACAAGAGATAACTTCCTACTTGGAGCTTCTTACGATTTTAAAAGAATGTTTTACGTACGGCTCGGATATCACTACGAAGATGATATTGTTGATGATGACAGCAGACGTGTTATCTATACAGGGTTTGCTGCAGGTGCCGGGGTTCAATTAGAATTCGGTGAGAAAAAATCCAGAGTATCTATAGATTATGCCTGGAGAGCTTCGCAGCCTTTTGATGGAACTCATTCAATTGGTGCCAGAATTCACTTAGGTCGGGCTGAGTAAGACTTAAATAGTATTATATTTGTACAAAAATGAGAAAGCCCTTTGCGGGGTTTTCTCATTTTTGGCTTATATCTAACCTGCAAAAACTACATATCATGGCTCAAATCAATTACTATACAGAAGGAGGGCTGAAAAAACTCAAAGACGATTTACATCATCTAAAGACGGTGGAAAGGCCTTCTATTTCCAGGCAAATTGCCGAAGCTCGAGATAAAGGAGATCTTTCTGAGAACGCCGAATACGATGCGGCAAAAGAAGCCCAAGGGCTTTTGGAAGCTCGTATAGCAAAGATGGAAGATGTGATAGCCAATGCTCGCGTAGTAGATGAATCGCAGATGGATAATTCCAAAGCGTATATTCTGAGTAAAGTAAAGATCAAGAACTTGAATAATAATGCAGTTCTGGAATACCAATTGGTGGCAGAAAACGAGGCTGATTTGAAGAGTAAAAAGATTTCTGTAGAATCACCCATAGGAAAAGGATTGCTCGGAAAGGCTAAAGGCGATGTGGCCGAGATCCAAATCCCATCTGGGCTTGTTAAATTTGAAATTTTAGAGATCTCAAGATAATGGCAAGTATCTTTTCAAAGATCATTTCTGGCGAAATCCCTTCTCATAAAATTGCTGAAGACGATAGATTTCTCGCATTTCTGGATATTAACCCTTTGGTTAAAGGCCATACTCTGGTCATACCGAAGAAAGAGATTGACTACGTATTTGAGCTACCGGATGACTTATTGAGTGACCTCGTGATTTTTGCCAAAAAAGTGGCTCTAAAAATTGAGAAGGTAATGCCTTGTGAACGAATAGGACTTTCAATAATAGGTTTGGAAGTTCCGCATACGCATATCCATTTAATTCCTATCAATTCGGTAAGTGATATGAATTTTGCAAAAGCCAAACTAAACCTATCTGATGAAGAATTGGCAAACATTGCCGATCAGATCCGAAAGGCCTAACTTCTAGCTCTTTCTTCTCGATGGATTTTGAGCCAGAAATGCTTTCCACGAATTTGACCCGCTCCCTTTCTTAGCATTTTCATTCTGAAAGCTGTGGCATATAGCGGCTGCCAATCCATCCGATGCATCTAGATACTCAGGAGCCGTCTGCATATTGAGCAAGTTTTGAATCATTGCAGCAACCTGCTCCTTGCTTGCACTTCCCTTTCCCGTAATAGCCTGCTTAATTCTACGGGGCGCATATTCAGTATAGGGTATATCGCGACTAAGTGCTGCGGCAATAGCAACTCCCTGTGCACGCCCCAGCTTAAGCATAGACTGAACATTTTTTCCGTAAAAAGGGGCTTCAATCGCCAATTCGTCAGGGTGAAACTCATCAATAAGTGCTACAATACGATCGAATATTTTCTTGAGCCTGAGCGAATGCTCTTGATACTTATTCAATTTAATAACTCCTTCACCTAGTAAGGCAATTTTCTTACGTTTACAAATAATTATTCCGTACCCCATAATGGTGGTACCTGGATCTATCCCTAAGATGATGCGCTCTTTCAAGAAAATACATTTAAATAGATAAGACCCTGAGCAAACTCAAGAAATATCCGGCCTTGAAGATAGGATTCAGTTTGTTGCTCGTGGCTTGTCTTTACGCGGGTTTTAAAAATTTTACCAACGACTACGAATTTAGCGAGATATTGAGAAGTGTAAAATCGCCCTGGTATCTTTCTTTAATCATTTGCTTTCTCTTTATTAATCTCTATTGCGAAAGCCGTAAATGGAGAGCAGTCACTACTCTTAAAATCAATTCTACCTCAGCGTTAAGAGCTATACTTGCCGGATATTCAACTGCTGTTATTACGCCAAATAGAATTGGTGAATTTGCAGGACGTAACACTTTTTTCGCAAAACAGTTCAGACCGGAATTAACTACAGCCACATTTATTGGGTCTTTTGTTCAGGGAGCTATTACCGTCTTTTTCGGATTAGTCGGTCTGGTATGGTTTCCCTTCAGCACAGAACTTATAAAACATCTAGACTATAAAATTCTATTTTGGATTCTACTCCTTTTAGCAGCAATAGTCGTTGGCTTGTATTTTTTTAGAAATTACTTTGCTTTACGTCTGGCTGAGTACCTTTCTTCGCTTCAAAAAGTTACAGGTTTTCAACTATTAAAATCTGCGTTTTGGGGCCTTGTTCGATACCTGACCTTTCTCACTCAATTCTACCTGGCACTATTAATTTTTGGTTTCGAAGGAAGTTTTGCGCTTGCCGCTAGTGGAATTTCTGTTATGTATTTAATACAATCTTACATTCCACTCACAGGCCTGGGAGAGTTAGGGGTTCGAGAGTTTTTATCTTTTATCATATTTAGCCCGTTTATGGAAATTGGAGTAGCTGCAGTATTTCCAGCTCTTTTGATTTGGCTGATAAATATTGTCATTCCATCTCTCTGCGGATTAGCTCTTTTAAAATCTCGACACAGCTTTGCCAGGTGATGTTTTTATTTGGTTTGGCTGCCTGACCTTGGTTTGCCTTTCTGCACTTCTGATCATCCTTCTAGGTGCTTTCGCTAAAGGGATAAAAAATCTGGATAGTAAGATAGACCCAGATCAAATCTCCATTCTGATTCCCTTTCGAAATGAACCTGATCTATTATCGCAAATGAGTTTTTTAAAACGGCAAACATCCGAAACTGGAATTGGAGTTTTCTGGATAGATGATTTTTCTGACAACATTACTGATGAAGTATTAGCTGCCTTCGAGAAGGAGCACACCTTCAATTTATTCAGGCGAACAAAAGGGAAACCGGGTAAGAAAGAAGCGATTTCTTTTGGTATCAAAAAGTTAAATACGGAATGGGTTTGGCTTATGGATGCTGACTCGCGACCAGATTTGATGTTTTTTGCAAAAGGAGGATTCCGCATAAAAAAGAGTTGGCGAATGATTCTTTTCCCTCTTGTCCCTATGCGTGTAAAGGGGTTTACACGAAAATTATTCGATTTGGAATTTCTGGTATTACAACTTGTTACCCATGCATCTGCAATTCTCGGAAGGCCGCTTCTCGCTAACGGGGCATCGCTTCTAGTCAATCGGAAAGATTATATAGAATCCTTAGCTCACAGGGCAGACTTCAATATCCCGAGCGGTGATGATGTATTTGCACTTTTTGCCTTTCAAGATAAATATGGGCACTCTTCTATTGGTTCTGGCGCAAAATTCCTGTCGCCTATGAAGGTTGGCTTTCCAAATCACTTCATTGGGCTTTGGAAACAGCGAGTCCGGTGGGTTTCTAAAACTCCCGCAGTGCCTGATATCTGGTATTTATTTGTCTCAGCTCTCGTTTTTATTTCAAATACTTCCTTCGCAGTGCTTTTGGCATATTCGTTTACTCAAGGTGCAAATACTCTGATCTCCTGGAGTATTGGGGCTTATTTCGCTGTAGCCTTTCTATTTATTAGCCGATCAATTGTTTTTGGAAAAAGAAAAGATTTGGTACTGTATATAGTTCCCGCTATTCTCGCATATCCTTTCTATCTTTCAGCTCTTCTGTTTGCATCTCTTGTCTCGAAACCTAAGTGGAAATAGTCTCTTTTGAATAAAGAAAGCACAAATAGATCACCCATACAGCTTGCGTGGTATAAATTCATGAAGAACAGATTGGCTTTGTTTGGGTTAATCGTTTTAATCGGTGCCTGTATTATTGCCATTCTGGGAGGCACTGTTCGGCCAGATGGAAGTCCAGATGCAAACGATCAGCAGCTTTCTCTTGCGAAAAAGCCTATGAATTTTTCCGTTCAGATGCTAGCTGTTCGCAGAAATGTTGAAGTAGAAGACAAATTTTTCTTCAGACAACTATTTTTTGGAGGACAGGAATCCAGGTACAGGAATATTCCACTAGAGTCTTTTGAACTGGTTGAGGATACGGTACGGATTGTTAAATATTCTGACTTCGCTGGAGACTCACGCGAGACCTTGGAATTTAATCTTTTAGATGTGTGTTATGCAATTGCGCCAGATAGCTATCGGCTGGTGCGCGATACAATGTTTGCGACAGACTTGCACGGAGAAAAAATCAGCATCTCAATTTCTTCGGCTCAGAGCCAGGTTTTAGAAGAGCATATTTACAAGCACAACTATTTATTGGGAACCGATAAATTTGGTCGAGATCTGCTGAGTAGACTAATGGCAGGTACCATTGTTTCACTCTCTGTTGGGTTAATTTCCGTATTCATATCACTGATATTAGGAATTACGCTCGGAGCATTGGCAGGTTATTTCGGCGGGTGGATTGATGAAATAATTACCTGGCTTATTAACGTAGTATGGTCAATCCCGACCTTGCTTCTTGTCATAGCTATAACCTTTGCTCTGGGGAAGGGTTTTGTACAGGTATTTATCGCAGTCGGACTAACAATGTGGGTAGAAGTAGCCAGGGTAATCAGAGGGCAGGTCTTAGGGCTTAAAAATTTGGAGTATGTTCAAGCTGCTCGCGCACTGGGCTATACAAATGGACGGATAATTTTCAGACATATTCTTCCTAACGCTCTGGGTCCGGTCATTGTAATCTCGGCAGCCAACTTTGCATCGGCCATTCTTCTGGAGGCCGGTCTTAGTTTTTTGGGAATAGGCGCACAAATACCCATGGCTTCCTGGGGCCAGATGATTAACGAACACTACATTTATATTACTACATCACGGGCTCACCTGGCTATATTGCCAGGAATATGCATTCTTGTTTTGGTACTGGCTTTTATGCTGATTGGTAATGGCTTACGCGATAGTTTTGACACGCGAAGTGCCTAAAAAAACAGCAGTCCTGCGATAAAAATCAATATCCCAATTAGCATAAAGTAGAGGGTGTAGGGAAGTATTTCGCGGGCTTTTAAGCCAGTAATAGATAAGAGTGGCAAGGCCCAGAAAGGTTGAAGCATATTCGTAATTTGATCTCCATAGGCGAGCGCCATTATGCTTTTAGAAAGTGGAAGGTTAAGTTTTGAAGCAGTTTCAAGGAGAATCGGACCCTGAACCATCCACTGTCCGCCTCCGCTGGGGACAAGAATATTAACAAACCCGGCACTAAAAAAAGTATTAATAAAAAACGTTTGAGGTCCGGAGATCGAAGCAACAAGGTTGGAAATAGATGTTACCATGCCGGTATTTTGCATAATTCCCAAAATACCGAAGTACAAGGGGAACTGTATCAGAATTCCGGAGGCGCCGGGAATGGCTTGTTTCACCGCCCAGGCAAATCGCGACAAACTTCCATGTGCAATTAATCCAAGGCCGAGTAAAGCGGTATTTATAAAGTTCGGGCTCATGAAGTCATTGGCTCCTGAGTTTATGGAAGATGTTGCAATTATCGTGTCTGTCATCAAAATCAAGAACCCCAAAACCAATGCGGGGCCTAATTTTAAATCAAAGCGCTCCGCCCATCCTGGTTTTTTATTCTCATCGTCTTCTTCAAGCTTGAACTTTCTTAAAATATTATGGGTAGATGGGCTATTCTTACCAAGAGCATAAGCTCCAAACGGAACTATGATTAATAGTGCCAACGACACCGCAATGTTCATTTCGGAAAAAACCGTTTGCGAAAAACCGATAAAATCTGGCAAGTCAACTGAACTAAAGAAAGCGCTGTTTGTGGTCAACTCATTAAGGTGGCCGGGTTCTGCTACTTTTAGGAGAGAGCTACCCGAAATTCCTCCATGCCAAACCATCAAACCTGTATATCCGCTGGCAGCGATCAAAGGATAATTTATAGGGTATCCTTTTTCTACTGAATATTCAGCAACTTTTCTTGCAAGTATGGCTCCGAAGATCAAAGCAAGTCCCCAGTTTACCAAACCAAGTAAAATGCAAGTAGCACTCACAATAAGGGCTGCTTTTGGCGTCGTAGTGCAGTACCTGGTGAGAACTTTGATTACCTGATTTGCGGGTCTGCTCAATGCAAGTGCATGCCCCAGGACCAGGATCAATATCATTTGATATCCAAAAACGAGTAGGGGAGCACTCCAAATTCCATCGTACCAATACTGAAGCACTGTGGTGAAATGCCTCCCGGAACTGTAAGAATCAGGCTTAAAAAATAAGAGAGCACAAGCCAGAATCAGAACGCTTAGAACTACTGCCAGCGAAAAAGGGCTGGGCAGTACGTTCTTGAAAACTCGCTCAAACCTTTCAGAGAATGACATTTAGAAGTTCTAGAAGGGCAGGTCGTCTGCTTCGCTGTCGTCTATATTTGCAGGCTCGTTCGAAGGCATAGGTGGCAAATTATCTGCCGGGGCTTCCTGGCTTACTTTTTCCAATCTCCATGCGTCTAATGAGTTGAAAAAACGAATTTCTCCGGTTTTTGGATTCTCCCAGCGCCTGCCTCTAATATTGAAGTTTACTTTGACTTCATCACCAATTTCAAAAGGGTCAATCAAGTCGCACTTATCTTGAACCAATTGAAAAACAATTTCCTGAGGATATTGACTACCCTCGTCTGAAATGACAAATTCTCTTTTCTTAAAAGTTTCTTTAATCTGTTGGGTATCG
>JGI12048J13642_10369816_pt1 | contig 15793 bp, 11 predicted proteins | sample ElkSlonscriptome_16_FD_13642 | JGI IMG/M metagenome (IMG submission 13642)
GAAAAGCTTCCTGAAATACACCCTCGCAACCATCGCAGGGATCCTGGTCGTCAATTTCCTCGGCCTGGTTATCTTTTTTATTATTATTGGCGCTGCCACAAAACAGGAGGAGCCAACCGTTCTCGAAAACTCTGTCCTTGTGGCAAAGTTCAATTCCCCGATCATTGACCGGGCCAACGATGATCCCTTCAGTCAGTTTGCCGCAGGCAATTTTGGCATGCAAGGGGTAATGGGCCTGGACCAGATCCTCAAAGATATTGACAAGGCAAAAAATGACGAAGACATTTCCGGAATCTTCCTGCGACTTTCCGGTATCCCGAGCAGCATGGCCACAGTGGAAGAGATCCGTGACGCACTGATGGATTTTAAAGCGGATGGAAAATTCATTATTGCACATGCGGATGCCTTTACCCAGAAATCCTATTACCTGGCAACTGCGGCGGATAAGATATACCTGACGCCAACCGGCGATTTTGATTTCAAAGGACTGCAGGCCAAGGTGCTCTATTTCAAGCGAGCACTTGACAAGCTCGGCATCGAGGTTCAAGTGGTGCGGCATGGAGACTATAAAAGCGCTGTAGAGCCTTTTCTCACGAATGAAATGAGCGATGAAAATCGTGAACAGCTCGATGAGATGATCAGTTCCGTCTGGGACAAGATGATCTATGAGATCTCACTTGCACGCGGCATCTCGGAAGAGGACCTTGAGAAATATGCTGATGAACTTGCAGTGGCAATGGACGAACGTGCCGTTGAAAAAAAGATGATCGACGGAACAAGGTATTACGACCAGGTGCTTGATGAACTCAGGGAGCTGACAGAAACGGAAGAGGATGATGACATTCCCTCTATCTCACTGAAAAAATATGCCGATGTATCCGGCAATAAGGAAGCATCCGGCAACCGGATCGCCGTGATCTATGCGATGGGAACCGTGGTCACCGGGGAAGCCGAAGAGGGAATGATCGGTTCCGACCGCATCGCAAGGGCCATTAGAAAGGCCAGAAAAGACGACAAGGTCAAAGCGATCGTATTCAGGGTGAATTCAGGAGGGGGAAGTGCCCTTGCATCCGAGGTGATCTACAGGGAGGTGAAACTTGCCGCCGAAGTGAAACCAGTTGTTGCATCCCTTGGAGATGTGGCTGCATCGGGCGGATACTATATCGTCTGTCCTGCCGACACCATTGTGGCGAGTGAAACTACCATCACGGGCTCCATTGGTGTATTCGGACTGATTCCCAATATGCAGGAACTGATGAATGAGAAGATCGGGATCACTACCGGACTGGTAAAAACAAATAAGTATGCCGACATTATGTCAACCACCAGGCCGATGACCCAGGATGAAAGAATTATTATCAAGGAATACATTGATGATGTATATACCACCTTTGTCAATCACGTGGCCGAAGGCAGGTCCATGAGCTTTGAAGAGGTGGATGCAATTGGGGGCGGACGCGTATGGTCGGGCGTCAATGCCATGGAGATCGGGCTGATCGATGTATATGGCGGTCTTGAAAAATCTGTTGAGATCGCAGCAGAAATGGCCGACCTGGACAATTACAGGTTAACTTCATTGCCAACGCTGGAAGACCCGATCACAAGGCTGATGAAACAAATTACCGGAGGAGTGAAAGCAAAAATCATCAGCAAAGAGCTTGGCAGTGCATATGAGCTATACAAACAGGTCGAAATGATCAACAACATGGAGGGCTTGCAAGCCATCATGCCATATACCCTTGATATCTATTAAGATATTTACAGTCAGATAGGCCCGGCCGGTACCCGGCCGGGCTTTTCTTTCTGTATCAGCAATAAATATGTGTTTGTAAATAAGCATGTTATAATATACACGATCCAACTTTCGCTTTCGGTTCAAATGTTTAAATTTGCAATCCTTAAAATCTGAGATGCAAAAACGCAGGTACACTTTCAAGGTCCTTCTTCTGTTTCCATTCTCTGTCCTCTACGGGGCGGTTGTCGGAATGAGAAACCTCTTCTTTGAATGGGGCTTCCTGAACTCGGTGGAGTTTAAACTGCCTGTGATCTCGGTTGGCAATATCACTGTTGGCGGAACGGGAAAAACACCCCAGGTGGAATACCTGGTCAGACTGCTCGACAGCGAGTTTTCACTGGCATGCCTGAGTCGCGGGTATAAACGCAAAACCCGCCAATTCCTGATCGCGGATCCTGACACCCCGGCGCACATGATCGGTGACGAACCACGACAGATCAAAAAAAAGTTTCCAGGGATCATCATGGCAGTAGATCGTAACCGTGTAAATGGCATCAGGCAACTCCTGAAACTCCGTGACCACGTAGATGTGATCCTGCTTGATGATGCATTTCAGCACAGGTATGTGAAACCAGGCAGATCGATCCTGCTGATCGATTACAACAGGATGATCAAGGAGGACTTCCTGCTTCCTGCAGGCAGATTGAGAGAGCCTGTATCAGCCATCAAGAGAGCCGACATCATCCTGGTCACAAAATCCCCGGATCGGCTCAAACCCATCGAGATGCGCAACATTGTGAAAAACATGGAGATCGGTCTGCACCAGCACCTGTTCTTTACGAAGGTGCAGTATGGCAATATCCGGCCCGTTTTTGACCTTTCAGATCCACGCGACGAAGCTCATTTTAAAACGTTGAAAGCACCGGTCCTCCTGGTAACGGGTATTGCCAATCCCCGGCCCATGAGAAAATTCGCCAGGAAGATCTCCACGAAGCTTACAGAGATCAGGTTTCCTGATCACCATGCCTACAGGAAGAAAGACATTACCAGGATCGAAAAGGCCTTGAGCGACACTGGTCATCCCGATACCCTGGTCCTTACAACCGAAAAGGATGCCATGCGTTTGCAGGATGCAGATGTACCACAATCATTACAGGAACACCTGTATTATGTACCCATTGAAATTGATTTCCTGAACGACGACAGGGATGAATTTGATAAAATCATACTGAATTATGTTAGAAACAATAAAAGAGACAATATCCTTTATAAGGAAGCAAACTGATCTCCGGCCTGAAACCGCCATTATCCTGGGAACCGGGCTCGGAAGCATCGCAGATGAGATCGAAGCCGATACAGTGATCCCGTACGAGCAGATCCCCAATTTCCCTGTATCCACAGTGGAAGGACACGATGGAAAACTGATCATTGGCAGGTATGCCGGTAAAGAGGTGATCGCACTGAAAGGCAGGTTTCATTTCTATGAAGGATACACCATGCAAGAGGTCACCTTCCCGGTAAGAGTGTTGAAATTCTTCGGGATAAAAAACCTGTTCATCTCCAATGCCGCCGGGGGAATGAATCCCGATTTTGAAGTGGGGGACGTGATGTTTATCAATGATCATATCAACCTGATGCCCAATCCGCTGATCGGTAAACATGTGCCTGAATTCGGGGACAGATTTCCTGACATGAGCGAAGTTTACAACCAGACCCTCATCAGGCGGGCACTGGATGCAGCAATGAAACACGGTCTGCGGGCACACAAGGGATGCTACGTCGGTGTAACCGGACCCACGCTGGAGACGACCAAGGAATATGAATATTTCAGGATCATCGGGGGAGATACAGTGGGGATGTCTACCACCCCGGAAGCCATTGTAGCCCACCAGATGAACATGACCATCTTTGCCGTATCGGTGATCACCGACCTGGGGGTTCCCGGGAGGATCGAAAAGATCTCCCACGATATCGTTCAGCAGGCAGCATCCAAAGTAACACCAAAACTTGTAAAAGTGATCTCCGAGATCATAGCAGACCTCTGATAAGTGATGACAGAGAATAAGGACGGATTTCAGAAAAGCAGGGTCTTTGCACTCTCAGCAGTGCACCTGATCCATGATGTTTATACCTCCTTCCTCGCCCCCGCCCTTCCGAAGATTATTGATAAACTCGGGATCAGCTACGGGCTTGCCGGTGCGCTGGCTGTGATCCAGCGAATCCCCTCGCTTTTCAATCCCCTGATGGGTATCATTGCGGAGCGCCCCGGGATGAAATACATGCTCATTGCCTCCCCGGCCATCACCGCGACTGCCATGAGCCTGATCGGTGTAGCTCCCGGCTATATTTTCCTGGCCATTCTCCTGTTTGTTTCAGGCATCAGCTCCATGATGTGGCACATCCCCAGTCCGGTTATGATCAAGGTCCTCTCTGGCAAGCGCACCGGAAAAGGCATGAGTTATTATATGGTCGGCGGTGAGCTTGCACGTACACTCGGACCCCTGATCATCCTTGGTATCATCCAGCTGTGGGGCCTGGAAGGCACCTGGAAAATGATGCCCCTGGGATTTGTGGCCTCTTTTATCCTCTACCTGAATTTCAGGAATGTGGACATCAAGCCGTCGGACAAAAGCAGGGAGGAGGGAAATTACTGGAGAATTTTCAGGCGATACGGGGCTGCTTTCATCCTGACAGGCGGATTTACGTTTTTTCAGGGTGGGATGAAGGCCGCGCTGACCTATTATCTTCCTACCTTCCTGACAAAAGGCGAGGGATATTCACTGGCCTTTGCCGATATCTCCCTCACTATCCTGCAACTGGCAGGTGCTGCCGGTGCCTTGTTCGCCGGAACCATCAGTGACAGGCTGGGTCGCTCCGGCACACTGCTGATCATCAGCATTGCCTCTCCCCTCCTGATGCTTCTTTTCCTCAACGTTGAAGGAGGATGGATCATCCCTGTGCTCATACCCATGGGGTTTTTCCTTTTTGCGCCCACTGCAGTGATGATGGCCATGATCCAGGACCTGAATACCGAAAAGAAAGCTTTCGTAAATGCAATGTACATGACCATCAATTTTTTCATCAGCTCCCTGGTGATCCCCATGGTGGGTGTCCTGACCGATCATTTCGGCTTCCTTACAAGCTATGTTGCATTTAATGTGATCGCCTTCGGGGCCATCCTGGTTGTAATTTTCACCCGGAAAAGCATTGAATCACTGTCAGATCATGCAACCAGCAAGCCATAAGGCAGGACAATTCATTCAGGGGGAGAAAGAATGCACATATTTTTTTACCTTCAACACATCTTAAAAACCCAAAGGGGAGGTTACAGATTGAGCGAGAGATGTACAACAAATGGACTTATATCATCTTACTGGTATTCCTTTCATCCTGTTACAAGGAAATAATATATAAAGAACCGGATTCCGATCTCTTCCAACTTACCGTAGCGGATGAAACAGAAAAATTTATCTATCAAAGCAGGGACACCAGTTATACAGTGGCAGACCACCTGACGACACTGCGTTTCAACGGTGAAGAGCTGGACCTGGATGAGATCCGTGTCCGCGGGAAAAGCGCCCTGAGATTCCGGAGAAAAAGTTATGCAGTCTTTTTAAATACGCCCATCTTTGTTGAGAGCAGAAACGGTTTGGAAACAAAACAGCTCACCCGGTTCAAGCTGATTGCCCTGGCGCAGGACTATACCTACATTGAAAACAGGATCTCATTTGGATTGCTGGAGGAAGCAGGCGTGATGCCCCTGTTCTATAAATTTGTTGAATTGCGCATCAATGATGCCACCCAGGGAATCTATATGCTGATAGAAGATCCCGAGCAATATTTTCTCGAAAATGGCAGTGAATATATTTTAAGAAGGGGGTACAACCACAGCATTGATGACTCGGAATATTTTCCATCATTCAACTACCTTTCCAGGGAAGCCTACCTGAACAGGTACATGGAGATCTACGATTCGCTGAGGATGAAACAGGAAGAGGAACTGTTCAGCTTCATAAATGAAAGGCTGGATACAGATCAGTATTTCAGGAAAATGGCCATTGATTACCTGCTGATGAACGGCGATTACACAGACGAGATATATTTGTATTCCAGGGTCACAAATGGCTCAATCCGTTTCAGGATCATTCCCTGGGACTATGATGATGTTTTTGATGACCAACCCCATGAAGTCGGCATTCAATGGGGCCTCGGGACCATCTACGGGAAGAGGTATTATCCAACGGTTGCATCCGTCAGAGAGGTGACGGGAGACAGGCTTATTTTTTCCGTGGAAGACGACCTGGACTACACAATTGCAATGGATTCAGTGCTTTACGATCATTATAGTGCGGTCGTGAAAGAGCTTTTGCTCACAATGGATGCGGACCTGATCGACCGCATATTCGATGAAACTTCCGAAGAGCTCAGTTCGTTCTATGCATATCCCCCCGTCGTTGAACAATCTCGTTACGACGTGGAAGCTGCAGACATGGAGGCATGGATCAAAAACATGGAAGAGAAAAGATCCTTTCTCAAGGAGAGATTGCTTGATATGAAAATGAAAATAACAGCGCAGTGAAAAATCTGATCTCATACCTGCTCCTGATTCTGCTCACCACCAGTTCGTGTGATCCGAAGATTGCAGATATGCAGCTCGATGAACTGCAGGACAAGACAGAATATACGGGAGGGATCTCCGTTTCGGTCGGACAATACATGGACCAGCCGGTAACCAACCTGACAGTGAATGGAGAGAATTTTTCAGGTGATGCGCTTACAATCACCGATGCCGGGTATTATCTCATTGAATTCACTTACAAACAGGGCGGTCAGCCGGTTGATAAAAGCATGCGGATCGTGATCCTGGACAGGGAGCGGGGCATTGCTGAATGGGGTCTGAAAAAATGGACCCCCAAGGAACCTGCCTACCGGGAAACGGCGGATGTCATATCATTTATCCATCCGGGTTTTTGTCCGGAAGGTGTATCGGTTCCCGTGGTTGTGCTTACGAATGATACTGCCCTGTATAGCGATGTGGATCTGAGAGCCGACCTCGACGAAGTACCATTCAATGTAAAGAACGGGGTGGGTTCAGCACTTTTCATTCCCGGAAACCAGGACCCCGGAATACTCACAGTGGCAGGTGGGGTCCACGAGATTCACATTCCTGAACCTGCCGGGGACGAACAAGTCCTGTCCGGTGCCCTTTTAGATGACCTCGTCCTCGATGAAGGCGCAGTAGTGCGGGTCACCGGTGAACTGACCATCCCCTCCAACACCACGCTCACAATCCGGCAGGGTTCATTTATGACCGTGGATCCCGGTGTGAATATCCTGAATTCCGGACAGATCCTCATCGAGGGAACCAAAGATCTCCCCGTTGCGATCACCTGTTCGGATCCCGGTGATCACTGGGGTGGTTTCATCAGTAGTGGAGCAAACAATTCCATCAACGCCTCCTACACTTTTATTTGCAGGAGCGGATACCATGACAAGGATCCGTATGACTACGGTCATGCCCAACGCCAGGCAACTTTTTACATGGAAAACGGCCTTCTGAACCTCGACCGGTGCTTCCTTACCGATCATGCCGGACAGGTATTTTACCCGGTCAACAGTGAAGTAACGATCAGTCATTGCCTGGTACAGCGTGCAAAAACAGGGGGACAGATCAACCAGGGCAACATTTTGATCAGCCATTCAGTGTTCACCGATTTTCCGGATGACAATTCCACCTACCTTGACGAAGACAATGACGGGCTCTACCTGATGGGCTGTGATGCAAGCATAGCTCATTGTGTCTTCGCCTATTGCAAGGATGATGCACTGGACAGCGGGGGCAGCGGCGGAGGCGAAATCACGGTCCGCCATACAATTTTTGAGGCTGCATTTCACGAAGGAGCGGCACTTTCAAGCGGCGGATCAGTATTGAAACAGCATACCTTCACACATTGCACCTTTGTCAACTGCGGCCAGGGCCTGGAGCTGGGTTACAGCAGTCCGGAACACCATGTGCTGCTTGACTCGTGTACACTCACCCTGAACAATATCGGGATCAGGTACGGCGACAATTATGTGAATCAGCACGCTGGACACATCACTGTTCAGAACAGTTACAGCATCCACAACAAGGACAAAGACATCTGGAATATGCTGCGCAATAACTGGCAATCCGACACGGTAAAAATGGAATTTACAAACGTGTATGTTTCCGAAGCAACCCCATTGTATCCGCATTTGAAAATTTATGACTAAACACGTGAAAACAAATATCATCCGTGCTGGCCTGGTTTTGGTCTTCCTTTTGGCCACGACATGGGAACCTCTTTGCGGACAGGAGATCAAGGTGATCCGTGACTTCAAATTATGGTCCGGTGTGGAACTGGAAAAATCGGTTGGCAAGAACTGGAAATTTATGCTGGAGGAGGAGGTCAGGCTGCAAAAAAACGCCACCGAGGCAGGCAGTATCCTGACCGAAGCCGGGGTGGAATACACAGTGGATAAGAACATCTCCCTGGAGGCTGCCTGGAGGTATACCAGGAACCGTAAAAAAAACAATGCATTTGAAAACAGGAGCAGGTATGCATTCGACCTGAATTATGAGGGAGAGCTCCGGGCACTCGCCCTGCATGCAAGGCTGAGGTATCAGAAAGAGGTTGAGAGCCTGAACCTTTTCGATCTGAAGATCCCGTATGAAAAGCATTTCAGAACCAGGGTCGAGTTTAGATACCTCCAATCGGGAAAATTTGAGCCCTTTGTTTCCGCTGAACTTTTCCAGCTTTATGAACTGAATTCCTATCCCGAATTTGAAAAATGCCGGGTACTGGCGGGCGCCAGGATCGATGTCAGTAAACATGGGGATGCAAAGATCTCCTACGGTTTTGACCGGGAACTGAACAGCTTCTTCCCATCCACATATTATATTCTCAAACTGAATTATACTTTCAAATTCTGATGTTGTCTGCATATCGCCACATATCCCTTCTCATCCTCCTGGCGGCACTTACAACTGTCCCCGGGTGTTATGAAGAGATCATCATTGAGCATGAAAATGATTTCGACGGTCATTTTATCCTTAAGCTAAATGATATTGACGGGTATACAGACCTGCCGGGAAAAAGGATTTTTTTTACAATCCCGGAAGATATAATCGAAGATTTTAGTCCGCACGTGCAATATTCAGCATACAATTATATGATCTTTAAGGGAGGCGGATTGATCAATGACACGGTCAACGATCTGGGAAGAATCGAAACGGGCCTTCCCTACCCGCTGGTCTGCTTACAAAATGAAAAAAAAGATACTTTCAACATTGTATTCACCACCCTGCCGCTGATCCATTTCTTTACAGAAGATGAGATCAGAGACGAACCCAAATCGCCGGGCACACTATATATGCAATACCGAATGCCCGGTTCAGGTGATGTGGGGAGCATCAGTTTTATTTCTTTTGCGGGTATTGAGATCAGGGGGGCTTCATCAATGAAATACGGGAAGGTCTCATACGGCCTCGAACTCTGGAAGAACAAGCAGGAAGATGATTACACCACTTCACTGCTGGACATGAGGCCCAATGAAGACTGGGTCCTGGATGCGATGTACATCGATGACCTGAGGATGAGGAATAAACTCTCCTTTGATGTCTGGAAACAGATCGCCACTGTACCCGCAAACGACACCTCCCGGCAGTTTTTTCCGGGGATCAACATTCGGTACGTAGAATTGCTGATCAACAACCGGTACCTGGGAGTCTATGGCCTGGGAGAGAAGGTAAATGAGCAACTGCTGGGGTTCTCAGATGATCAGTTGCTGGAAGGAGGTCGCATCTATAAGGCAATCCGCTGGGCCGACGGTTCCACGAAATTTGAAACCTACCACCATCCGCCGGGCAAGAGTTTTACCTGGGACGGGTGGGAGCAAATCTACCCCAAACACGACACTGCCTGGGTTCCGCTTGATCGATTGAGGCAATTCGTGGTCTACAGTTCAGATTCAATTTTTAAAGAAAAGGTATTTCAATACTTCGATGCCGACAACCTGGTACATTCACTGCTCTTCCTGAACCTGATCAAGGGAAATGATAATGCTGGTAAAAACAATTTCCTTGCGCGTTACCGGAGCAATTCGCAATTTTTCATGATTCCATGGGATATTGAATCCAGCTGGGGCCTTGCGTGGGATCGAAGCACTGTATCGCCTGTGGGGTTCCTGAGTAACAACCTGTATGACCGCCTGATGGCCACCAATGCAGGAAATTTCAGGGATCAAATCAGCACGCGCTGGTTCCATTACAGGGAGGGAGCGTTTTCAGAAGAACAGCTGTCGGAGATCATCCTTTCGAATTACAACCGGCTGGCGACCAGCAAGGCGTATGAACGGGAGGCCGCCACCTGGACCGAGTTTTCGATTGATCCTGAAGAAGAATATGAGGAAATTTCAAGCTGGCTCACCGAGCGACTGGATTACCTCGATCAGTATTACAGAGCACTTGAATGATTACTTGTAGACAACGGCACAGGCTGCTCTCCTGAGTTGTATCCCCCTCTTTCCGCTGATCCTCATATGTACGACATACAAACCCGGGCGGACGATCTTTCCTTCCTGGTCGGTCCCGTCCCAGGCAAAGGTTTCCGGACTGCCGCCGGTGCCGCTGTTGACGATTGTGCAGACCGGGTTGCCATTTAAATCAGTAATGAACAGGTCAAATACACCATCGGGTGGTTGCTCGCCGGTCCTGATCTGCAGAAAATCGGCTGTTCCGTCATTATCCGGACTGAAGACCGGAGGGTGAACCGAGAATTCAATCCCCGGGGGCGGCTCATCTATGTCCCTGGAATTCCTGCTCCCCGGTGTGCCATATCCTGCCGAAGTCGCTGCCGAAGTCCAGCAGCCGGATGGAGGCTCGCAGATTCCGGCGTTCATTCGCTCCAGGGACACCCCTGTGGTATTTGCCAGCATATCGTGATGCAAAGAATCATGGTAGCAGAGATGGTCGATGATTTGTCCGGACCGGTTGATTAAGCTGATGCACCCTCCGCGGTCGGCAAGCGTCCTCCAATGCGGCATTCCCAACACGGCAATATCATCCTCCAGGTTCCATTCTTCGCGCAGGGCATAATCTGTCCTGGTGAGCACCACGAATCCGCCGGGGAAGATAAGTCTGGAATCATCAGAGATTAAAATGCGTTCTGCTTCTTCCGTCTCCTGTCCGGAAACCCTGATGGCCAAATCGCGAAGGTCCAGGAAATCGTTCCCATGGTTGTGCAGTTCGATGTATTCATTTCCACCGGGCACAGGGTCATACATCACCTCGCTCAGCTGCGGGTGTCCCACTTGCGGCGCTTCCGGCTTTTTAAAACGCACATGGAATTCTTCGAGTACATTTTCCCGGCAATCGGAAATGCTACTAATCGCCAGGTCATACTCCCGTTTGTCTCTGAGCCCTTCTTGGGTATGCAAATACACGACATGATCCACCAGCGGGTAGACGCCGGAAGCAAGGGTTAGCCGGCTTCCGTTCAGCATAAAATCGCCACTCCTTTCTTCTGCCAGGTAGAGGGTTTCATTAAATGAGACTTTCAGTACAGAGTCGTCTTTAATCCCGAGTGCGACAGGAAAAGGCGGTTCTTTGTCTGTATACTGAACATTTGCTCCATTGCTCCGGCCCGGAGTTCCTCCACGTGGATCGTCCGACACCACCCAGTTTTCCATTCCGCCACACAGAAATCCAGGATCGGCTCTTTCGAGGGACCAGCCACCTTCCGACCCGTCCATGTGGTAGCGCTCCATGGCGCCATACATCACCCTGTGTACGGGTCGTCCTAAGCGATCCTCCAGCGCAATCACTCCACCTGAATTTGCGAGTGCCGCGGATACAGAAATGATGCCCTGAACAGTCAGATCCCTGAAAGCTGCCACACACCCGTAATGGGTAAGCAGGAGGAACGCTCCCGGATCGAGTACTCCCTGGTCGAGTACATATTCCCTGTTATTGATGTGGATCTTCCAGGCTGAAATGTCCACCGGTGAGTCGTGCCGGTTGAAGAGTTCAATGTACTCACATGGTGGCAGGTACACCACGGGCTCCGGGTCGGTCATCAGCTCATTTATGATAACATCCCCGTATTCGGCCAGGTCTTGCATGAAGGTGACGAGTGTGTCCTTCATTAAATTTCTCTCCCCGTCGGTGACACCGGAAACCCGGATTTGCTGCGGCACGCGGTTGGGGAAATCTACCGGGAAAAAGAGTTGCAGCGAATTTCCGAAATGCCGGACCGAATCCGGCACCTGGATGTTCCACTGGAAACCGGCAGGATCGAAGGAGGCAACCGGTTCGCTGAAGATTATTTCAAGCTGACGGGGTGAAGGGAGATGCAGACCTGTCACCACAGGGGGGAGGGTGTCCCTGTAGAAACGGCCCCGGACCTGTATTGCATCGATCCATAGTTTCCTGTCCTGCGATGAGGAATAGGCATACCTGAAACCCATGAATTTTCCATGACATTCGCCCTGTTCCTGTCCGCTTCCAGCTGTGACCAGCGAACCTGTCTCGCCTCCGGCGGAATATTCCACGGTCCATTTACCCGCAGGGAACCGGGTCAGTTTAAAAAGCGGTGCCGACCCTGTACCGAAGACCTCCTCGTAATCCAGTCCGGTGTCACAGATCAGGTCGGTATTTGCATCCCCGAGTTGCCAGATCTTCAGGTGATCGTCGTACCCGGTATAATTTACCCCGAATACGATTCCGGATGCAGCCGATTCTTTGAAGCCTTCGGGATAATCCTTCAGGCAGAAGAATTGCCAGTTGTTGCTGCTGCTGGGAGCATACCCATGCCGGATCCTGAAGGAGAATGACAAGGTATCCTCCAGGTCGGGATTGGCCAGGTTGGTCCCGATCAGGTCGGTCCCGGATGCGGGATTGTCGAAGGCATGGTGTAGGGAACCCATACCTTCAATTGCCTCTTCGGATGCGATCTTCCACCTGTCTGGCGGGGACTGTATCCAGCCGTCCAGGGAATCCTGTTCGAAATCAAATTGCGCAAGACAGCAGGATGCGGGGAAGATGATGGCAAATAAACAGACGAGATGTTTCATTTTTCATATATTTATTCCGATTTTTGCTGCTTAATAACTGAAACGGATTGTGTATTTCGAGATCCTGTTTGTTAGTTAATGTGATGAGAACCCGAAAAATCGTAAGAAAATGAGAGTTGCAATTGTAGGTATCAGCGGAGCGGTAGGCCAGGAGTTATTGAAAGTGCTGGAAGAGCGGAATTTTCCCCTTGATGAGTTGGTTCTTTTTGGATCAGCCAGGAGTGCGGGAAGGACGTATACTTTCAAGGGTAAACATCTGGAGGTGAAGGAGCTGATGGAGAATGACGATTTCAAGGGTGTCGACATTGCGCTGACTTCAGCAGGTGGGGGTACATCGAAGAAATTTGCCGATACCATCACAAAACATGGTGCCGTCATGGTCGACAATTCCAGTGCTTTCAGGATGGATGAAGATGTTCCCCTGGTGGTACCGGAGCTGAATGCTTCCGATCTTCATGACCTCCCGAGAAACATCGTGGCAAATCCGAATTGCACTACCATTCAGATGGTGGTATGCCTGAAGCCCATCGAGGAATTATCACATATCAAGCGTGTACATGCTGCCACCTACCAGTCGGCCAGCGGTGCAGGCGCAGCTGCCATGGAGGAGCTGGTGGAGCAGATCAAACAGATCGCGGCCGGTGAAGAGGTGACCGTTGACAAATTCCCGTACCAGCTGATGCTGAACCTGATCCCCCAGGTGGATGTATTTACCGACAACCTCTATACCAAGGAGGAGATGAAGATGTACAACGAATCCCGCAAGATCATGCATTCGGATATTGAGGTGAGCACCACATGTGTCAGGGTACCGGTAATGAGGAATCATTCGGAAGCCCTATGGATCGAAACCGAAGATGAGCTTACGGTTGAGCAGGTCAGGGAAGCCATGAAAGGTGCCGGGGGAGTGACCCTGGTGGATGATCCTTCAAAACAGGAGTATCCGATGCCGATCAACGGTGAGGGCAAGGATGACATTTTTGTAGGCAGGATCCGCAAGGACATCACCAACCCGAAAGGCATTGCATTGTGGTGTGTAGGTGACCAGATCAAGAAAGGAGCTGCACTGAATGCCATTCAGATCGCCGAATACCTGGTAAAGAACAACCTCGTTTAAGCAAAGTATAGTTTATAGGTTTTCAACTGACTGATGGCTGACGGCTGACGACTGACGGCTGATGGCTGACGACTGACGACTGACGGCTGACGGCTGACGGCTGCCCTTCGGCAAGCTCAGGGCACTAAAGATATAATTAGTGATAGGAGAATGATGACACCTAATAAAGCAAATCGTTATAGGGATACCTCTTCACATGTATCTCCTTCACGCTCTGGTAAAGCACGTCTTTCAGGTGGTCGATATTTTCCTTTTTCAAGGCTGAGATAAACACCACATTGCGGCGCTCGTTGGTCCATCTTTTCCTCAGATCATCCAGGCTCAGGTTTTCTCTCAATTCGGGGGTCAGGTCGTCATCGTCTTTTTTGACATAGCTGAAATTATCGATCTTGTTGAAGACCATGATCACCGGTTTCTCACCGGCCCCCAGTTCTTCAAGGGTCTTTTCCACTACACCGATATGCTCCTCGTAGTTGGAGTGGGAGATATCGACGACATGGACCAGCACATCAGATTCGCGTGTTTCATCGAGTGTTGACTTGAAAGATTCCACCAGGTGTGTGGGCAGTTTACGTATAAAGCCCACTGTATCGGACATGAGGAAAGGGAGGTTGCCGATCACCACTTTTCGTACGGTGGTATCCAGGGTAGCGAAGAGCTTATTCTCGGCGAAGACTTCCGACTTACTGAGTTGGTTCATGAGTGTGGATTTTCCCACGTTGGTATATCCCACGAGGGCCACCTGCACCATTTTGCCCCTGTTTTTTCGCTGGTTGCTCATCTGCCGGTCGATCTTCACAAGCTGATCCTTCAGTCTGCTGATCTTGTCCCTTATGATCCGACGGTCGGTCTCGATCTCAGTTTCACCTGGGCCACGTAGCCCGATCCCCCCGCGTTGTCTTTCCAGGTGCGTCCACATCCTTGTCAATCGAGGAAGCAGGTACTGGTATTGTGCAAGTTCTACCTGTACCTTGGCGTGTGAGGTCTTGGCACGTTGGGCAAAAATATCAAGGATCAGGTTGGTCCGGTCGAGAATCCTGATCTTAAGTTCCCGTTCAATGTTCCGCAGCTGGGTAGGTTGCAATTCGTCGTCGAAGATGGCCAGGTCGATTTCGTTCTCCTGGACAAATGACTTAATCTCCTGCAATTTACCTGTACCAATAAAGGTTTTGGGGTTGGGGGTATCAATTCGTTGGGTAAAGAAACCGGCAGGTGCCACCCCGGCGGTTTTCGCAAGGAATGCCAGTTCATCCAGGTATTCGGTAGTCTCCTCTTCCGTCTGTTCCTGACCGATGACTCCGACCAGTACGGCACTTTCGGGTTGCGGTCTGTGATCCCAGTAATCTCCCATTCGTCATTTTTAGTGAGGGGACAAAAGTAATAAAAAAAAGAGGCCGCCCGAAACGGACAGCCTCATGAATCTTCTTCAGGTGCAAGTTGTTACTTGATATACCTGCGTCCGGTCTCAAGGAGGATTCCCTGTACAACTGGTTTCGCATTTTCAACAGCCTGTTTCACCAAGACAGTCTCAGTCGGGAATTGCTGTTCTTCCTTCTTCAACAGGTTCTTTGCATCGGAGGGAAGTGCTTCTGCATCACCGATCATGTCATAGGAGACATTATTGAATTTGCTGCTCTCATTGAACGGCACTTTTGCCAGTGATCCCCTTGGCTCTCCCATAAGTGAGATGATCTCCACTTCGCCACGAATATCGCAAGTTTTGATTTTTTCCTTTTTGATCATTGTTGCCATGACATCCTTATAGATCTTGATGTCATTACCGGCAGTATCTTTCATCACGTTTCCGGCACCATCGAGCGCATAATCAAACTTGGTTTTACTTTTCG
>JGI12048J13642_10256875_pt1 | contig 15788 bp, 17 predicted proteins | sample ElkSlonscriptome_16_FD_13642 | JGI IMG/M metagenome (IMG submission 13642)
GCACTCGGACTTCATGCCGGTAAACATTTTGGTATGGTTTAATGCCATCGATTAGAGCTACAACGAAGTCGGTCGGCCATTTATCATCAATCACCGCAATATTTCGCGGTAGGTGCAATACCGCAATCAGCTGGAAAATCCCGCAGGAAATTCCGGTTCGCTCCGCGATTTGGAAGCGGAAAATAAGCGGCTTAAAAAAAGAGAATATAGGCTTGGGAATGGAACGTGAAATACTAAAGAAAGCCTCGGCCTTCTTTTTGAAGGAATCGAACTGAGGTTTGATTGTATCCGGCAGCAAATGAACGGATGAAAACCTATCCTGTAGTCTTGTTGTGTGAGGTTACGGGGGTGAAACGGATCGGATTTTACGATTTCCTGAATCGATATAAATCAGGAATCGGGGTCATAACAACCCGGAAGAGGCGGAGATGGAAAACCGTATTTAGCAGATTTTTGAAGAACTCAAAGGGAAGCTATGGCTTCCGAGAAAACCAGAAACCATAAGGCGCTCCAAGTCGGGGCGCCTTATGGTTGTTCTGCGGGCTATAATTAGAACGTATCGTCGTTCCAGACCGGGTCCCGCTTGGCAAGAAACGCGGTGAAGCCCTCGGTGGCGTTGACGCTGACCGCTTCCAGCGCCATCATCTCTTTGGCGTACATGTAGGCCTGCTTTTCGGTCATTTCCGACTGAGCATAGTAGACCGTTTTGGATTGATAGATGGCAAACTTGCTCGATTTGCAGATGTCTTTTGCCACTTCCATGGTCTTTTCGTGAAGTTGATCGTCTGGAAACACCCAATTGACCAGGCCCATCTCGCGGGATTCTTCGGCAGTGTAAAGTTTGGCCGTCATGAGCATTTCCATGCATTTTTTCTGCCCGACACATCGACTTACCGCGACCGTCGGAGTCGAGCAATTGTAAGAATAAATCAAGCCGGTCATGCCGAACCGGGCCTTTTCCGAACCGGCGGTAATCAGATCACAACCGGCAACCAGGTGGCATCCACCGGCCATAGCAATGGAGTGCACTTCGGCGATGACGCACTGGGGAATCGAACGAATCGTATTCATCAGGTTGTAGGATGTCTGGAACAAACGCCGAATGTTGGATACCGGCTGATTGAGTATCTCGGTGCGATCGTGCCCGGCGCAAAAAGCCGGCCCGTTGGCTTTGAGAATGATCACCTTGGTCTCGTGCCGCTCGGCGGCATCCTGAAGACACGCGGTAATCTCCTTTTCGGCGGCCACCCCGAGTGCGTTGCGTTTTTCGGGCATGTTCAGTGTCAGGATGCCGATTTCATCTTGCTCTTCGTACAAAATAGATTCATAGCTCATAAAAAAACTCCTTTTCTTTTGATTATTCAGCCAAGTCGATTCCCGGCTGGTTTTGTCCGTTTTCGCAACGTTCTTCCCGATCCGCCGGCTGTTCGGGAGCAGGTTGATAATTTCATTCGTCATTCCAAAGCACATCTGAAACCCGGCATCATTTGCGGCTTATCGAGGATGTCCAGCTATGATTGCAATTCTTGTACCACCTTCTTTCTTTGCTCGATTCCCCGCAATTGGCGGGTTTATGTTCCCAAAAAACAGCCGAACACCGGTGTGAAAATGCACCATTCTCGGTTTTACCATGCGCTTTTGCACCGGCACGATTTCATTCCTTCCATCTCCCGAAAACCGGAAAACCGCGACGGTGTTGCGCTAAAGCACATTTATCCCGACTTTTGGAAAGTGGCACATAATTTGAAAGGGTATATCATAAGGGTATTGATGGTGAATCGATGCTCTGTTCGGGAAAACACATGCAAGATTCTCACCTAAGAAAGGAGGACAAAACAGTGGCACAAAAAGAATACATACCTTTAGGGGTCGGCTTTTACCCGGATTGGTGGGTCAACAACCATGGAATCGCATATGGAAAAGAGTACTATGAAAATCCGGACTATCGGGTGGACACACAGGCCCGGATGCAAAAAGCCCTCTATGAGAGGTTCGGCGATATCGGCTTGGGGAACCCGGACCCCGCCCCTCGCCCTTTGATCACCTACGGCATGGTGATGCTGCCGGCCGTGTTCGGTTGCGAGATCGTTTTCAAAGAAGACGCCCTGCCTTGGGCGATGCCCCTGAATTTATCCAAGGAAGCCTGCGACAAGCTGGTCAAACCCGATTTGCCGCAGACCTCTCCCATGAAGGAGATGCTGGGGCAGATCGACCACTTGAAGTCCAAATACGGCAAGGTGGTGGGCGACATCAATGTAACCGGGGTTCAGAACCTGGCCCTCAAACTCAGGGGCGACGAGCTTTACATCGATTATTTCGAGGAGCCGGAATTCGTCCATCGTCTTCTGAAGTTTTGCACCGAGTGCATCATCGACCTCTGGCGTCTTGTCTATCCCATAACCGGGACCGGCGCGGTCGATGTCACGCCCATGTGCGATTCGAGCATTTACTGCCTTCCCAACTGCACCGTGGAGCAAATTTCCGGCGATACGTACATTGAATTCGGCCTGCCGTACGACAACATGATCGCGGAAGTCTGCAAGCCCGTCGGAATCCACCATTGCGGCAACCTGGATCCGGTTGTGGAGGGATACGCCAAGGTAAAAAATCTTGTATTCGTCGAAGCCGGATTCGGGACCGATTTTGCCGCCGCCCGTCGGATCTTTGGCCCCGATGTGGCCTTCAACGCCCGCATCAGCCCGGTACTCATGAAAAACGGGACCGCCGAGGAGATCGAGGCTGCGGTCAAAGAAGCGATCGACCAGGGCGATCCGCTGGAAAACTATTCCATCGACACGGTAGGGTTGACCACGGGCGTGCCCGACGAAAACGTCAGAGCGGCGCGCCGCACGGCCATGACATACGGCCGATTGGATTCCAACCGATAGAACCGTTCAATTCCCTCTGCGGCGGCCGCGGTTCTCGGCAAAGCCGGAACCGGGAATTGCGCATTTTTTATCGAGAATCATTACCCGCTTATTTATGGAGCATCAACCATGCAAACCCGCGTATCAAGTGAAACTCAGGAGGTCATCATCGGCCCCGATCAGCCGGTGGTAATTATTGGTGAGCGCATCAATCCGACCGGTCGAAAAAAACTGGCCGAGGTATTGGAGCGCAAAGACATGGGCTACGTGCAACAGGAAGCCCTCAAACAGGTCCAGGCGGGGGCCCATATTCTGGACGTCAACGTCGGGATCTCCGGCGCCGACGAATCGGCCATCATGGTCGAAGCCATCCAGGCGATCCGGGAGGTCGTCGGGGTTCCTCTGTGCATCGACTCCGCCGATCCCAAAGTGCTGGCAGCCGGTCTTCAGGTTTACAAGGGCAAGGTCCTCGTCAACTCGGTCAACGGCGAGGAGGCGAAACTCAAAGAGGTGCTGCCCCTGGTGGCCGAATACAAGGCGGCGGTGGTCGCCTTGACCATGGACGACAAGGGTATCCCCACGGACGTGTCCACCCGTGTCGCCATCGCCGAAAAGATCGTCAATGAAGCCGTCAAATTGGGCATACCCGCAGAGGACGTGATCGTCGACCCGCTGGCCATGAGCGTGGCCTCCGACGATCAAGCCGGGCTCGGGGCGCTCCGGGCACTGGCGGAAATCCGGGACAAGTTGGGCGTGAATCAGACCATCGGCGCCAGCAACGTCTCTTACGGACTGCCCGAGCGTCGGGCTGTAAATTGCGTGTTTTTGGCCATGGCGGTGCTCAACGGTCTGACCTGCCCCATCACCGACCCGACCGTATGGCCGGTGAGACGCACGTTGTTGCTCGCCGACCTGTTGCAGGGAAAGGACGAGTTCGCCATGAATTTCATCTCCGCCTACCGAGAGCAGAATCCGGACGAGGCTTAATTTTTTTCTTAAAAAAAGGAGCTTAGTATCAAATGGCAGATTTAGAAGGAATCAAACAAGCGATCGTAAAAGGCAAGCGTAAGGAAATCGTCGGACGGGTGCAAGCCGCCGTGGACGAAGGCGTTGATCCCCAGTCGATCATCTCCGATTACATGATCGAGGCGATGAAGGAAGTCGGCGCTCGGTTCGAGGCCAAGAAAATATTCGTTCCCGAGATGATGATGGCCGCGCGCACGATGCAGGAGGGACTGAAAATTCTGAAACCGCTGCTGGCCGCAGGGGACGACTCCCAAACCAAGAAATCCGGCACTGTGGTCATCGGAACCGTGTTCGGAGATCTTCACGACATCGGCAAAAACCTCGTCGTCCTGATGCTGGAAAGCTCGGGGTTCGAGGTGCATAACATCGGCGAAAACGTAACGCCTGAAGCTTTCGTGGAAAAGGCCAAGGAACTCGACGCGGACATCGTGGGCATGTCGAGCCTGCTGACCACGGGGGACCCCTACGTCAAGGCCACGGTCGAAGCCCTCAAAAACAGCGACATCGCCGACCGGATAAAGGTGATATGCGGCGGGGCCGCCGTTACCCCGAAGTACGCGGTGGAAGTATGCGGCGCCGACGGCCACGCGCGGGATGCGGTCTCCGCCGTCAATATCTGCCGCGAGTTCATGGAAAGCAGATAATCCATGTCGCCTCACTCCGCCCCGGGACAAGGCACCCCGACCTTGTCCTGCTCGGCCGGAGATAGCGAAATTTTACCTTCAACTCGAATCTAGACCTGTTTTTCCCAAGGGGTTTTCACAAGCAAGTTCGGAAAACGGCGTCGCTCAAAACATCAGAGGTGTTTTAACCGCGATGAAAGAAAACCAAATCATTTTTCAGCCCATGGGAAGACGAATCGAGGCGGATGAAAACCTTACCCTTCTGGAACTGGCCAACCTCGCGGGCGCCGGAATAGAAGCCGCCTGCAGCGGCAAAGGCCGTTGCGGCAAGTGCCGGGTTCAAGTGCGGGGAGATGCAACCCCGCCCGGGAAATCGGAGCTGGAAATCCTTGGCGCCGACGAAGCCAAGGATTATAGGTTGGCTTGCCAGACGTATGTCCCGGGGGCCGCGACAGTGTGGGTTCCCGAAATCAGCCGCCTCAACAGCCAGGTTATCCTGACGGCAGGCGGAGATTACACCGCAGATTTCGGTCCTGGGATAAAATCCGCCGAACTGGAAGTACCGCCTCCCGATTTCAAGGAACACGCTGCGGATCGCGAACGGATGCTGACACGGCTTTCCCGGTCCGCCGGGACCTTCGAAGGAAGAAACCACCAGCAAACGCCCCTTTCCGTGCTGCGCGGCCTGGAAGAAAAACTTCGGTCCAACGCCGGGAGGGTCACTGTTGTCACAACCCGCTCGGGGAGCATTTTAGACGTTTCGCCTGGATGGAATCACCAGTGCCTGGGCTTGGCGGTAGATTTGGGGACCACAACGGTGGTTGCCTATCTGATCGATTTTCGCACCGGAAAACCCATCGGCGTCAAGGCCGATATGAATCCCCAGGTCGCCGAGGCCGAAGATGTGGTCAGCCGGATTTCATTGTGCCGGGAGCGTCCCGAAAATCTGGAAAGACTATCGGGCATGGCGCGAAAATGCATTGAACGCCTGGCGTCCTCAATCTGCCGGGAGCAGGGCATCGATACCGATCGAATCTTCGAAATCATCGTGGTGGGAAACACCGCCATGCACCACATCTTCCTCGGCCTGAACCCGGAGCACTTGGCGATGGCCCCATATACACCGGTGGCAGCGGATGGTTTTTCGGTGCGGGCGGCCGAACTCGAACTCGCCTTTTCGCCGGAAACCAGGGTTCACCTCCCCCCCGTCAAGGCCGGATTCGTAGGCTCCGACGCCGTGGCCATGGCCCTTGCACTGGATGCCGATCAGTTGACCGAGCCCACTCTGATGGTGGATCTCGGTACGAACGGAGAGATTGTCCTGGCCTCCCCCGATCGAATTCTGTGCTGTTCCACCGCCGCCGGACCCGCCTTCGAGGGCGGGCATATCCGATGGGGCACACGCGGCGCTCCCGGCGCAGTGGACAGCGTCGATTTATCGAATTCCGAGGGTGCGCCAAGGCTATCTGTGATCGGTGGACTTGCGCCCAAAGGCATCTGCGGCTCCGGACTCGTTTCTCTGGTCAGCAGTTTGGTCCGCACCGGTATCGTCACTTCGGCCGGCGCTTTCAATACCGAGTCTCTCAACCCTCGATTACGCCAGGGGCCGGACGGTTTGGAGTATGTCTTGGCCGAAGCGCATAATACCGGAACGGGTCGAGACCTGGTTTTTACTCATCATGATCTGGCCCAGCTGCAACTGGCCAAGGCCGCGATCCACGCAGGGATATCTCTGATGATGGCCGAAATGGGCGTCGACCGATTGTCTAAGGTGCTGTTGGCCGGAGCTTTCGGAAACTACCTGAATACGGAGGCGGCCTGTGGAATCAACATGTTACCCGGCGTAACCCCCGCACAGATAAAAAGCGCCGGCAATGCCGCCGGCGCAGGCGCCGTTATGGTGCTCATGAGTTGCTCCCAACGGTCCCGGGCGCAAAACCTGGCCGATCGTATGCAGTACCTTGAACTGGCCATCCATCCCGGCTTCAACGATGCTTTCCTGGACGGCATGGCGTTTCCTTAAAAACCGACGGCAGGCATTCGATAAAAAGAAACACGCGAGAAGAATACCGGGAACTCACCCCCGCGGAAACTTGAAAATCTGAGAAAAGTCGGCGCAACCAGCTCGTTGGGAAAAATGAAAAAAGGGGATTTATCCTTTTGACCGGTACCAGGGCTACCCTTCAAATACACTCTGGTACGGGAAACAGGTGTTCTATGACCAGGTCGATCTGGATGAAAAATCCGCCTATGCCTATGCCCGAAAGGCGATTGTCCTGAATGCCCTGGATGAGGATGCGAGGGAAGGGATCTCCGCTTTTATAGAAAAGCGAAAGCCGGTGTGGAAAGCTGGATAATTGGATGGATGGATAAAAAAACGGAAGGGAGCAGGATGCGGATCGCACACCCTGTTCCCTTCGGAAAACGGACGGGGAAAGAAAACGGTTTACCGTTTCGAAAACTGAAACCGGGCCCGGGCCCCTTTTTGACCGTACTTCTTTCGCTCTTTGACCCGCGGATCTCGTTTTACGAAGCCGGCTTTTTTCAGCACGGTTCGAAGGTCGGGATCGGCTTGAATCAGGGCCCGGGTGATGCCGTGTCGAATGGCGCCCACCTGCCCGGAGATGCCGCCGCCGTTGACCGTGATGCGAACGTCGAACGAGCCCGCGTTGTTGGTCAGGGTCAAGGGCTGGCTCATGATGATCTTGGCCGACTCAACGGGGAAATAGTCATCCACGGTGCGGTTGTTGATGAGGATGTCACCGTTTCCCGGGGTCAACCAGGTTCTGGCCACCGATGTCTTGCGCCTTCCTGTTGCGTAATATACGTTCTCCATGAATTCCCTCGATGTTTATCCCTGTTGAATCGTTAGCACTTCGGGTTGCTGCGCATCGTGCGGATGCGTATCCCCGGTGTAGACCTTCAGCTTTTTGAATATTTTGCGCCCGAGCCGATTTTTGGGCAGCATGCCGCGCACGGCAAAACGGACCACATCCTCCGGCTTTTTCTTCATCAGGTCCTTGATGGGAACCGTCTTCAGCCCGCCGATGTACCCGCTGTGATGGTAGTAGCATTTCTGATCCATTTTTCTGCCGGTCAGCACCACCTTATCCGCATTGACCACGATGACATTGTCTCCCATGTCTACGGAAGGGGTATACAGGGGATTGTTTTTACCCCTCAGGTGAGACGCCACCCGGCTGGCCAGTCGACCCAGAACAAGCCCTTCCGCGTCGATCACATACCATTTACCGGCATTGTCGGACTGCTTTGCACTGTATGTATATTTCTTCACCGTTCCACACTCCTGTCCTCAAAGAAAATTTGGTTTTCTAAACAAATATAAAATAAATGTCAACCCAAAAACAGACCGCCGCTGCGGGGCTCAGCCGCGGGATAATCGGATTGACAGCCTTTCACATCTCTACTAAATTGTGCCCGAATAGCTCGGCCCTTTGGAAAGGCCCGGTCTTTAAATACAAAATCATGATGTGCATTCATGCAACAACATGATTTCAAATGGAAATATGTTTATATGACAGATTTGGAAATCGAAGTCAAGTTTTATATATCGGATTTTGAGCCGATCCGCCGCCGGATGAAGGAAATCGGGGCCGCTTCACAAGGAAAAGGGTTTGAAACCAACCTTCGGTTCGAGGATCAAAACCAGAGCCTTCTCCGGAATGATTCCTTGCTTCGGCTTCGGCGGGATTCCCGAAACCGCCTCACCTTCAAATCGGTCCCCGGCGGGTCGCCCGAAGAAGACGACAGCCAATTCAAGGTGTACCGGGAACTGGAGGTGGAGGTGAGCGATTTCGAGGTCATGGCCCGGATTCTGGAATCCCTCGGCTACCATGTTGAACAGACCTATGAAAAACACCGGGAAACCTTCACCTATCAAGGACTGGAGATCTGCGCCGATTCCCTTCCCTTCGGCGATTTCCTGGAAATCGAGGGTGAAAAAGAGGCCATCCGGTCCATGGCTCGTCGTCTCGGTCTGAACTGGCGGGAGCGCATTCTGGAGAATTATTTAGGGATTTTTGAATATATCCGCCGAAACACCGGTTTGGAATTTCAGGATGTCACTTTTTCCAATTTCCGACAGACGAATCCGGATGATCTGTCGGACCATATCCGTCATTTCGAGGTCGGAAGCTGACATCGGCCATGACGACTCCTTTCGCGAATGCATCAACCGGCGTCTCGGTATTTACCCTGAATCTCCGTTTCGGCCTGGCCGAGGACGGCCCCAATGCCTGGCAGTACCGCAGGAAGACCTTCCCGCCGCTTTTCCGGGAATACCAGGCCGATTTCATGGCCTTTCAGGAAGTCAATGATTTTCAATTGCATGATCTCAAGGCCCTGCTGCCCGACCACGACCATATCGGCCGGCGCCGACCGGCCCCCGCCTTCTGGCAGAACAACATCCTGTTTTATCGCAGGGAATGGCGGTTGATCGACTCGGATTATTTTTTTCTGAGCCCCACCCCCGACATCCCCAGCCGATTTCGAACGAGCCGGTGGCCCCGCCAGTGCATTCTGGGTCGGTTTCGCTCGGGAAGCCGAGAGATTGCCTGCGGAAATACCCATTTCGATTTTGATGCGGATGTTCAGATGCGAAGCGCCCGGTTGATCCTGGACCGACTTTCGGCACTTTCCCGGAACTGCCCGGCCATACTCACCGGAGACTTTAACGCCTCCCCCGCCGGAACCGCTCATGCGGTGTTTACAGAGGCTGAAACCGGTCGGGATTCACGAGTGAAGAACGACTTCATCAATACATTTGAACCGGATTTTCCGGCAACCCACCACGGTTTCACCGGAACCGGAATCGGGGATCACATCGACTGGATTTTATATCGGGGAAACCTTCGTCCTCAATCGGCACATATCATTCAGGATTCAACCGACGGGGTTTATCCCTCGGATCATTTCCCCCTGCGGGTCGTATTCGAGTGGGAATCCGGCTGATCAGGCTTTTGCACCGCTTTTCTTAAAGGGTGCGAATTTCTTTTTAGCGGGTGCGGGTTCCGGGACGGAGATTCGGGTCACTTTGGCATTGAGAACGCCCCCCTGCTCGACGATCAGGTCTTTGCATTTCACCTCTCCTTCACAGCTCCCGGTCGCCAGCACCACCAGTTTATCGGACACCTCCAGGTCGCCTTCAAACCGGCCGCCGACGGTGATATTATCGGCCTTGGTATCGGCATAGACCGCCCCTTCTTCTCCGATGGTGATGAACTGGCCGTCTAAAGTTCCCTTCACCGTCCCTTTAATCAACATTTTGCCGGTGCAGGACAGGGTGCCCTCCACCGTTAATCCGGTGTCCAGAATAGAAAAATTTTCAACTTTTTTTGCCACGGCAGGTCTCCCGGAATTTAACAGGATTCACGTTGGAATCGACAGGGGTCGCGGTGCTATCCGGCATCCGAATCCGGCGTTTCAGTCAGGCGTTTGACCTCCTTCAGCAAAAGCGCCCCCCCTTCGTCGAAAACATACACGCAAGCTTTGCTGAATTCGTCCGGATCATGCCGCCCCTCGGGTCGGAACTTCATGAATTTATAGTTGGCGATGGAAAACGACTGGCCTTCCTCCTGGCCGGTGGGCATACCCGATACCAGATGGACGTCCGGCAAGGCCAGCCATTTCGGCTTGCCCCGGTCCTCTCTCTCCAGCACCACGACGGCATGGCCGGAGACCGGTTGGGACCGGGAGGCGATGTTTTTGATCTTGTATCGAACATAGACGTTTTTCCGATCTCCGTTGGCATATTCGAAATCCTCGATGGCCACCCGAAGGGGTTTTCGTGTTTTCGGGTCCACCGGCCCTTCCTCCGATTCAGAGGCGGGCACCAGAAAGGAAGGGCCTTTTCTGGGTTTCTTCGCAACCCCGGGTTCGGCCGCTTTCGGTCTTGTTTCGGCGATCCTTTCGGAGGATGTTTCCTTGGAAGTTTTTTCAGGTTCGGCCTGACCGTTTTCCGGTGTCTCCTTCCGTTCGGACCGGGTGGAATTTTCGGCGGTTTCGGATTTCCCGGAAGGGGCTTCGACCGCTCTCGATGGGGTTTTCTTTTCGGACTCGGAAGCCGCCGCCGCCAAGGTCACGGATGTTTCACCGTTTGCGGCGCTCCGCAGCCAGCGGTTCTCCCGGGCTTCGGCTTCATATAGATAGTAAAAGGTGCCGGCCGCAGTCACGGCGCCGACAAGCAACACCAGACAGATCACCGTCAGAGCCTTGAACCATTTAATGCGAATGGTCTTGCCGGTTTCGGAAACCAGCAGCAGGGTCCAGTTTTCTTTCCTTTTTTCCGGCTGAGGTACGGTGGATCGATTCACGTCTTACTCCAGGTTACAGCTTGCTCCAGGTTTCTCTGTATATCTTCCATTCACCACCTTCCCGTTTGAGAAGCAGTGTTTTCATTCCGGAAGCTTTAAACCCGCTGGATTGGTAATTCTGAACAAAGGTGACCTTGGTTTGACTCTCGCCCGGTTCGGTTTGAAGATTTGTTTGGGTCACCCGGATATAGTCGTACTTGCGATTCAGGCGTTTTTTATAATCGAGCCATCCGGCTTTGTCCATTCCCTGGGACCGAAAATCGCCGGCATAAAAGGAGCCGTAATCTTCAATGTCCATAGAGGACCAGGCTTTCAACCATTCATCCACCATTTGTTCGATTTCAGCTTCATCGGCGCCTCGAACCCGCAGATCTTTTGATGCCAGAATCAGGGGATTTTCCTCACCGGACCCGGAATATTCATCAGGAAGAGTTTGATAATCGTCGCCGATAATGCGAAGCCCCTCCCCCTTATCCGACAGGAACAGTTTTTTGGTTCCCACGGGAATTTGGCGACCCCCAAAGTCAAGGTATTGATCAAAGAGGACCACCATTACCGCTTTGTGTTTGTAAATAGCAATGTTTCGGACCCTTACTTTCAGGTCGGATTCGGCTTCCTTCACCCGCTTCCGGGCCTTGTACCAATCCGACCACCAGGCGATCTCGGGCACGTATTCAGGATCATAGAGTCGAACATAATCCTGATAGGTCCCGTGGTCCACCGCCTCGACCCATTGGTCCACCACCTCAAGGATCGATTCCTTGAGCGCAGTTTTAGGTTCAAAAGCCTCATAATTGAGTTTATCGACAATCACGATAGGGGTGCGGTTGAGAGAGATGTATTTTTCCACCGCTTCCAGGTCGGTGTTTTCCAGGGCGATACACCCGTTGGAATCCCGGGCCTTCAGCGGCTTATTGGTCCCATGCAGCCAGATGGCGCTGCCGGTGCGCTCGGCCAGGCGGTCCAGCAGGTTGGGGTAGTCGGTGGGAAAAGCCCGAACCCCGTATATAGGAGAAAGCTCTTTGTCCTGATAGACCCGGGTAAAAAAAAAGATCCCCTCGGGGGTTTTCCCGTCACCGGATCGGGTTTTGGCGCCGATCTGCTTGCCCGTGGAACAGACCCATTGATAGATTTTCTTGGGGGCGCTGGCGATTTCGTACAAGAACAGAGACTGAGTCTCTTTTTCGACCACCAGCACATATTCCGGTCCGTTTTCCGGCTCAAAGGGAACGAACACATCCGGCAGCAGGTCCGTCTCCGGTTCCGGGGATGCGGATGCCCGGGCGGATATGCCGATGAGCATCACCACCGATACCAACACCATTCCGCCGAAAAACCCTGCCCCGATCTTCAAACACCGACACTTCTTTGAAAAATCATTCATACAGCGACGCAACCACTCCTCCTGCATAAAATTTATTCGGTTTTACTGAGCCTGACCCTGTCCTGTTTCCCGACCCCCATCATTTGACGGGCGTTGCCCCGGTTGACGGCGACCTCAAGATACCCTCGACTGCCGATGATGGCAAGGGGTTTTTGAAATCCGCCGCTTTCATAATTGAGGGAGATGCCTTGAATGCGATGACTCCCGATTTTTATAATCAGTTTCTCTCGCCGGGCCGAATCCCGCCATTTTTCCAGATGCTCGGCATCGATATTGGTGATCAGATTTCCGAAATGGTCGATGAAAAGAACAGCGCCCATAAGATCACCGGATGCGGATGAAGTCGGGGTCGGCGGATCAAGGCCGGCCATTTCCGTCGACGGAACAGCCGGACCGAGCGCCGCCGGTGAAATCCCCGCAGATAAATGAGCGGCCACCGGTGCAAAGATGTCTCTGCCGTGGAAGGTGCTGCTGACCGGGTGTAGAAAATAATCGGCGTTTTCCACCCGGTGAACGGTCTCGATCACTCCGTCGTGCCGCAACGGCGCGAGAATGCCGTTATCCGGCGCGACAAACTGATGGCCGCCCCCTTCGGCAGCCAGAATCGAACGATCGGTGCCGACCCCCGGGTCCACCACCACCAGATGAACCGTCCCTGCAGGAAAGAACCGGTAGGCCGACCGAATGAGACCGGCGGCCTGGAGAACATCCTGGGGATCGACCTGGTGAGTGATATCGATCATCGTCGCATTCGGGTTGACTGACAGGATCGTCCCCTTCATGACCCCCACATACTCATCCGACAAGCCGAAATCGGTGGTCAGGCTAACACACGACATGAAACCCCCTCTGTGAAAACTTACCGGCCCCCGAAGAGCGGGTCCTGCTGATGTAAGGGAAGGGAAAGGTGTTGATAGGCCGCTTCCGAGGCTTTTCTGCCTGACGAGGTGCGGGTCACCAGGCCGGTTTTGAGCAGAAAGGGCTCCACCACATCCACCAGGGTATCGGTCTCCTCCTGCAGGGTGGCCGCAATAGCCTCGATGCCCACCGGACCGCCTCTGTAGAATCGAATAATGGTTTTCAGATACCGCCGGTCCAGATCGGTAAGGCCCCGATCGTCCACCCCTTCCAAAGCCAGCGCCGCTTCCACGATGGTTCGGGAGATGAGCCCGTCCGCACGAACCTGTGCATAATCCCGAACCCGTTTCAGAAGCCGGTTGACGATTCGGGGCGTGCCCCGGGACCGGCGCGACAGCTCCCGGGCCCCGTCGCCGTCTACCTCGATATCGAGCAGGGCCGCCGACCTTCGGGTAATCCGGACCAGGTCGGCTTCATCATAGAAATCGAGGCTACGAAAGATGCCGAATCGATCCCGAAGCGGAGCGGAGAGCAGCCCCACCCGGGTCGTGGCCCCCACCAGGGTGAACCGCTTCAGCCGGAACCGATGGCTTCGGGCATGAATCCCCTTGTCGAACACGAAATCGACGGCAAAATCCTCCATGGCCGGATAGAGAAACTCTTCCACCACCTTGGGGGTGCGGTGAATTTCATCCACGAACAGCACATCCCCTTCCTCCAGGTGGGTCAGAATGCCGATCAGGTCCCCCCCCTTTTCAAGCGCCGGTCCGGAGGTGACGGTAAGGGTACCGCCCATCTCCCGAGCGATGATATGGGCCAGGGTGGTCTTTCCCAACCCCGGCGGGCCGTGGAAGATGACATGATCCAGGGGCTCCCCCCGGTTTTTTGCGGCTGCGATGGCGATCTCCAGGGTCTCCACCACCTCCGGCTGCCCCACATAATCGGACAGCCGTTCGGGCCGAAGGGATAGAATCTCGGGGTCCGCGTCTTCGGGTTGAGACTCCCGGGAGACGACGCCCTGGATTTCGGAATTGAATTTTAAAATATCATTGGCCATGGGTTATCCGTTCGAGGCCGCTTTCAAGGGGCCATATCCCCCCGGTAGATTTCTTCAAAAAGGGCTTCGGGGCTGGAAATCGAGGCGTTCCGTTCCAGGGCCTCGGCGATCATCCGTTTGGCATCCGCCGGCTTGTGGCCCAGCTGTTCCACCAAAACAGCCTGAACCGGCAGAACAAAATCTTCGAATTCGGCGACCGGGGCCGCCTGTTTGCGCGGTTCCGAGAGAAAGGAAGCCATTCGGCCGCTGAGGGTGGCGATGATCTTCTGGGCGGTCCTGGCCCCGATCCCCTTCAGGTTTTTGAGGGTATCGACATCCTGGGACTCGATGGCCTCGGCCACCCGTCCCATGGAGAGGTTCAGGGCCTTGACCGCCTTGAGGGGTCCGATAGCCTCCACCGAAATAAAGAGATGGAAGAAGGCCTTTTCAAGCTCGGAATTAAACCCGATCAGCACCGGAGTCGGCTGACGTTCGGTCTGCTGATAATGGATGTAGAGGGAAAGGATATCTCCGTCCACTTTTCCCCGAAGGGTTTCCATTACAAATCCCGGCAGCAAGACCTCATACCCGACCTGATTGCAGAGGAGCAGAATCCGCTCCTCCTCCTTCTTCAAAATTTTTCCTTCAAGATATCCGATCATCTATATCTGATCTGATCATTGTTGTAGTCAGTGTTAGTCGGTGTTTGCGGGATACCCGGTATTTCCGGTTCGGGAACAGGCAGCCGACTGAATGAAATCCATGGGCGGGTATCAGCAGAGTGAAAATCGAAAGACCCCGATGAGCGCCATAGCCAAGGCGTCGGAGGCGTGGTAGGGACGGATCGGCACCGGGGATTTCAGCATGTGTCGAACCGATTTTTCCAACTGGTCTTTGCCCGCGTTTCCGTTGCCGGTCAAGACCTGTTTGGCCTCCCGGACCGGAATCTCCCGAACCGACAGCCCCGACTGATGACCGGCCAGCAGGATCACCCCGGTGACCTTTCCCAGGGTAATGCCGGATTGCGGATATTTATCCAGAGAGAAAATATCCTCCACCACCATGAGATCCGGCTTTTCATCCTCCAGCACAGCCCGCAGCTTGGAGAAAATACGATTCAGTCGGCTCGGCAGGTCGCCTTCTTTTGCGGTATAGATGCTGCCGAAGGCGAAAGAATTCACCTTCATTCCCCGGCCGGACACCACCCCTACCCCGGTGGCGGCCAGACCCGGGTCCACGCCCACTACCTTCATGGGCCCGGACCGAAATCCGAAATCGCCTTTTTCAAGATTTCCCTATAACGCATTCAATTTCTGTTGAGCGATCTTAGACTCACTGGAATCCGGATATTTATCGATCAAATCCTGCAAGATCAACCGGGCGTTGGCCCGGTCCCCCAGGTTGGAAAAGGCGAACCCCTGCTTGAGCAGAGAGGCCCGCACCTTGTTTCCCCGGGGGTATTTTTCAATGACCGTCTGATACTCCAGAATCGCATTTTCGTACTGCTGTTGTCGATAAAAAATTTCGCCGATCCAGAACTGGGCGTTGTCCGCATACTGGGCAGTGGGGTATTCCCGCACCAGGGTTCGGAACCCTTCCAGGGCCGGATCGAAGTCCCCCCGGTCAAAGGCCTGTTTGGCCTCCAGATAGAGGTCGTTTTCC
>JGI12048J13642_11104526_pt1 | contig 15778 bp, 11 predicted proteins | sample ElkSlonscriptome_16_FD_13642 | JGI IMG/M metagenome (IMG submission 13642)
ATCCCATTCGAGTCCGAGCACAAGTTCATGGCGACCCTGCACCACAGCCACGGAGGCCAGGCCTTCGTGTACGTGAAGGGCGCGCCAGAGCAAGTTCTCGAGATGTGTGCCAGCGAACGGACCGGGGAAGGCGTCACGCCCCTCAACCGCGCGCATTGGCTCGAGCGTATCGAGGAGCTCGCCGCCGACGGGCAAAGGGTGCTGGCCGTGGCCGTCAAACCCGTCGCGCACGAGAAGCTCGACCTGACCTTCGATGACGTCGATGACGAGCTGATCCTGCTGGGGCTGCTGGGTCTCATCGATCCGCCGCGCCAGGAAGCCATCGAGGCCGTGCACCACTGCCGGGAGGCCGGCATCCGCGTGAAGATGATCACCGGCGACCATGCTCGCACGGCGCGGGCCATCGCCGAGCAGCTGGCCCTGGTCAATCACCACGACACCATCACCGGCGCCGAGCTCGAGGGGATGTCCGATGAGGCGCTGCACGAGCACGTCAGCCACACGGACGTCTATGCGCGCGTGAGCCCGGAGCACAAGCTGCGCCTGGTCAGCGCCCTGCAGGCGCGCGGCGACATCGTCGCGATGACCGGCGACGGGGTCAACGACGCCCCGGCGCTCAAACGCGCCGATGTCGGGATCGCGATGGGAAACAAGGGCACCGAGGTGGCCAAGGAGGCCGCCGAGATGGTGCTCGCCGACGACAACTTCGCCTCGATCGCGCACGCCGTCGAGGAGGGGCGCACGGTCTACGACAACCTGATGAAGTCGATCCTCTTCATCCTCCCGACCAACGGCGGCGAGGCGCTGATCATCCTCGGCGCCATCCTGTTCGGCTTCGCCTCACTGCCGATCACGCCGGTTCAGATCCTCTGGGTCAATATGATTACCGCGGTCACCCTGGCGCTCTCGCTGGCCTTCGAACCGTCGGAGCGCGGTGTGATGCGCCGACCGCCGCGGGATGCCGATCAGCCGGTGCTGACGCCGATGTTCCTGTGGCGCATCCTGTTCGTGTCGGTGATCCTGATGAGCGGCACCTTCGCTCTCTTCGTCTGGGACCTGGGTCGCGGCGCCGACGTCGAGCACGCCCGCACGGTCGCAGTCAACACGCTCGTGATGTTCGAAATCTTCTACCTATTCAACGCGCGCTACGTCACCGACTCGGTGCTGAGCCGCGAAGGCCTCTTCGGCAATCGCTACGTGCTGCTCGCGATCGGCGTCCTGATCCTGATGCAGCTCGCCTTCACCTATCTCGCACCGCTGCAGCTCCTGTTCGAGACCCAGCCGATCGACCTCGCCACCTGGGGCCGCATCGTCCTGGTGGGGGCCTCGGTGCTGGTGCTGGTCGAGGCCGAGAAGGCGATCGTGCGGCGAACCCGCGCGCGACGGCACCGGGTCGTTGAGGAGTATCAATCGTCCCTCAGGTAATGAGGCTAGGGGAGACGGTTGCGGCAGCCCGTTGAGGTTGTTGCTGCACTGTGCCCAACAGGGAACGAGCGGGCAACCGAGGCGTGCCTGCGTCTACCCGAAGAGCTGACTGCGCACCTTCTCCTTGAGCGATTCGAACCGCTCGCGGAGCTTGCGCAGTCGCTCTTCTTGGAGCCCGGTCGTCTGCCTCACCTCCTGTGACAGACGCTCGAGGGTCTCGTTATAGTCCTGGTTCCATTCCGCGAGTCGCTGTCTCAGCCGGTGCAGGACGGGGTCGTGATCGCCGCGCTGGTGCTCGGGGTCGTAGCCGAAATCGTACTCGACGACCTCCTCGGTCACCTCGCCCCGGAACAGCCGATGGAGCTCGACACGCAGGCACTTGCCCGCATAGGTGAAGCGGCCATCCTTGACCAGGCGACGCACGTTCATACGGATCCGCGTCGAGCGCAGCATATGCAGCGGGGCATGGCTCGCAGCCCGTTTGACTAGGTCGTGATCCTCGGCCAACTTGAGGTCCTCGTCGAAGCCGCCGATCCGCTCGAAGAGGACGCGCTCGATGAAGATCGCAAAGCCACCGGCGTGTGGATCGCTGCGCAGGCTGAGCCTGACGTAGAGGTTGGCCAGATCGAACAGCAAGGCGTCCAGTGGGTGATCCGAGTCGGGGTCGAACCAGCAGGTCGCCAGACGCATCCCCTCCTCCTCTATCTCCGCGATGGCATTGGCCAGAAAGTCGGGCGGCGGAAGGACATCGGCGTCGAAGAAGAAGAGGAAGTCGCCGCGCGCGATCGCCGCACCACGGTTGCGTCCGGTTGCGGGCAGCCCCCCGTCAGTGAGGATCAGGCCGCGCTCGCGCACCAGTTCGCGGGTGCCGTCGCTCGACCCCGCATCGGCCACAATCACCTCGAAGTCGCGGAAGGTCTGAGCCGCCAGGCGATCGAGCAGCTGCGGCAGGAGCTCGGCCTCGTTGAGGGTCGGGATGACGATGCTGGCCTTCATTCGGCGTTCTCCTGCAGATCCTCGGGCTCGATCAAGTCCAGGGCGGCGTCCTCAGTTCCGGCCAGCAACCCCTGCAGCCAGGTCTCGGTCACATCGAAGCCGCCAGTTCGGCAGACATCAGCGTACCAGAGGCCACTGGTCTTCGGCGTGCGATGCTGGGTCGCATAGTCGACGTGGACGATTCCGAAGCGCTTCGAGAGCCCGAATGCCCACTCGAAGTTGTCGAGCAGGCTCCAGACGAAATACCCGCGAATATCGCTCCCCGCATCCAGGGCCTGGCGCAGCATGACCAGATAGGCGGCCAGGTAGTCGCGCCGCGCCGCATCCCGCACCTCACCGTCGGCATCCAAGCGGTCACGGAAGGCCGCACCGTTCTCGGTGACATAGACCGGCGGATTGCCATAGCGCTCGCGCAGCCAGGTCAGCGTAGTCAGAAAGCTTTGCGGATAGATCTCCCAGTCCATGTCCGTGTAACGGACCTCCGGGTCTTCCCGGGCACCCACTCGGAACCCGAGCACTGGGGGCCAACCGCGCTTGACGACGATGTGCGAATAGTGATTGACGCCGACGAAGTCCACCTTTTGGGAAATCAGCGCCAAGTCCTCGGGTCCCATGCTGCGGTCGAGCAGACCGATCAGGCGTTGGATCGGGCGCGGGTAGCGCCCGCGCAGGATCGGGTCGGCGAAGATCCGATTCGCCAGGCGATCGAGGCGCTCGGCGATCCACACGTCCTGACGGCGCTGCGGGAGCACGGGGAAGAGGTTGAGAGCCGGCCCGACGCGCGCCTCCGAGACCTCGGCGCGCAGCGGCTCGAGCGCAGCACCGTGGGCGAGAAGCAGGTGATGCGCCGCTTGCAGCGCGCGCACCGGGTTGCGGCGACCCGGCGCATGCTGACCGACGAGGTAGCCAGCCACCGCGACCGTTAGCGGCTCATTGATCGTCACCCAATCCTGCACGCGGTCACCGAGGCGGCGGGCGACCACTTCGGCGTACTCGGCAAAGCGCCATGCCGTATCCCGCCGCTCCCAGCCCCCCCGCTGCTCCTCGAAACACGGCAGGTCCCAATGGTAGAGCGTCGCAAAGGGGCGAATGCCGCGGGCGAGCAGGCCGTCGACCAAGCGCTCGTAGAAGTCGAGGCCGCGCTGGTTGACCCGCCCCCGCGCGTCGGCCATCACCCGCGGCCAGGCGATCGAGAAACGATACGACTGCAGCCCCAGCTCCACCATCAGGTCAAGGTCCTCCGGGTAGCGGCGGTAGTGCTCGCAGGCCACGCCACCGTCCGTCCCATCGGAGATCCGGTCCCGCCCCGTCGTGAAGCGATCCCAGATCGAGGCCACCTTGCCGTCCGCTTCAGGCGCCCCCTCGATCTGGTAGGCCGAGGTCGCCGCGCCCCAGAGCAGCCGGTCGGGGAATTGCACGCGGGTCATGTGCACACCTGCTCGGTCAGTTGGTCGTCGTTGGTCAGCAGCGGCTGAAGGCAATGCCCACCGCGCCGCCCGCACGGCCCTTGCACACGTCCGCCGTTACCGGCGATAGTCGCCAGCGCAGAACGACCGAGCCCCGCCCATCGACAAGCACCGCGATAGAGGCCAACGAACGCATGCCGACGCTACGCATCCTCACCAACACCGAAGTACCGAGCGCCGAGCGGACGAACCTGCTCGAGCGGGCGTCCCAAACGACCGCCGCGATGCTCGGCAAGCCAGAATCCTACGTCATGGTGATCCTCGAGGAGGGCCGACCGATGCGCTTCGCCGGCAGCTCCGCACCGGCTGCCTTCCTGGAACTCAAGAGCCTCGGTTTGCCCGAGGCGGATACGCCGCGGTATTCCCGCACGCTATGCGATCTCCTGCTCGAGACGCTCAACATACCGCCCGAACGGGTCTACATCGAGTTCGCCAACCCGCCGCGGCACCTCTTCGGGTGGAACGGCGGGACCTTCTAACGATCATGGGGCGAGCCGAGCCGCCCCGTCTGATGAAACGTCGTCTCGCCCCTGATCCTTCCCTCACCCCAACCCTCTCCCGGAGGGCGAGGGAGCGAACGCGCTGCGCGAATTTCATGGTAAGGGCGACGCGAGCCTTCGGCCCTCCGTGGCCGAGGTCTTCGCATTCAACCGGTACCGACCAGCCGCTCCGGCGCCGCGGCGGGCTCCTCGGCCGGCGACGCCTCAAGCTCCTGCTGGTAGGCGCGGTTGACGCGGTCGCGCAGTTCCTTGCCCGGTTTGAAGTGGGGGACGTACTTGCCGGCCAGCGAGACGGCCTCTCCGGTCTTCGGGTTACGCCCGACGCGCGGTGGGCGGTAGTGCAGCGAAAAGCTCCCGAAGCCGCGGATCTCGATGCGCTCGCCGCAGGCCAATGCGTCGCCCATCTTGTCCAGGATACAACGCACCGCGAGCTCGACATCTCTGTAGGCCAAGTGGCTCTGCCCGGCTGCCAATAGGTCGATCAGCTCTGATTTCGTCATGGCTAGAACTCCGGCTGGAGAGAAGTGCGGCCCGGCAGTCAGCCGGACCCGAAACCGAGCGAGCGGGCTCACCTTCAGCCCTACTCCTTGTTTGCCTCCTCCATCTGCTCCTTAAGGATGTCGCCGAGGGTCGCCGTCCCAGCTGCGGAGTCGCGCGCGTAGCCCTTGATTGCAGCCTGCTCTTCGTCGACGTCCTTGGCCTTGATCGAGAGAGAGATGGTGCGGTTCTTGCGGTCGACACCGACGAACTTGGCCTCGATTGGGTCGCCGACCTTGAGCACGGCCCGGGCGTCCTCGATGCGGTCCCGCGAGATCTCCGAGGCACGCAGATACCCCTCGACACCCTCATTCAGCGCAATGGTCGCCCCCTTGGGGTCGACATCGGTGATGGTGCCGCGCACGACGCTGCCCTTGTCATGGGTTGCGACGAACGAGGAGAAGGGATCCTTGTCGAGCTGCTTGACCCCGAGCGAGATCCGCTCACGCTCGGAGTCCACCGAGAGGACGACGGTCTCGAGGCGATCACCCTTCTTGTAGCGCCGCAGTGCCTGCTCGCCGGGCTCGTCCCAGGAGATGTCGGAGAGGTGCACCAAACCGTCGATACCGCCCTCGAGCCCGATGAAGATGCCGAAGTCGGTGATCGACTTGATCTCGCCGGCGACGTGATCGCCCTTCTTGTGATTGGCGGCGAACTCCTCCCAAGGGTTCATCTGGCACTGCTTGATGCCGAGCGAGATGCGGCGGCGCTCCTCGTCGATGTCGAGGACCATGACCTCGACCTCATCGCCGAGAGAGACCACCTTGGTGGGATGGATGTTCTTGTTCGTCCAGTCCATCTCGGAGACGTGCACCAAACCCTCGACGCCCTCCTCGATCTCGACGAAACAGCCGTAGTCGGCAATGTTGGTGACCTTGCCGAAGACGCGGGTGCCTTCTGGATAGCGCCGCGAGATGTTGATCCACGGGTCCTCACCCATCTGCTTGAGACCGAGCGAGACGCGCTGGCGCTCGCGGTCGAACTTGAGGACCTTCACCATGACCTCGTCGCCGATCTCGACCACCTCGGAGGGGTGCTTGACGCGGCGCCAGGCCATATCGGTGATGTGCAAGAGGCCGTCGATCCCGCCGAGGTCCAGAAAGGCGCCATAGTCGGTGAGGTTCTTGACGACGCCCTTGATCTCCATCCCCTCTTCGAGGTTCTTCAGGAGTGCTTCGCGCTCGGCGCTGTACTCCTCCTCGACCACGGCGCGGCGCGAGACGACGACGTTGTTGCGCCGCCGATCCAGCTTGATGACCTTGAACTCCTGTTCCTTGCCTTCGAGATAGGTGGTATCCCGGACCGGACGCACATCGACCAGCGAACCCGGCAAGAAGGCGCGGACGCTGCCGAGTTCCACGGTAAAGCCGCCCTTGACCTTGCCGTTGATGAGGCCCTTGACCGTGTCACCCGCCTCGAAGGCCTTTTCGAGATGGTCCCAAGCCGCGAATCGCTTTGCCTTCTCGCGCGACAGGCGGGTCGCACCGGTGCCGTCTTCGACGGCATCAAGGGCGACTGGGACGTCGTCACCGACGGCGACCTCGAGTTGGCCTTCGGCATCGACGAACTGATTGCGCGGGATGATGCCCTCGGTCTTGAGGCCAGCATTGACGACGACGGTATCCGCCGTGATCTCCACCACCCGGCCGGTCACGATGGTACCGGGCTGGAGATTGGTCGTGTTCAGACTCTGTTCGAATAGTTCAGCAAAGCTTTCGCTCATGAGATCCTATATTCCCGCCGCGGCGCTTGGAGCCCGCTCCTTCCGAAGCGAGGGGGTTGGATGAAGAAACGGCCGGCCCTAGTCGTCGCCGGCCACCGTTTTGGGCCTCGCGGCCCGGTCTATCAGAGGTCCACTCACGCGGCCGCCTGGCTCGCGCAGGCCGGCGTTACAAGTATCCGTCCACACGAACAAATTCTGAAGCGGCAACCGCGTCGCGGCCCAATACCGAAACAACGACGCAGCGGCACCCGCCGCGCATTCGGCCCCAGGGGCTCGCCCTGCCCTTGTCGCAGAGCCGACCCTCAACGCACCGGTTCGGGGAACGCCTCCCGCACCGCCTGGAGCACCCGCTCGAGGACCTCTGCAATGGACAAGGCGGTCGTATCGAGCACCAACGCCCCGTCCGCGGCACGCAAGGGGGCGACGGCTCGATCTCGGTCACGCTCGTCGCGTGCCCTGATCTCGTCCACAAGATTTTCAAGGTTAGCACTCAACCCCTTCTCTTTCAACTGCTTATAGCGGCGCATTGCGCGCGCCTCGGCACTTGCATCGAGAAAGACCTTGAGCGGCGCCTCAGGGAAGACCACAGTCCCCATATCACGCCCGTCGGCGACCAGGCCCGGGGGCCGGGCCGCGCGCCGCTGCCAATCCAACAGGGCGTCGCGCACCGGCCCATGCACGGCGACGCGCGAGGCCGCTGCCCCGGCCTCCTCGGTGCGGATCGCCGTCGTGAGCTCGTCACCGTCGAGCAAAACGCGCCCGTCGGGCGCGAAGACGACCGGCAGGGCCGCCGCCACCTCAGCCAGCGCACCGGCGTTGTCCAAGTCCAGTCCCCGGCGTCGGGCCAGCACGCCGAGGACCCGATAGAGGGCGCCGCTATCGAGACAATGCCAGCCAAGGCGCTCGGCGAGGAGACCGGCGATGGTGCCCTTGCCGGTCCCGGAGGGCCCGTCGATGGTAACGACCGGCACCATCATCGAGTCGCGCGAATCTGCAGGCCGACCGCGGCGGCCTGCTCCGCAAAGCCGGGGAAGGAGGTCGCCACGTTGGCACAAGCGCCGATCTCGATCGGCCGTTCGGCGCGCAGTGCAGCGATGGCGAACGACATCGCGACGCGGTGATCGCCATGGCTATCGATGACGGCGGCGCCGGCCTCCGGCTGCCGCCCGAACGCACCGCCCTGGATTCTGATGCCGTCCGGTCGCGGCTGCGCATCGATCCCCAGCGCCGCAAGCCCCTCGGCCATCACCTGGATACGATCGCTCTCCTTGACGCGCAGCTCTGCGGCCCCGCTCAGCTCGGTCACCCCGTCGGCGCAGGCAGCGGCAACAAAAACGGCGGGCAGCTCGTCGATGGCCAGCGGCACCAGGGCCTCGGGGATCCGCACACCGCTCAGCGGCGCATAGCGCACACGCAGGTCGGCGACCGGCTCCGCGCCCATGTCGCGCGCATTGGTGACTTCGATGTCGGCGCCCATGGCCCGCAGGATCTCAATCACGCCGGTGCGCGTCGGATTGACCCCAACCGCCTCGAGCAGCAAGTCCGAGCCAGGCGCGATGCTCGCCCCGACCAGGAAGAAAGCGGCCGACGAGATATCGGCCGGCACCTCCAGGTCGCGGCCTTGCAGCCGGCCACCCCCGGACAGGCACACGCGGGCGCCGTCACGCCGCACTGGGTAGCCGAAGGCGGCGAGCATCCGCTCGGTGTGATCGCGCGTCGGCGCCGGCTCCGTGACACAGGTCTGGCCCGCGGCATAAAGCCCGGCGAGCAGCAGACTCGACTTGACCTGGGCGCTGGCCTCCGGCAAGCGATAAGCGATCCCCTGGAGCGCCGCCACCGGCTCGATGCGCAAGGGCGCCGTGCCCGACCCGCTGGTCTCGATGCGGGCCCCCATCTCCGCCAGGGGCTTGGTGACGCGTCGCATCGGCCGGCGCGATAACGAGTCATCCCCGACCAGGGTCGATGCAAAGGGCTGCGCCGCCAGCAGACCGGTCAGCAGGCGCATCGAGGTACCGGAATTGCCCAGATCGATCGGACGCTGCGGCGCGCGCAGCCCGTCGCGGCCGACGCCGCGGATCTTCACCCGGCCCTGAGTTGGGCCGTCGATGCCGACCCCGAGGTCACGAAAGGCCCGCAGCGTCGCCAAGGCGTCCTCGCCCTCGAGGAAGCCCGCGAGCACCGTCTCGCCATCGGCGAGCGAGCCGATCATGATCGCGCGGTGCGAAATCGACTTGTCCCCGGGCACGCGCAACCGCCCCCGCAACGCCCCACCCGGCGCCAGGCAAAAGCGACCCGCCACGGTTCCCGTGCCCAATCAACCTCCTCGGTCTGGTCAGCCGGCTTGAAAGAAGCGCGCATCTTAGCGGCCAACCGAGCGGAGGTAAACTTGCGATGGTCCTCACCTGCGCCGCGCCGGACCCGGGGCCCGTCAGCAGGTGCCAAACCAAGTCGGCAGGATGGTCCCGGAGAAGCCCCGCTTCAAAACGCCCCGATCTCCAGCAGACCATCCAGGTCTTCGAGCTCGGCAACCCGCTCGGGGGGGTAGCCGAGCAGGCGATAGTTCATGATGCCATCCGACGCATGGCACTCCTGGCAGGCGCGCCCGTCGCGCTGAATACCATGATTGAACATCAGGCTCCCCATCTGCCGCATCCAGCGCGGCTCCACGTGGCGCAGCTCGCCGTCGACCAGCGGATAGTCGGTGTTCCAGCCGCCCGTCACCCCGAAGTAGGCCATGAACTCGTCCATCATGTAGAGCTTGAACGGCGTCTGGTACATGCGCACCAGGATCGGATCGCGCAGGGCCGCCTTGACCGCAGCGCGCGGCTCGCCCGTCTCGTAATAGGTCGCATAGTCGAAGGGCAGAATCATGGCGCCGAACGGCCCCTGGTTGGCCATGTCCTCGTACATCAGGGCGTTAAACAGCTTGAACGGGTAGATACGGCTCTCGCCAGCGAGCATGTGGGGACGCAGATTCTCCTCGATCATCGCACGCCGCCGCTCGAGCTGCGCCGGCGAGAGCTGCGATAGCGGATCGGTCGCCGCCGTGACATAGGCCTCGACATCGAGCCCCGGGTAGTCCTCCTTGAGCGCCCGTGCCCGCTCGCGTACGGCGGCGATGATCTCGGGGTCCGTGATCCGGACCAGCTGCTCCATCAGCGGATTGTACTCAGTGGTTCCGCTCGGGTGGTTGCCGAGGGCATTGGCAAGGAAGGTCCCCTGGCCGTTGAACCAGAGGAAGGTGAAGCCCTTATTCACTTCACCGGAGCGGTAGACGTCGGTCGGCTCGTAGACGCCCTCCTCCGGGTCCCAGGTCGGGTGGACCCAATCGCGCAGCACGACGTTGGTCTCTTCGAGCGCCTTGATGTGGCAGGTCTCGCAAGCCAGGCGGGCGATGTGGCCGTTGAGCAGCGCCTTGTGCTCCGAGGCGTTGTGCGGGGCCTCGGAGTGGCAGGTGACGCAGGAGACCTCCTTGTCCGGCAAATCATTGGCGACCAGGTCCACGCCGAGGCGCCCGCGCGGGATCTTGTGCCCCTCCGGGACGTGACAATCGGTGCATTGCACGCCAGCCGCCGCGTGCAGGTCGTCGGCCGGACTGAACGGATTGGCGCGCTTCGCACCGGTGTGTAGTAGGCGCCGGTGGCGCTCGCCGAGATTCTGCGCCGCGTCGTTGTGCTCGTAGATATCACCGCCCATGTTGTGCTGGTGGCAGCGCAGGCACTTCTCGCTCGTCACGCGCCCGACGCTCAATGCCGCCCGCAGACTGCGGTCCTGGTTCCAGCGCTGCCCGACGGCATCGCGCAGCACATAGCGCTGATTCATGTCGTACTCGGCGGCGTGACAGATCAGGCAGTCGATCCCCTCTTTGGCCACCTCCGGCACATCGCCGACCGGCATCATCTTCTCGGTCGCCGGCTGATAGTTGCCGCCGATGTGACACTGGCCGCACCCCTCGCTGCGGATCTCGACCTCGCCCTCGGCTGGCCGGCTCTCGACTAGGGCGGCCCAGCCCGTCCACGAGAAGCTGCCCGGGATCCCACAGGCGCGGTTGATCTTGCCGATCGGGATCTGGCGCGAGCCCTCGGCGTTGACGATCCGCCCATCGTAGCCAACGGTCGAGAAGCCGCCGCTGGCCTCGCTCTGGAACTTGAAATGGACCGAGTTGACGACATCGGCCAGGGTGTCGACCGCGCGGGTCTCGCCATCTTCGCCGGTCACTTGGATGGTGGCGTGGCAGCGCAGGCAGGTATCCGGACCCTTGTACTCGAGGATGCCGGCCTCGCGGAAATACTCGACGTGCGCCGGCTCGTAACGCTCGACGAAGGACGGCGTGTTCATCAGGATCTCGGTCTTGACCAGCCGAGCGAAAGGCTCATCACCGTCGCCGACGATCTCCTCCGCGGCCCGGCGCCGTGCCGCCTCGGTCAGGGCATCGGCGATGTCCTCAAACTCGGCTTCCGTCACCGCCTGGCTGTTCGGATAGACCAGCGGCGCATTGGGCTTGCCGACATAGGCCTCGAACAGGATCGGGTACAGCAGCTTGAACAGGGCGAACAGCGTCCCGGCCACCAGCAGGGCGACCAAGACGACGCGCGCCTTCCGGTTGGCGAGGAACGCCTGGACGGGCTTGGCGATCATGACCGATCGGGCTCCCGATGCCAGCCGCTGACCATCGCGCGCAGGTTCGCGAAGACGCTCGCACCGGTTGTGATGACGTAAAGATGGATCACGACGAACAGAACCAACAGATAGCTGACGACGACGTGGGTCGTGGCGACGACCCAGAGACTGCCGAGTCCGAACAGGGTCTCGGGCAGCGAGAACGAGAACAGGAAGCCCCAACCGCTCAGGATCAGAAGCGGCATCAGGCCGTACATGGCGCCAAGGTAGCTCAGCTGCTGCAAGGTGTTGAACTTGCTCGTCTCGCTCGCGTGGAAGGGATGCGGTTCAGCGCGGAATATCCCGTAGGCGTAGTAGCGCGTCTGCGCCAGCGTCCGCTCAATCAGGCCTCGCCAGCGGATCCGATAGTGGCGGCCGTTGCCTGTCAGCAGGTTGCCGGCGATGAAGCCGAGCCAGGCGAGGGTCAGCAAGATGCCGGCCGCATTGTGGACCATCACGGCGGTGTCGAAGGGCACCAACCACGGCTTGGCGCCGGCGTAGTGCAGGCTCACGCCGGAAGCGATCAGAACGACGAACAGCAGCGCATTGCCCCAATGCCAGAGTCGCACCCAAACCGGATAGAGGTATAGCACTGTCATCGCTTGCGCCTTTGCGCGCGGCTCGCCAGGTAGCGCCCGAGACCATGGGCGCCCAAGAGCAGGATGACGACCGCCAGGACAAACAGACTCAGCCGGTCGAGCGCCGGATTGCGACTCATGCCCACGATATAGGCCTCGTTGAACACCGCCTTGGCGAGCCAGCCGCGGCGTGCCAACTCCTCTTCCGACCGGTAATCGTAGAGGTCGTTCAACAGCCGCGCGCTGCGCGAGTGGCACTCGACGCAGCGCCGGGCGGCCTGCGCAGCCGGCAGGATGCGATGCTCGGCGCCACCCAGGGCCGGCGTGTGGCAGTCGATGCAACGCACAGCCTCCCAATGGGCCTGCGGATGCGGCAGCCAGGCGTGCGGGCCGGCACCTGGAACCTGCCTGGCAGGGCCAATCGACAAGCTGCGGGTCGTGAGATCGGCGTCGCCGAGATCCGGATCCACGTGGCAGGACCGGCAGACGCGATTGTGCCGTGCGACGATTGCCGCGAGCGGCTCGCCAACCTCGACCGGGCGAAAGGCATGGGGGTCGTGGCAATCGTGACAGGTCAGTGCCTCGCTCCCGGACTCCCAGTCGCCTCCGGCATGGACGCTGGCCGCAAACTCGGCGTCGATCTGCTCGAGGTCGTAATCGGCTGCCTGCGGCTCCTCGCGATGGCAACCGAGGCAGCTCAGCGCGTCGGTCAGCGCCACCTCCGGGTGGGGATAGCGGCGGTAATCACGCCCGTGACAGTCGCCACAGCCAAGCTCGCCATGACTCGAATGGCCGAACTGCTGCGGGTCGACCGAGAGCCTAAGGATCTCCCCGGTCGCCGGGTCGCGGTACCCGAGGGTCTCCATCGCGTGACAACGCAGACAGCGGCGCGACTCGGCGTCCGACGCGGCGGTCGCGTCACCTCCCGTCGCGGCCGCCGACACCGGCCCGCTCACGACCACGATGGCGAGGAGCCACTGCAGCGGTTTCGACACAACAGGAGACAACGCAAAAACCACTCGAAAAACTGGCCAGCCAGGACGATCGCGGGGCACCACAGCGGCGCAACGGAACCCGATCCGCACACTAAGGCAAGGTGCAACAACAACCTCAACAGGTTGCCGCAGCTCTCTCCCCTCACCCCAACCCCTCTCCCCCCTGGGGCGAGGGGCTCTCGGGCAAGTTGTGAGAGTTGTTCTTGAACCCTTCCTAAGAGCATGCCTCCCCCCGCCCAAAATCGCAATCGGGATCGGGATCGGGATCGGGATCGGGTTCGAACTCGAGCTCGGTGTCGAACCCGCTCCGATAAAGACCCTTCCTGTCGATGCCGATAGCGATAGCGATTGGGGCCACCGAGAGCCGTCGCGATTTCGCGCCGCGCCCCTGCTATACCCATCGCAAAGGGTTTTTCGGTTTCTGGGCCGGGCAGCGGGGCCAGGGGTGTCGACAGCAGGGATGCTGTCGCCAAGCTCCAGGGATTGGGTTCACGGCGTCCCCTGCCCCCGCTGCCCGGCCCAGAGACAACCGCAATTTCGGCTCAGACGGGTATACAATAGTGGGCTTGATAGCCATTGGCCTACCACGACCTCTCGCAATGTTCCCCCGTATCCTGATCCTCTTGCTCGTCCTCGCGGCCGTCATCGGCGGCCTCGGTTTCATGAAGTACCGGCAAATGCAGCAACAGGAGGCGATGCTCTCGCAGGCGCCGCCGCCGGCAACCGTTTCGGTGACCGAGGTCCGCAGCCAACCCTGGACACCGCGCCTGAACGCCGTTGGCACGGTCAATGCCGTTCAAGGGGTCATGGTCAACAACGAGGTCAACGGGCAGGTCAGCGAGATCCTCTTCGAGTCGGGCGCCACCGTCGCCCAGGGCGAACCGCTGCTGCGCCTCGACGACACCGTCGATCAGGCCGACCTCGCCGGCCTGCTGGCCGACCAGACCTTGGCGCAGATCCGACGCGACCGCAATGCCCGGCTGCTCGAGACGCGAGCCGTCTCGCGCGAGGAGTTCGACGAGGCCACGGCGACACTCGAGAAGGCCGAGGCCCTGGTGGCCGCCAAGCGGGCGCTGATCGCCAAAAAGACCCTCCGCGCCCCCTTCGGCGGGCGCCTCGGCATCCGCCTCGTCAATCTCGGCCAATATCTCCCGGCCGGCTCGAAGATCGTTCCGCTCGAGGCGCTCGACCCGGTCTACGTCGACTTCACGCTGCCGGAGCGCCGCTTCGCCGAAGTCGCCGCGGGTCAGCCCGTCGAGGTCAGCGTCGCGGCCTATCCGGAGCGCACCTTCACCGGTGAAATCACCGCCATCAACCCCGGAGTCGATCAGGGCTCGCGCAACGTGCAGCTACGCGCAACCCTCGCCAATCCCGAGCTGCTGTTGCGGCCCGGCATGTTCGCCCAGGTCGCGACCCTGCTGCCGACGAAAGAGGAGGTGCTCACGCTGCCGCGCCAGGCGGTTTCATTCAATACCTACGGCGATTCGGTCTTCCTGATCCAAGAGCAAGACGGCCAGGCGCAGGTGCAGCGGCGCCAGATCCGCACTGGGGCCGTACACGGGGACGAGGTCGAGGTCATCGACGGGCTCGGCGCCGGCGATCGGGTTGTCCTGGCCGGCCAGGTCAAGCTCAAGAATGAGCAACCTGTCACCATCGTGCCGCCCGCGGAGGCGGCACCGCAGGGCGGCGCAGAGACGAGCAAGACGCCATGAAGTTCACCGACGTCTTCGTCCACCGCCCGGTACTCGCGAGCGTCGTCAGCCTGCTGATCCTGATCCTCGGCGTGCGCGCCCTGGTCGAGATGGAAATCCGCCAATACCCGGAGACCCAGAACACGGTTGTCACGATCACGACCGCTTACCCCGGCGCCAGCAGCGAACTGGTCAAGGGCTTCATTACCACACCCCTGCAGCAGGCCGTCGCCGAGGCCCAGGGCATCGACTACATCTCGGCGACCAGCACTCAGGGCCTATCGGTGATCGAGGCCAACATGCGCCTGAACTACGACCCCAATGCGGCGGTCGCCGAGATCCAGGCCAAGGTCGCAAGCCAACGCAACGTGCTGCCCGACGCCGCCCAGGACCCGGTCATTGACTCGACGACCGGCGATTCGACGGCACTGATGTACCTCGCCTTCTACAGCGAGACGATGGGCCTGCCGCAGGTCTCCGATTACCTGCTGCGCGTCGTGCAGCCCCAGCTTCAGGCCCTCGAGGGGGTGGCAAAGGCCGAGGTCTTCGGCAACAAGACCTTCGCGATGCGCATCTGGCTCGACCCCAACCGCATGGCCGCCCTCGGCATCGATGGCGGCGACGTCGCTGCCGTGCTCGCCGAGAACAACTACCTGGCCGGCGTCGGCCAGATCCGCGGTGAGACCGTTCAAATCGATCTCTCGGCGACGACCGACGTCAGCCGTGCCGAGGACTTCCGCAACCTGGTCATCCGCGAGGACGAGGGCGCCTTGGTGCGGCTCTCCGACATCGCCGAGGTCGAGCTCGGCTCGGCGGACTACGACTCGAGCACCTTCTATCGCGGCTTGCCGGCGATCTTCATCGGCATCGAGCAATCCCCCGGGGCCAACCCGCTGAACGTCGCCGAGCGCGTGCGCGAGCTGATGCCGGAGCTGGCCGCCCAGTTCCCGGAGGGGCTCGACTCGGCCATCCCCTACGACGCCAGCGAGTTCATCCAGGATTCGATCCGCGAGGTCTTCACGACGCTCGCCGAGGCGGGCCTGATCGTACTCTTCGTGATCTTTCTCTCGCTCGGCTCGCTGCGCGCCGCGGTGATCCCGTCGGTCGCGGTGCCGCTGTCGATCATCGGCGCGGCCTTCTTGATGCTGCTGATGGGCTTCTCGATCAACCTGCTGACGCTGCTGGCGATGGTCTTGGCGATCGGCTTG
>JGI12048J13642_10001238_pt1 | contig 15777 bp, 12 predicted proteins | sample ElkSlonscriptome_16_FD_13642 | JGI IMG/M metagenome (IMG submission 13642)
AAGGGTTAAGGGTTAAGGGTTAAGGGTTAAGGGTTAAGGGTTAAGGGTTAAGGGTTAAGGATTAGAGAAAAGCTTCAGGGACCGAGATTGGTCCTGGCATCGGAAACGTGCCCGGGCAGACAACCCGGGCCGCTATCTTGTACCTTTTACCTTTTACCTTTTACCTTGTACCTTGTTCCTTGATCCTTGTACCTTGATCCTTGTAACTGAAAAACCTGAACCTGAAAACCGAATCCTCGACTTCATGCTTTCCCCGAAGCCTTCTTCTTCGAAGCCTTCTTCTTCGACACCTTTTTCTTCGACGCCCTCTTCTTCGACGCCTTCTTCTTCGAAGATTTCTTCTTTGCCGACTTCTTGGCGACGCCCGTTTTTCCGGCCTTCTTTTTGCTGCCTTTTTTCTTTCCGAACTTGCCGCGCTGGCCTTTGGGCGGGGCTTCGGCGAGCATTTTCTGACACTGTTCCAGCGTCAGGTCGGCCGCTTCGGCGTCCTTGGGCACGCTGGCGTTGCGCTTGCCGTCGGTGACGAACGGACCGTAGCGGCCTTTAAGGATTTCGATGCCTTCATCGTCGAACGACTTGATCACCCGCTCTTTCAACATCTGCTTGTGGGCGGCTACCAGCTCAAGCGCCTGTTCCAGGGTGACGTCGAGCGGGTCGACATCCTTGAGCGAGACGAAATTTCGCGCCCCGTAGCGCACGTAGGGACCGAATCGGCCAATATTGGCCTGAACCGGCTCACCTTCCGGCGTTTCACCGAGGTTGCGCGGCAGCTTGAACAGCTCAAGCGCTTCTTCCAGAGTGATGGTTTCCATCTTCTGGCCCGGGCGAAGACCCGCGAATGCGGGTTTTTCCTCGTCTTCGGCCTGGCCGATCTGGGCAAACGGTCCGTAGCGCCCAAGCCTGACGATGAGCGGTTTCCCACTCTTGGGGTCCGTGCCGAGCTCACGCGCCTGCTGCGCTTCCTGACGGCTGACCGATTCATCTTTTTCGTGCACCCGCTCGATGAACGGCTGCCAGAATTCCTTGAGCAGAGGCACCCAGTCGTGTTCGCCTCGGGAAATCGCGTCGAGTTCGTCTTCCAGCTTCGCGGTAAAGTCGTAGTCGACGTAAGTCTCGAAGTGCTGAGACAAAAACTTTGCAACCACTCGGCCCGTTGCCGTAGGCGTGAAACGGCGATTCTCCAGATCGACGTACTCGCGGTCCTTGAGCGTCTGGATGATGGACGCATAGGTCGACGGGCGACCGATGCCGAACTCCTCCAGCGCCTTGACCAGGCTGGCCTCGGAATAGCGCGGCGGCGGTTCGGTGAAATGCTGTTCCGGCCGGATCTGCTGCAATTTGACCTTGTCGCCCTCGTTCAGCTCGGGCAACCGGTTGTCCTTCTCGCTTTGGCTGTCGGCGTAAACGGCCAGGAACCCGGGCTCGATCAGCGTCGAACCGTTGGCCCGGAAGGTCGCGTTGGCGACATCGAACTCAGCCGCGACGGTGTCGTACACGGCCGGCGTCATCTGGCTGGCAACCGTGCGGTTCCAGATCAGCTGATAGAGCTTGTACTGATCGTCGCTCAGATGCGATCTGAGCCTGATCGGCGTCAGCTTGGCTTCCGTCGGCCGAACGGCCTCGTGCGCTTCCTGCGCGTTACGGCTTTTGGATTTGTAGTAATTCGGCTTTTCGGGCAGGCTCTTGTCGCCGTATTCCTTGCCGATAACCTGGCGCAGTTCGGAGATCGCGTCCTGGGCCAGCGACACCGAGTCGGTTCGCATGTAAGTGATCAGGCCCTGGTTGCCGCTGCCGAAGTCGATGCCTTCATACAGCTGCTGCGCGATGCGCATCGTGCGCTGAGTCGTAAAGCGAAGCCGGCGGGCCGCCTCCTGCTGCAGCGTGGAGGTGATGAACGGCGGCTGCGGCCTGCGCCGCCGCTGTTTCTTGTTGATCCGCGCGACCGTGAAGCTGCCCTGCGCGGCCTGCTCTATCACCGACGTCACTTCCCCGGCGCGCTTTTCGTCGGTGATGTCGAACTGTTCAAACTTGGCGTCGTCGAGCTTGACCAGATTGGCCTGGAACGCGTCGTCGGGATTCGGGCCGAGGTCGGCCTCAATGGACCAGTACTCGCGGGGATCGAACTTCTCGATTTCCTCTTCACGCTCGACGATCATGCGCAGCGCGGGCGACTGCACTCTTCCGGCCGAGAGCCCCCGGCGCACCTTTTTCCACAGCAGTGGCGACAGGTTGAATCCAACCAGGTAATCCAGCGCCCGGCGGGCCTGCTGGGCATCGACCAGCGAATCGGCCAGTCCGCGCGGATGCTCGATGGCGCTCTTGATCGCGCGCGGCGTGATTTCGCTGAACACCACGCGGTGAATCGGGGTTTTTCCGTTGACGCCGCGGCTTTTCAGGATTTCGGCAATATGCCAGGAAATAGCCTCGCCTTCGCGGTCAAGGTCGGTCGCCAGATATACGGCATCCGCTGACTTCGCGGCCTTGACGATTCTATCAACGTGCTTACGGTTACGATCGATGATGTCGTAGTGCATCTCGAAATCGCCATCGGTATCGACGGCGCCTTCGCGCGGGATCAGATCGCGCACGTGCCCGTAGGACGCAAGCACCTCGAAATCGGGGCCAAGATATTTGTTGATCGTCGTGGCCTTGGCCGGCGATTCGACGACGAGTAGATTTTTCGCCATAAATTCCTTGCTGCACAATGTTTCCCGAAGCAACAAACCGGGAAACGTCTCCGGTCAATGCCGGTATTCGCCTTCTTCGTCAAACATCAGGTCTTCCATCCAGGCGTAATTTGCCTCCTGGCCCGGCTGATTGAACAGCACCATCAGGACGACCCACTTCAGATCTTCCAATCCAATTTCCGACGCATCGAGCGCCAGGAGACGGTCCAGAATAAGTTCGCGCCTCGGCGAATCGAGAACCCCTGCGTTTTCAAGATACATAAGGAACCCGCGCGCTTCGACGTCGATCCGGCGCATTTCCTCGGCGTTGAACAATCGCACCGGATCTTCCGACTGACTGCTGACGTCGGGCAGCTGCCGCTGTTCGGCCAGGCCGTCCAGCCAGGCGAACGCGCGATCGATCTCGCCCTGAGAAAAGCCGGCCTGCTCGAGACTGTCGCTCAACGAATCGCGGTCCGGTTCGGATTCCGGCTCGTCGTAGATGTAGTTTTCGAACAAGTACATCAGCAGGTCAAGCACGTTTTCTTTCATTCGGTTCGATTCCCGCGGTTGGATTCACAGTTTGCGTCACTGCCGTGGCCGATTTTGGTCGCCGGTCTATTCTCCGGTTCTACTGTAACGCCCGCCGCCGAGCGCCGCCACCCGGCCTTGCAGTTCCAGTTCCAGCAGCATCGAAGATACCGCCTGGGTGGTGAAGTCGGTGCGCGCCATGATTTCGTCGACTGACGTCGGATCGTACCCGACCGCGGCGAGCAAACTCTCGACGTTGGGGTCGGGGGCGCCCGAGTCAACGCCGGCCTTGTCGGCCGATGCGGCTGGTTGCGGCGAATTCTGGCCTCGCGGCGTCAGAAGTCCGCGCAACTCGCCGGCCAGTTCGGCAATGAGCGGCCTGAGTTCATCGACGATTTCTTCCGGTGATTCGACCAGCCTCGCCCCTTGGCGAATCAGTCGGTGACATCCGCGCGCCAGCGGATTGCGGATCGAGCCGGGCACCGCGAATACCTCTCGACCCTGTTCGCCAGCCAGACGCGCGGTAATCAGCGAACCGGAACGAATGCCTGCCTCGACAACCAGCACACCGGCGCTCATGCCGCTGATGATACGGTTGCGAGCCGGAAAGTGGCCGGCCCTGGGGCCGACGCCGGGGGCGAAGCTGCTGATCACTGCGCCATTATCCACAATTCGGCGCGCCAGATCACGATGGCGTGCAGGGTAGACCTGGTCGGGGCCGGTGCCACCGACCGCCAGCGTGATTCCGCCGACATCCATGGCCGCGACATGGGCCACGCCGTCGACGCCGAGCGCAAGTCCGCTGGTGATGATCAGGCCGGCGCGGCTCAGGTCTTCGGCGAACTGGCGAGCGATGGAGAGTCCTCCGGAGGTCGCATTCCGGCTGCCGACGATCGCTATCTGAGGCCGCAGCAGCCACTCAGGACTGCCGTTGACGAAAAGCGCCAGCGGGGAATCCGGAATCCGCCGCAGCAATGGCGGATAGTAGGCGTCGGCGCGTGAGACAAAATGATGGGCGGGATGATCCAGCCAGCTAACCGCGGCGCGCATGCGCTCTTCGTCCGGATACTTGATGGCGCGGATGAACTTGCGTGCCAGGCCGGCCTGCGCCAGTTCCCGTTCACTCCAGTCGGGCAATGACGAAAATTGTGCGTCTTCTATTTCCAGCTCATCGAGCGTCCCCGGACCCAGTTCCGGGGCCAGCAGAAGTTTCAGCCACCCGAGCTGGTCGGGCTCAAGATCCATCAGGCCGCTGACGGCAATCGCATTTCAGCCGCGCCTCGCGGAATCCTAAAGACGTCGATCGGGATGATCGACCAGATCCCCGACACCGACGCCACGCTTGCCGGTCATGACCAGTCCGTAGCTGACCCGGTCGAAGGCGCGGAATACCATGACGTGGCCGATGAACTGCGGCGGCAGCTTTACGGTCCTGCCGCTTACGCCGCTTGGCGCAGGCCGGCCGCGCAGACCGTCGACGAAGCGATCCTCGACCACACGACTGGAATCGAAAACCGAGAACGTATGACCCGGCTCGACGCCCTCGCGGGTTCCGATATCCATCGCGACGACCTGATAGTGGCCCACCGCAAAGTCGCCGCCGCGAATACCGATGATGCTGGTGCCTTCCGGAATATCAAACCCCGGGGCGCGCGGATAAAAGGTCAAATCGTAAATGTACGGATCCACCGGCATGACGTAGTCGCCCGGGCGGACCTCGATCTCGGCTTCGAGAACCTGTAGCTGCGACGGATCGCCGGTTGCCAGCACCTCGGCGCGAGCCACTTCCCAGAGCTGATAACCGATGATATTGGTCTTGCCGGAAGAGAAATCGAGCCTGCGCCCGACATCGACGGGGCGCTCATCCGACGGCACCGCACCGAGGTTGCCGCGCATCAGATTCTGTCGCACCGCAGTTCGACCGTCGGTTTTGATTTCCTCGAACTGGTAGCTGAGCCGCGCGATGATCACCTGATCGCCCGCGCGCTGGTCATTCAGGCCGCGCACGAAGGCGCGGTAAGGCTCGGCCGAGACATAGCGGGTATCCTCATTGGCCACGATGTAGGGCAGGCCCGCCAGGGTTTCGCCACCGACCACCCGCGGCTTGATCAGGAATGGTTTGATCGCGCTCAGCGGGACTGTTGTCACAGGACCGCTGGTATCGGTTCGGCGAATCTCCGGCGACAGCCGACGCGTGCCGTCCAGCACCAGCCGCGGCTGGCCGTCGATATAGACCAGCGAAAGCCGGTCGCCCGGATAGATCAGGTGCGGATTGTCCACCTGCGGGTTGGCCTGCCAGATCGCCGGCCATTGCCAGGGCCTGGTCAGAAACCGCCCGGCGATATCCCAGAGCGTGTCCCCCTCACGCACGATGTATTCATCCGGGTGATCGTCACGGAGTTCGACCTCCTGAGCCGCCAGCGGCGCTGCCACCAGCAATACGATCAACAATATCAAGAATTTTTTCATTTTCCATCTCCCAGGTCCGCCGCCACGCCGAAGCCCGTCTAAGGGATTGCCTGTACACAGACAGCCGGTGTCGACCGTCGCCGTGCACTACCTGCGCTATCATACCCATGTTGAGAGTTTTTTCCACCCTTGGATGTAACCTTCACCAATAAAAATCCGCGACTTAGTGCACATAGTTCATGCCATGACCCACCTGAACATACTTCAGTTTCCCGATCCGCGACTGCGAACGGTGGCGCGACCCGTCGACGATGTGACCGATTCGGTGCGTCAACTTGTCGACGACATGCTCGACACCATGTATGCCGCCCGCGGCATCGGTCTGGCCGCCACCCAGGTCAACCAGCCGCTGCGAGTCCTGGTGATGGATCTCAGCGAGGAACGCGACCAGCCCATGGTGCTGATCAACCCCGAGATCGTTGCGCGCGAGGGCAGCCAGGTCTGCGAAGAGGGCTGTCTTTCGGTCCCCGGTGAGTACGCGGACGTCGAACGCGCCGAGAAGATCCGGGTGCGAGCACTTGACCGCGACGGCGAGAGCCGGGAATTCGAGGCCGACGAACTGCTCGCGGTGTGCATCCAGCACGAAATCGATCACCTCGACGGCAAGGTATTCGTCGATTACCTGTCGCCGCTCAAGCGGAGAATGATCGAAAAGCGCCTGAAAAAGGCTCGCCAGCAGCAGCGCGAGCCCCAACGGCAGACGGTCTGATTGAGCGCCCTCCGGATCGTTTTTGCCGGCACGCCCGAGTTTGCGGCACCCTCGCTTTCGGCCCTTATCGAGTACAACCGTCCTGTTGCGGTGATGACCCAGCCCGATCGACCGGCCGGGCGCGGTCGCCGGATGACCACCGGCCCGGTCAAGCGGCTCGCGCTGGAGGCCGGCATCGATGTGCTGCAGCCCGAATCGCTGAAGCCTGATGACGCGGCGTCCACCATTGCCGCCTTGGAACCGGATCTGCTGGTCACCGCCGCCTACGGCCTGCTGCTGCCGAGGCGCATTCTGGACGTGCCGCGGCTGGGCTGCTGGAATCTGCATGCCTCGCTGCTGCCGCGCTGGCGCGGCGCCAGCCCGATTCAGCAGGCCATACTGGCTGGCGACAGCGAAACCGGCATTACCCTGATGCAGATGGATACCGGCCTGGACACGGGCGACATGCTGATGACCAGCGAGACGCCCATCGGTGCAGAGGAAACCGCTGCCGAACTGCATGACAGGCTGGCGGACATGGCCGCGACGCTTTTGATCGCAGCGCTGCAGCGGCTTGCAACCGGCACCCTCCCACCCGCGCAGTCCCAGCGCGACCCGCTGGCCACGCGTGCCCCGCTGATCGGGAAAGCGGACGCGGCTATCGACTGGCGGCTGGACGCGGTTACGCTCGAGCGCCAGGTAAGAGCCTACAACCCCTGGCCGGTCGCCCACGGTGAAGTCGAGGGCCAGCGATTGAGAATTTTTCGCGCACGCGCCGCCAAGGCCGGGTCGGAAGGGCATGCGCCCGGCAGCCTCGTGCCCGGGGCCGACCCGACCGACGGCATCCGGATCGCCTGCGGACAGGGCACGCTTGATCTGATCGAACTCCAGGCACCCGGACGCAAAAGGGTTTCGGCGGCGCAGTGGCTGAATGCCCACCCGAACTGGCGCCGATGAAAACGCGCTGCATACCTACTGCGCCCTCGCCTGAAAGCGTTCGGCAATGCTTGAAAAACTCCGGGGCTTGCCACAGTCATTCCGGGTTTGAGCCCAGGGCAAAAATTTTGAGACACCCTCTCGGGAAGATATACGGCATTACATTCAGTTCTTCAGCTGTCGATACCGGCGCTTTTCGATGAAGGCGGCGACCGGGGCTGCAGCCAGGCTGGTGGCGGCGCGCGCACTGGCCGCCGTGCTCGATCAGCGGCGCAATCTGGGCGATGCGCTGGCCGATCTGGATCGCCAACTCCCGGCCAGCCGCGACCGCGCCCTGGTCCGGCGACTGTGCAACCGGGTGCTGCGGGATTACCCGGCGCTGGAGTGGCGCCTGGGCCAGCTGTTGCGCAAGCCGCTTCAGCCCAGGGCCCGCGACGTTCATTTTCTTCTGCTGCTGGCGCTGGACCAACTGATCGAGGGCCGAGAGCCGGCACACGCGGTGGTACACGCCAGCGTGGGCGCAGCCCGAAGCGCCGGTCAGCACCACCTCAGCGGCCTCGTCAATGCCGTATTACGCAACCAGCAGCGGCGAGCCGGGGAACTGGAGGCAAGCATGCCGGAAGACCCTGCGCTTCGCCTGGGCTATCCGGCCTGGCTGCTGGATGCAATGCGCAAGGACTGGCCCGAACAATGGCATTCGATTGCCGAGGCCGGAAACCAGACGCCGCCGATGTGGCTGCGCGTCAATCGTCGACGGAGCACGCCCGAAAAACTCTGCCGAACGCTGGCCAAGGCAGGCGTGCACGCCGTCACCAGCCCATTCTTTCCGGACGCGGTGCGGCTGGATCATCGCGCCCGGGTCAGCAGCCTGCCCGGCTATGCAGATGGTGAGTTCTCCGTTCAGGACGCCGGGGCTCAGGCTGCTGCGGCACTGCTGGAACTGGAAGACGGCCAGCGCGTTCTCGACGCCTGTGCCGCGCCGGGCGGCAAGGCAGCGCATATACTGGAGTGCGCAAACGTGGATCTGACGGCACTGGAGATAGATCCGGCGCGCGCGCAACGTATCGAGGAAACCTTCGTGCGTCTCGGGCTGACGGGCAAAGTCGTCGTCGGCGATGCCGCGGCGCCGGGCGACTGGGCCGGAACCGAGGTTTTCGACCGGATACTGATCGACGCACCGTGTTCGGCCACCGGCGTAATGCGCCGTCATCCGGATATCCGCTGGCAGCGCCAGCCGGGCGACATCGCCGAGAATACGGCGTTGCAGGGCAGGATAATTGACGCGCTCTGGCCGCTGCTGGCGCCCGGCGGATTGCTTGTCTATGCCAGCTGTTCGATACTGCATGCAGAAAATCGTGAACAAGCGAGGAAAATTCTTGCCCGCCATACCGATGCGCAATCCCGCGACGCGGTCCTGGATGACAGCACGGCGACCGATCCGGGCCGCCAGATCCTTCCGGGCAGCCTCGATCGGGACGGCTTTTATTATCTTTGTCTGCGCCGGCTGCGCTGACGGCAGCGCCGAGCGTCGGCTTGAAATCGAACCCAGCATTGCCTGGCGCGGGGCGTCGCTGGACATCGATACCGGTGTCCTGTTCGACCCTACCGCGATCATGCGCGAAGCGCTTGAAAGCGGCGTGGATCTGCAACTCGAGGTCATCACCCGCGTGAGTCGGCCAATAGGCCCCATTGCACTGATCGAGGAAGAGCGGCGACACTCGATCATGATTCACTTTCTCCCGCTGACCGAGCAGTGGCAGCTGCAGACCGAAGCCGGCCAATCCAATTTCCCGCGACTCTGGCTGCTCCTGGACTCGCTCAAACAAGCACGCAGTTACTCGACCGGCCTGACCCGCGAGCGGTCGCGCGAGGGCGCATGGCAGATCCAGGCGCGTGTCCGCTTCAATATCGAAGCGTTGCCGCCGCCGATGCACCTGCCGGCGCTGATCTCTCCCGACTGGCGTCTGACCGGCAGCTGGCACACATGGCAAATCGACGCATCCTGAGGCGACTTTTTCGCGTGCTGCCGCTGGCCGCTGTCGCAGGGCTGCTTCTGGTTGCGCTTTTTCTCGTCGCGAACGTCGAGCAGGAGTCCAGCCGGCTCGGCAGCATGAGCCTGACGATCCTGCTCCTGGCCGGTGTGGCGCTGCTGGTGCTGCTGGCAGCGATCGGGCAGCGCGTTGTGCGCCTGATCCGCGAAATGCGCGCCGACACGCCCGGTGCCCGCTTGCGCGCCCGGCTGGTCGCGGTATTCATCGCGCTGGCACTGCCGCCGGTGGCCGTGGTCTACCTTTTCTCGGTAGAGTTTCTGAACAACACCATCGACGGCTGGTTCGATACCGGGGCCGAGCCGGCGTTGGCCGACTCGATCGAACTCGGCCAGCTGTTTCTCGATCTGCGCACACGCCAGGCGCGCGACCAACTCGCGCGCATCGCGGAAGCGCTGCCGCTGCGCGGCGGCGAAGACGAAATGCTCGACTATCTTTTTGCCCGCGTGTCTTCGGCCGGTCCGGTTGAACTGACGATGTTCACGCCGTCCGGCCGGGTGGATACGCTCGTGCATATCGACCCGCAGCGCATGGTGTCCGATCTTCCGTCTGCATTCGCACTCAACCAGGCCGCGCGCGGAGACGAATACAGCGCCGCCGAGGCCGGCGACCGGGGGCTTCGAATTCGGGTGCTGATGCCGCTTCAGATCAACCCGAGCGCCGTTCCCGAGCGCGTGCTCCAGGGGATCTTCCCGCTGCCCGACGATTTCTCGCGACTGGCGACGAATATCGAGCAGGCGTATTTTCGCTTTGAGAACATCTCGTTTCTGCGTCAGCGGCTTCAGCAGAGCTTCGTACTGATTCTGTCGCTTGTGCTGGGCGTGACGGCCCTGCTTGCAATACTCATGGCTTTCAATTCGGCGCGACGACTGGTGCGTCCGATCGGTGACCTTGCGCGTGCAACCGAGCTGATGCGGGCCGGAGAATTCCCGGAAACGCTGGACGTGACCAGCCGCGACGAGCTGGGTTTTCTGGTCGATTCGTTCAACAGCATGGCCAGCCAGCTCAACCGAACCCAGCAGCAGCTCGAGGCCCAGCGCCACTATCTCGAAACTCTGCTCGGGCGTTTGTCTGCCGGCGTTATTGCGTTCGACAGCTGCGGCGGGCTGAGTGCGAGCAACCGGAGCGCTTCGGATATCCTGGGCGTGGAACTCGGTGACATGCAGGGAACGGACATCGAAACGCTGCGCGACTCGCTTCCCGAACTTCGAGAGCTGTTCAGCGTCATCGCCCGGCGAGTCGCCGATGCGAGTGACCTGTGGCGGCAGGAAATAAAGCTGGAGCGGGCCGACCGAACGCTTGCGCTGGTATGCCGCGGCTCAACGATGCCGGACGCGAGATCACCGGATGCGACCGGACACGTGGTTGTATTCGACGACGTCACGATGCTCGATCAGGCGCAGCGGCAGGCGGCGTGGGCCGAGCTTGCCCGACGCCTTGCACATGAAATCAAGAACCCGCTCACCCCGATCCGTCTGGCGGCCGAAAGACTGCAAATGCGGCTGGGAGACACCACGCGCCATAATCGTGATCCAGGATTCGAGGGCGACAGCGCGCAGCTGGTCCAGAAGGCCACGAGCACGATCATCAACCAGGTCGACAGCCTCAGGCGACTGGTAGACGCTTTCGGTGACTATGCACGGCCAGGAAATCCCAGGCGCGACCCGATCGATCTGGAGCCGCTGATCAACAGCATCGTGGATCTATGGTCAGCCGGAGATACCGGCGTGCGTTTCAAGCTCGACCTTCGGCATGGCGACGCGTGTCCGATCGGCGATACCGGCCAGTTCCAGCAGGTGCTCAACAACCTGGTTCAGAATGCTCGAGAGGCCCATCCCGACGATTCGCCGTTGTTGACGCTTCACTCCGAGGTCCGCTCCAAAATCCGGCCGGGAGACGACAGCGAATGGCTGACACTGGACATCGTTGACGACGGACCGGGCTTCGATCCGCAGATCCTGCCCCGGGTTTTCGAGCCGTACGCCACCACCAAAACGCGGGGCACCGGACTCGGCCTGGCGATCGTGCACCGCATCGTCGAGCAGATGGGCGGCCGCATCGAGGCCGAAAACGCTTCCAGCGGCGGCGCGTTGATCCGTTTGCATCTACCGCTGCGGGCCTGAAACAATGCGCTATGCTCTGCCCGTAGCGTACTTGGCATAAACCCGCGTTGAACGGAGCTGCCCTAATGGCTGCAACAATTCTGATCGTTGACGACGAACCGGATATCCGGGAGTTGATCGGCGAGATCCTGGCCGACGAGGATTACCGGCCGGTCTTGGCGTCGTGCGCGGCCGAAGCCCGCGACATGCGCGCCGCACACGACCCGGATCTGGTTCTGCTGGACGTGTGGATGCCCGACAGCGACGGGATCAGCCTGCTTCGCGAATGGAGCGAGCAGCACCAGCCGCTGTGTCCGGTGGTCATGATATCCGGCCACGGCTCGGTCGAGGCCGCGGTCGAGGCAACCCGATACGGCGCCTGCGATTTCATCGAGAAGCCGGTCACCATGGCCAGACTTCTCAGCACCGTGCGCAAGGCGCTGGCGACCGAGCGCCACACACGCACCGCATCGACCGAGGCGAAATTGCGCGAAATTCCGGAGCCGCTCGGACGCTCGGACGCCGTGATTGCACTGCGCGAGCGGCTGAAGGCAATCGAGCGCGGCCGGGGCAACGTGCTGATCTGCGGCGAACCCGGAAGCGGCCGGTCTACGCTGGCGCGCTGGATTCATGCCCATTCAGTTGCCGCCGGCGGCGATCTGCTCGAAATCGCCTGCGCACCCGGAAGCGGCGAACTTCAGCTTCCCGAGATCGCCGGGAACAAGGCGGTTACGGTAGTCGTCGACCATTTCGAGTCGATCGACCAGGCCGGGACAGAGCAGCTCAACAATCTTCTAACCAACGCTTCGTCGCCGGCGAGGGTCATCGCGATCAGCGCGCCGGGCTTCGAGCTGCAGGCCGCAGCGGGACGCTTCGACAAGGCGCTTTACCATCGGGTGGCCGAAAGCGTTCTCGATGTTCCGTCGCTGCGCGAGCGGCGCGAAGACATTCCGGAGCTGGTCCGCTATCTGAGCGAGCAGCTGCCGGCGCGCGAAAAATTACGCTATCGCCCGATTCCCGTGCCGGCACAGAATCGATTGCGCCAGCACGACTGGCCAGGTAACCTGCACGAGCTCACAAACCTGCTTCGCCGCTTGCTGCAATCCGGCAACGATGCACCAGTGGATCCCGAGGAAGTCTCGGCGCTTCTCGACCGTTCGGACCCGGGGAATACGTTTGCGCTGGAAGCGGTGCATTCGCCGTTGTTCGAATTACCGCTGCGCGAGGCACGGGAGGCCTTTGAGCGACAATATCTGATCACCCGGTTGCGGCGCGCAGAAGGCAGCGTCGGTCAGCTCGCCGAAGCCGTCGAAATGGAGCGCACGCACCTTTACCGCAAGTTGCGACAGCTCGGCATAGATCCGAAACAGATTCAGGACGACATCGAATGAGGATCATCATTCTTGGCGCGGGCCAGGTCGGATCGGGCATGGCGCACTCTTTATCGCGCGAGGAAAACGACATTTCTGTCGTCGATACCGATCCCGAACGACTGCGCGAATTGCAGGAAAAGCTGGATATCCGGACGGTCCTCGGGCATGCATCGCGGCCGGAGACGCTTATACGCGCGGGCATAGACGACGCCGAATTGCTGATCGCGCTGACCAATTCCGATGAAACCAACATGATCGCCTGCCAGGTCGCGTATTCGCTGTTCAACACGCCGACCAAGGTCGCCCGAATCCGCGCCGCCGATTACCTGGCGCATCCCGAACTGTTCACGCGCGAGAATACGCCGGTGGATTTCCTGATCAGCCCGGAAAAACTGGTTACCGACCACGTGCAACGGCTGATCGAGTACCCGGGCGCACTACAGGTACTTGACTTCGCCGATGGTCGAGCGCAGCTCGTGGCGACCCGCGCGGTGCGAGAAGGAAAACTTGTCGGGCGAGCGCTCAAGAGTCTGCCGGATGAACTGCCCAAAGGCGTGGATGCCCGGGTCGCAGCCATATTTCGGCGCGACGAAGCGATTATTCCGGAAGGCGACACCACCATCGAGGTCGACGATATGGTGTTCTTTCTCGCGCCAACCGAAGAAATTCGTGAGGTCATGTCCACCTTCGGCAGCACGTCGGGCCCGGCCCGCCGGGTGCTGCTGGCCGGCGGCGGCAATATTGGTGCGGCGCTGGCGCGGCGGCTCGAGCGCAACCTGCACGTCAAGATCGTCGAGCGCGACCCGCGGCGCGCCGAAAGAATTGCCGAGGCCGTTGATACTTCGATAGTCCTGGTCGGCGACTGCGCCAACGAAGATCTGCTGCGCGAGGAGGGCATCGACGAGATGGATGTCTACTGCGCGCTGACGAATGATGACGAGGCCAACATCCTTTCTTCAATGCTGGCCAAGCGCATGGGCGCACACAAGGTCATCACCCTGATCAACCGCGCCGCCTACGTCGACCTGGTCGAATCCGACCGCATCGACGTCGCGGTGAGCCCTCAACAGATCACCATCGGCGCGCTGCTGGCGCTGATACGCAAGGGTCACATGGTGCGCGTTCATTCGCTGCGACAGGGTGCGGCTGAAGCCATTGAAGTCGTCGCTCACGGCGACCCGGGCCGATCGCGCATCGTCGGGCGCGAAATCGGTGCGATCAAGCTTCCGAAATCGACCACCATCGGCGCGGTTGTGCGCGGCGACGAGGTGCTGATGGCACATCATGACGTGACCATCGAACCCGAGGATCACGTGATCCTGTTTGTGGCAGACAAGCGCGAAATCGCTGAAGTCGAGCACCTGTTCGCCGTAGAAGCCGTTTTTGTCTGATGCGCGCCTACGCACCGGTACAGCGGGTCGTCGGGGCGCTGCTGATGTTCCTGAGCATTGGCTTTGCACCGCCGCTGGCGTTTGCCTGGTTTTCGGGCGACGGCACAACCGGCTCGTTTGCTTTCAGCATGGCGACGGTCTCGCTGATCGGTGCAGCGATGTATTGGCCGGTTCGCGACAACCGGCGCGAACTGCGCGTTGCCGACGGCTTTCTGGTGGTGGTTGCCTGCTGGGGTGCTGTGGCGCTCGCCGGTTCGCTTCCGCTGATGCTGGTGCTCGACATCAGCCTGGCGGATGCGGTTTTCGAGTCGACCTCGGGCATCACGACCACAGGCGCCACGGTGCTTTCAGGCCTGGAGAATATGCCAATCTCCATTCTCTGGTACCGCCAGCAGCTGCAATGGATGGGCGGGCTCGGGATCATCGTGCTCGCCGTGGCGATCCTGCCGATGCTCAGGATCGGCGGAATGGAGATCTACAAGGCCGAGGTCACCGGTCCGGTCAAGGAAAATCGCCTGACGCCGAGAATCGCCGAGACCGCCAAGGCGCTGTGGGCGATCTATATTGGATTGACGCTGATCTGCGCGCTGGCGCTCTGGGCTGCCGGCATGAGTGTTTTCGACGCTTTCACGCACAGCTTCAGCACGATCGCGACTGCCGGATTCTCGACCTACGATGCATCGATCGGCCACTTTGACAGCGCCCTGATCGAATTCCTGATCATTTTTTTCCTGTTCATCGCCTCGATGAACTTCGCATTGCACTTCCTCGCGCTCAGGCGGGCCTCGGCGCAGGCCTATCTGGACAGTCCGGAACTGAAGTTGTTCGCGATCCTCCTGCTCATCATCAGCGCCCTGATCACGCTGCTGCTCTGGAGTCACGGTGTCTACGACAGTTTCTGGGAGTCGTTGCGCAATGCGCTGTTTCATGCCGTTTCCTACACGACCACCACGGGCTTCGCGACCGCCGATGTGTATTTATGGCCGGGCACACTGCCGCTGCTGATGATTCTGATTTCCGGGCTCGGCGGCTGCGCCGGTTCGACCACCGGCGGCTTCAAGATCGTGCGGGTTTACCTGGTATCGAAACAGGGCCTGCGCGAACTCAAAAGACTCATCCATCCACGCTCCGTGGTGCCCCTGAAGCTCGGTGGCCGGACACTTGCACCGGAAGTGGCCAATGCCATCTGGGGCTTCGTCTCGCTCTATATTGTCTGCATCGTGCTGCTCACCCTGATCGTTTCAGGGTTTGAGCGTGACCTTGTGACGTCGGTTTCAGTCGTATTTTCAGCCATGAACAACCTCGGTCCGGCCCTTGGAGAGGCCGGCCTCAACTGGGGCGGACTCACCCAGACCACCAAATGGCTGATGAGCTTTGCCATGCTGCTCGGCCGGCTCGAAATCTTCACCGTGCTCGTGCTGCTGACGCCGACGTACTGGAAGCATTGAAGTTGACGTTCAAGATTGCAGATTTACGGCTTATGGGTTAATGGGTTAATGGGTTAATGGGTTAATGGGTTAATGGGTTAATGGGTTAATGGGTTAATGGGTTAATGGGTTAAAGGGTTAAAGGG
>JGI12048J13642_10355377_pt1 | contig 15750 bp, 11 predicted proteins | sample ElkSlonscriptome_16_FD_13642 | JGI IMG/M metagenome (IMG submission 13642)
AGTTTGCCCTGGGTGAAAACCCGATGCGTGTCCACGGTGAAGGTCGCGGCATCCAGCCCGCTACCCGGATGGGTGTGGAGCAGGTGATCCGCCGGGCTTTTGCGGAAGCAAAAATGTACATGGAAGCCAAGCAGAAGTACGAGACGGCTCGCCAGAACGGTGATAATACCGTAATGCCACCTACCTACAATAAGCGGATGGAGACGCTGTCGGCTATTCTGGAAGGTGACATCATCATTCACTGTCACTCATACCGCGCCGATGAAATTTATATGTTGATGCAGGTTTGCAAGGACTTCGGGGTGGAGAAACTGTGTTTCCAGCACACCAACGAAGGATTTAAGGTGGCACCCGAGCTGGCCGAGTTTGGCGCTGGTGCTTCCGTCTTTGCCGACTGGTGGGCTTATAAGTTTGAAGTGTACTATTCCACGGCTTACAACGCTGCTATCCTTACGGAAAATGGTGTGACCACCTCGATCAACTCCGACTCCGGAGAATTGATTCGTCACCTGTTCCACGAAGCAGCCAAAACGCAGCGCTACGGTGGCCTGACCGATGAGCAAGCATTGGCTCTGATCACGATTAACCCTGCCAAGCAGCTGGGTATCGACGATCGCGTAGGATCACTGGAAGAGGGTAAAGATGCCGATATCGCCATTTTCAATGCTGACCCGTTGTCGATCTATGCCATTCCCATGAAAACCATCGTGGATGGTGTGGTTTATTTCGACCGGGAAGAAGATCCGAATGACATGCGCCTGGACGTAAATCCGGAAGAAGTGATGCCTGCTTTCTTTCAGGATATCCAGGATCACCAACATGAGAACTGCATGCAGGATACGTACATGACCTTCGAGGAGCTGTTCCGTGGGTAATTCATTAATCAAGGAAAAACAACATATATGATACGTTCAATAATAGCCCTGATCGGCTGCTTTTTCTTGACGGTGGGGCTAAGTGCCCAGGTCGAGAAGGCCCAGAAGGGAACTTTTGCACTTACCAACGCCACCATTGTGACGGTCACGAACGGCACGATCGAAGGTGGTACACTGGTGATCCGCGACGGGCAGATTGCCGCATTGGGCAGCAACGTTACGGTACCCAGTGATGCGACGACCATCGATTGCACCGACCACTACATCTACCCCGGCATGATCGACGGCGGCACCAGGCTGGGCCTGTCGGAAGTGGGATCGGTTTCACTGACCAATGACGACAACGAGCTGGGTGAGTTTACGCCACATATGCAAGCACTAACGGCCGTGAATCCTAACTCCGTTGCGATTCCCGTAACGCGGGTGAACGGCGTTACTTCAGTGATTACGGTACCGACCGGTGGCTTGTTTCCCGGTACGGCTTCACTGATCAATCTGGTAGGATACACGCCTGACCAGATGTACGCTGGATTTCAGGGTGTGGTAATGAATTTCCCCAATTCCGGTAAACGCGGATGGTGGGATCGCCGCTCTGAAAAGGAGATCAACGATGCCTACGAGAAGAATTTGAAGGAGATCAACGATATTTGGGCACAGGTAGAGTTGTTCATGAAGGTAAAAGAAGGCGACGATGCACCTTACCGCCCCGAGATGGAAGCTATGATCCCGGTGATGGAAGGCGATGCGGCGCTGATGATCGACGTAGATAAAGCGGCCGACATCAAAGCGGCCATCAAATGGGTTAAGGAACGTGAAATCCCCAAACCAATATTCACGGGTGTTGCGGAAGGCTGGCGCGTTGCTGAGGAGTTGGCAGAGGCTGGCATCCCGGTGATCACGGGTCCGGTACTGAGTACCCCGACGCGTCCGTCGGATCGTTACGACCGTCCCTACGCCAACGCGGGTATGATGCACGAAGCGGGGGTCAAAGTAGCCATCCGGACGAACGAAGCGGAGAATGTTCGCAATTTACCTTTCAATGCTGGTTTTGCGGCGACGTATGGCCTGGGCAAGGAAGAAGCGCTAAAGGCGGTGACGATCAATGCTGCGCAGATTTTAGGAGTAGATGACAAGCTGGGTTCGCTGGAAGTCGGCAAGACGGCAAATTTGTTTGTCAGCACGGGTGATCCATTTGAGATGAAGTCGGATATTGTATATCTGTTCATTGAGGGTTATCAGATCCCGATTGACAGTCGCCACATTCAATTGTACGAGGAATTCCTGGATCGTAGTCCGGGAGTACGTAAATAAATACGGATAGGACGAAAGTCCTATGATTTTGAGCCTGGCCTTGTAATGGGGTTGGGCTCTTTTTATTTCAGGATGGCATCGCGGATGCCATCCCCGATGCCACATTCACACCAACCCGCAAAAACACGGCCTGGTCGATGATTTTCGGGAATGGCCGTGGAACTCTTACCATGCGTACGAAGGATACTCGCAACCCTGGCTAAATACCCATGAGCCCACCAAATGGTTCGACAACAGAGAAGCCCTGCTGGCTTACCACCAACAGGGCCCCTATGGCATATTCCCGATACCTGAGTCTTGGCTCGAAGGGAACACCGACCAACCGGCTACTTCAGATATTCCTGTACTAGACTAGTCTCGGTAAGCCCTTCCCCTTTACGGGCAGCCTTATAACGCCCCTTGCCAAACTTCTTGCCATTGAACTCGATCTGGTCACGGAGTTCCGCCTGGTTTTCGTCCGGCAACTTCATGAAATCCGAACAGGTATCCGAACAACAATCATCGTATTTCTCAGCACATTCATCACACTGGATGAACAAAATGTGACAGGCATCATTAGCGCAATCCTTGTGGGTATCGCATGGCTTGCCGCACTGGTGACACTCCGAAATGATCTCCTCACTGATGCGTTCGCCCAGCCGCTCGTCGAACACAAAGTTTTTTCCGCGAAAGCGGATGGGTAACCCCTGCTCCTTACACTGACGGGCATACTCAATAATCCCTCCGTCAATCATATATACCTTCTCGAAGCCTTTGTGCAAATAGTAAGCACTGGCCTTCTCACAACGGATACCTCCGGTGCAGTACATGATCAGCGGCTTATCTTTCTTGGATGCCAGCATATCCTCCACGATTGGCAGGGCCTCGCGAAAGGTTTCCACATCCGGACAGATGGCTCCTTCGAAATGCCCAACTTCACTCTCGTAGTGATTGCGCATATCAATAACCACCGTATCTGGATGCTCCAGCAGGTCATTCACCTCACGGGCGCTGAGGTGCTTGCCGCGTTTGGTAACATCAAAAGTTGCATCGTCTAACCCGTCGGCAACGATCTTCTCGCGTACCTTGATCTTGAGCTTGTAAAAAGACTTCCCATCATCGTCGATGGCTATATTAAACCGCATACCCTCGGTCCATGGAAAGGTCGTTTCCAGGTAATCCCGCAAGCTATCCATACTCGCTGTCGGAATGGAAATTTGACCATTAATGCCTTCCCTGGCTACGTAGATGCGGCCACATACACCCAACTCGTCAAGCCCGGCAAACAATTGATTCCGGAACTGACGTGGCCTATCCAGGTTGTGGTAGCGGTAAAAGGATAGCGTCGTGCGGTCTTCATCAGATTCAAACATACGACGCTTGAGTTCCTCGCTGTTGACGAGGTTGTACAAACGTTTGCGTTTCATAAGCTATTGGTACGTGTTAACAAATGCCACCTCATTGGTGGTTGAGCAAGTTGCAGGCTTGCCGCCCGTACGGGCAGATAACTGCTATACCGCTTCCGAAAAGGTTTGGGCTTTGCCCAACCTTTTCACGCGAGTATATACTCGACTCGAAGTGGTTTTGCTACGCAGTACTTCGTGCTGGTGTCCCAAACCACTTCGTTGTCGGTATAACTGTACCGAAGGGGCCATGGCCTCTTCTTCGAATGGGCAAATATACAGCCATTTCCTGCCTTTATGCAAGTCAACGGAAATCTAGGCCACTAACCAATTTCAGCCCTTTCGCAATAGATACCATATGCGTGTATACCATCGAAAAAACAGAAATTACTTTGATTTTACTGTTTTTATAGGTAGCTTGTATTCAGTTATTTACAGCCTCTCTCCACATTCATTTCCCGTGATCATACGTCGCTGACTCTCCCGTGAACCTATCCAGTACAGATAGGAAACTAAGTTATTTACTTCTCTCTAAACGTGCTACAATATGAATCGCCGGGTACAACTATTTGACTCCTATACCGGCCTCACTCCCCCCGAACGAGCCGCTGTGGTGCATCTTTTATGCCAGAACAGTGACTCCACGAATGGAGAAGAAATCGCAGAGGCCCTCGATTATGCGCTGAAGAACCGACCCTCCTTCGGTGGCTACATTTTCACCCTATGGGAAAACGACCAGGTCATCTCCTGTGTGGTGGTCAATCAAACTGGTATGGGGTCCTACAATCCAGGCTACGTGCTGGTATATGCCGTGCTTCATCCTGATTATCTCCAAGAGGAGGATCTGTTGCAAGACTTGGTCCAACGTGCCGTGCGCCACGCCAAAGGCGAAATCGCCATGCACCTGCGTCCCAATAATCCGGGAATCGACCTCTTTAAACGCATGGGGTTCACCGAAAAATACGTGGAACTGCGCCTCAGCCCCAAAGTCCGGGCAGCAGCCGGGTAGCCGCATGTCAGATTCCTGAGGTGGCACCTACTATAAAACACTTTTAATTCCAAAAGTGGGCATCTATCTTTGTTTGGAATAAGATATGGGAATTAGGTTAAGGTTCAGGCTCAGTACTCCTTTCTGAATGTTACGCCTTTGCTTCTGAGCTGTGGGCTTAAAGAAGACGCGATGCATCACGTCTTTACAGTTGCCATGCCCGTGAGACGTGAGCCGTTAATCGTGAACCCTTTACTATGCAGGCAATACGCGACCATTTAGCAACCGACCCCGTTCTTTGCCCACTGTTGGATCAGTACGAACTGCCCGACCGGTCTGGTCCAGCCGAAAAGGCCTACTCCGCACTCGTACGTTCCATCATCTTCCAGCAACTGTCGGTAGTGGCGGCAAGTACCATTTACAGTCGCTTCCTCGACCTTTTCCCCTCTGATCATCCCGATCCCGATCATTTGTTGACCCTGACCATTGAAGAGTTACGCAGCGCTGGTCTTTCCCGACAAAAAGCCCGGTACGTACAAAATGTAGCCCGTTTCTTCCTGGAGGAAGATCTGCTCGATGAAACCTGGAAGAACCACGCCCCAGAGGAAATTATTGCCCATCTCACACAGATCAAGGGAGTAGGGGAATGGACGGTCCAAATGTTGCTCCTCGGTGCACTCCGTCACCCTGATGTTTTTCCTCTGAGAGATCAGGGAATACGAGTCGGTATGTCCCAATTATATCAAATACCAAAGCTTCCCACCAAAAAGCTGGATGCGCGTCTGCTGGCTATTTCGGAAGCCTGGCGCCCCTATCGATCTTACGCCTGCATGTACATCTGGCAGTGGAAAGATAATCCTCCGGTGTAACATCTTCTGCGATTGCCTTTCGGCAAAAAGCAACGCAGTGGTATTCAATTCGTCACAATAGATTTCTTGTTCACTTGTAGTGGAATGAGCACTTCAATTGCATTTCGTAAGCGGGATATTCGTATTTTTGTGGGTCATTGCCCTACCCTTGAATACACGAGCAACTATGGATGCGGAACGAATAATTGGTGAATTCTCCGGCCCTGAACCAGGCCCTCTGCTTATCTGCTTTGGGGGTATGCACGGTAACGAGACGGCAGGAATTGAAGCCCTGACCATCCTGTTCGAGCTCATTAAAAATGAACCTAACCTCAATCCTGATTTTCACTTTTTCGGACACATGATCGGCATCAGGGGCAACCTGCAGGCCATCAAAGCCGGCCGACGTTATGTACAAAAGGACCTCAACCGGCAGTGGACGCAAGATAATGTGAACCGCATCTTGTCTACTCCCCGTCATCAATTAGAAGCCGAAGACCTCGAGATTGCCGACATTCTCCAATTGATTAACCAACGGGTCGATGCTATTCAACCGGAGCGGGTTATCTTTCTCGATCTCCACACCACAACCGCCTACGGAGGTATCTTCTCCGTAGCCACTGATGATCCGGAAAGCATTCGTCTGGGAGTCGAAATGCACGCCCCCGTCATCAAAGGATTGTTGAAAGGAATCTCCGGGACAACCCTCCATTTCTTTTCCAGAGAGCATTTCCATCCCGATACAGTAGCTATTACCTTCGAATCAGGTCAGCACGAAGAACACCTGTCGGTAAACCGGGCTATCGCAGCTACCATCAATTGTATGCGGTCGGCCGGCCTGGTTCTGGCCGAAGACGTAGAAAATCGCCACGATAAATTGCTGATCGATTACTCCGAGGGCCTTCCCAAAGTCGCCGAGTTTATCATGCGGCATACCATAGAACCGGACGACAATTTTGTGATGCGGCCGGGCTACAAAAATTTCCAGGAAGTACAAGAGGGGGAAATCCTCGCACAGGACCGCTCGGGTCCCATACGGGCTATCTGCGACGGACGTTTATTGATGCCCCTTTACCAGGAACAGGGAGACGACGGTTTCTTTTTGATAAGAGCCGTCTCAGCTGCGAAAGCAGTGATGAGGCCATAGTCCGGGGGTATCGAGGGGCAGGCATCCAGTGATCTTCAACCTTCTAATCATTCTCAACGGCCTCCACAAACTGCATATCGTAAAGCTGGCGATAATGACCATCTTCTTTACGCAAGAGTTCTTCGTGGGAACCGATCTCCTGCACTTCACCGTGGTGCAAGACCATAATCTTATCGGCGTGCTGGATGGTCGATAAGCGGTGGGCAATAATGATCGATGTGCGTTTGGTGATGAGTTTTTCGATAGCGTACTGGATGACCGATTCGGTCTCCGGATCTACCGAGGAAGTCGCTTCGTCGAGGACCAGAATATCGGGATTAAACACTAATGCCCGCACAAAAGAGATCAACTGCCGCTGCCCCATCGACAGCGTAGCTCCTCGTTCCATCACCTTATAATCGTACCCTCCGGGGAGCTTTTCAATGAATTCGTGTGCACCAATCATCTTGGCTGCTCGGATCACCTCCTCCCGGCTGATTTCCGAGTCGCGCAGCGTGATATTCTCTAAAACCGACCCCCCGAATAAAAAGACATCCTGCAATACAATCGCAATGCGACGCCGGTAAGTAAACAACTCATAGTCGCGTATATCCTCACCGTCAATACGGATAGCGCCTTTCTGAATCTCGTAGAATCGATTCAGGATATTGATAATAGTCGTTTTACCTGAACCCGTACTACCGACAATGGCCATCGTTTCCCCGGGATTCACCCGGAAGGAAATATCTTTTAAGACCCAGTCACGCGCCGAATACGCGAACCAAACCTGGTCGAAGGAAATATCGCCTTCGAGCTTTTCCGGCTCCTGGGTACCGACGTTATCGATCTTATCGGTACGGTCCAATACGCCAAATACGCGGTCGGCTGCTACCAACCCCATCTGTAGTGTATTGAACTTATCCGCCAGCATCCGCATCGGACGGAACAGCATATTCAGGTAGATCGGGAAGGCGACCAGGGCACCCAGGGTCACATCATCGGCAATCACACCCCGTGCGCCCCACCAAACCATTAAGCCCAGCGAAGCTGCCGCAATAATATCCACCACCGGAAAGAACACAGCGTAATACAGGATGGAATCCAGATTAGCCTGCGTGTATTCCCGGTTAATCGTCCGGAAACGCTGTGCTTCTTCTTCTTCCGAATTAAAGATCTGTACGATACGCATACCTGAAATACGCTCTTGTAAAAAAGCATTCATTCGCTGTATCTGAGTCCGCACCGTTTGGTATGCTTTCTTTACCTTTTCCTTGAAAATATAGGTGGCAATCAGCAAGAAGGGCATAGTGATCAGGCAGATCAGGGTCAGCTTCCAACTCGTGTAGAACATAATCCCCAAAACAGCAAACAACGTTAGCAGGTCAGCCACAATGGTGATCACACCCTGGGAAAAAACGGTATTGATGGTTTCAATATCGTTGATCGTGCGGGTGGTGGACGTACCAATGGCTGTGCGGTCGAAGTACTTCAACTTCAGGCTACTGATCTGTTTAAAGACATTAACCCGCAGATCACGGATCACGGATTGCCCCAATAAATTGGTGGTGAAAATGAAAAAGTATTGCAAAATGGCGTGTACAAATAGTACGCCCACAAACACCAGCGCCATGCGGGTCAGGCCCGGAATATCGTACTGGAAGATATAGTCATCCACCATCACCTTCACAAGATAAGGACGCAGTGTTGCCAACGGAGCCAGTACAATTGCCAATACGGCCGCGCCAATAAATATGGTACGGTAGGGCTTAGCCAGAGACAACACGCGGCCAAGCAGTTGGTAGTCAAACCGTTTATTAGGTGTAGCCAATATGAGGACCTTTGTAGGTGATCAAAGAAAGCAAAGCGCTATCGAAGATAGGCGATTCAAATGACTTAAAGGGAACAGCGCGCAGCCCGAATAGGTTTAGCGGAAGCTTCAGGCTTTACATATCACCTTCATCGGCAAAACTGTAATAACTTGAATTCGTAACAATCAAATGATCCAGAACGGCAATATCCAGGTGTTTACCCGCCTGAGTTAGCTTGGCCGTAAGTTGCCGGTCAGCCGTACTTGGCGCAAGATTTCCGGAAGGATGGTTGTGCCCCAGAATCAGTGAACTGGCTTGGTATTCCAATGCCTTACGGAAAACGATCTTTGCGTCAACTACCGTTCCTGAAACACCACCCGTGCTTATACATTCCCGCCCAATAACCCGGTTAGCCCGATTGAGTAGCAATATCCAAAACTCTTCGTGCGGCAGATCCTCCAGATTGATCGAAAGGAGTTGGTACGCATCCTGACTACTCCGGATCTGAGGTTTAGTGGTCAAGTCCACTGCTTTGCGGCGGCGCGCCAATTCCAAAGCGGCCAGGATGGTAATACTTTTGGCCTGACCTACACCCGGGAACTTTTGCAACCGCTGTACACTGGCCCGCCCCAGGGCGTCCAAATCGTTATTCATGCCATTAAGGATACGCCGGCCCAAATCAACCGCCGATTCGTGTCGGTTCCCCGAACCGAGGAGAATAGCTAACAATTCTGCATCGGAAAGGTGCTGCCGACCGCTGCGAATCCATTTCTCCCGGGGCCTGTCTTCCACAGCCCAGGATTTAATAGTAAGAGAATCCTTCGGATAATCCATTTGTTGTGTTTTGAAGGTGACATAATGGATTCCGAGATAAGCAACAGGAGTGCGAAGAATCCCTAAATTACCCCTTTCTTTGCTTCCACGAAACCGTACCTATGCCAAAAAATGGATTTAGGCCTTCCGAACGACTAAAAAGTCGGCGATTAATACAGGCGCTCTTTACGCAAGGGCATTCGTTTAGCAAATACCCAATCCGCCTGGTCTACCTACCGGTAACGGAGCCTCCCCTCCCAAGCCCTGTTCAGTGTACAGTATCGGTTCCCAAACGACGGTTTCGGCGAGCCGTACATCGCAACCGTATTCGCCGACAGGTCCGCGAAGCATGGCGCCAGCACAAACAAGCCCTCTATCAGCAACTCGAAGGACACGATACTACTTATGCCTTCATGCTCCTCTATGTCGGAAAGGAACCATTGCCCTATGCCGATATTGAGCGCAGTATAAAGCGAATCATAAAAACTTTTTGTGCCCGGCACGACTTGAATAAGCCAACCGATTGATAGTTTCGATTCTCTTTGGTCTAATCGCTTTCATATAAATCAGCCACTTTCCGTAGCTTCCATCTTTGTTATTGGTATGCTTACGCAAAAAACCGCCCTATGCGCCTCTTTGTCCTGCTATTATTCCTATCAGCCCTGGTCGTGCCTGCTTCGGCCCAGAAGTTCCTGCAAATAGAAAAACGCGGTCGTGCCAAGACTGAAAAAATTCCGCTCAACACGGAACTGACCTACCGCATCCTGAACGATGACTACTGGTACACCAATACCACCCGCGATTACCTGGTCGAGGAGAACCTCATTGCTTTTGAGGATCGCTTCGTCAACATCAACGATATTACCGCCTTTCAGTACCAACGGGAATGGCCCACCGTAGCCAAAAACCAAATACGTAATTTTGGCCTTGGATGGTCAGCACTGGCCTTGATAGGAACACTTACCGACAATGACCCCAGCACGAACTACCAATGGTCCGATGCCATCATTACCGCCGGATGTTTTGGCCTGTCATTTTCCTTCGAGCCTCTCTTCCGAAAGAAGACCGTGAACTTTGGAAAATCAAAACGCCTGCGGCTGGTTGACTTGCGCTTTAAGGATTATTAGTTCTTTAAAAGAGGAAAGACAGGTAGATAATAGACGTTGGTCCTTTATCGGTCTGATACATCAATGATTGCACGCACCGCCAGGGAGTATCCTTTTAGGCCAAAGCCAACAATAATTCCCGCGCAATGGGCGGAGAGGTACGAATGGTGACGGAATGCTTCGCGCCGGTGCACATTAGAGATATGTACCTCAATGACCGGTGTTTCGATGGCGGCAATGGCATCCGCCAGCGCAATAGATGTATGCGTATAGGCACCGGCATTAAACACTATTCCGTCGAAAGAAAAACCTACTTCGTGCAGTTTATCCACCAGAGCACCTTCGTGATTCGATTGGAAATACACGAGCGAATGGTCCGTAAATGACATCTGTAATTCCCGGAAGTGATCTTCGAACGATTGGCTACCGTATATTTCGGGTTCGCGTTTGCCCAGCAGGTTTAAATTGGGGCCGTTTAGGATCAGTATTTTTTTCACGAAAGTGGCTTAATTCGCATTATCTGACAGGAACTTTACCCGCATGATCTGGATTTCCTCCATGGTAATATCCTCTTCCTGCAATTCCTGGAGGGCTACTTCCAGGGAATCCGTATCGGCTTCCATAAAGTACTCTTCAATATCCTCCCGTGCGTACTCATCGAGATTATCCTCTACGTAATAATCGATATTGAGCTTGGTACCCGATAGTACAATGGCGTACATTTCCTCCAGCAGGTCTTCCATACTCAGTCCATTGGCTTCCGCCAAATCCTCCAGAGGAACTTTGCGGTCTACCCCCTGGATGATATTCACTTTCATTTTGGACTTATTAGCCACCTGCTTGACGATAATTTCCGTCGGACGCTCAATATCGTTGCTTTCCACGTATTCCTTGATGAGTGACAGAAATGGCGCTGCGTACCGCAAAGCCTTACCCTTACTCACCCCGCTGATTTGCGTCATTTCATCGAGGGAAACCGGGTATTGAGTCGCCATATCCTCCAGCGAAGGGTCCTGGAAAATTACAAAGGGTGGAACACCCAGACGCTGAGACTCCTGCTTGCGCAAATCTTTGAGCATACGCATCAGCGTTTCATCCAATACGGCTGTACGGGCATTTTCTGATTCGGTGGCCTCCTCTAATTCGGCGTCAAAATCGTGGTTCAAAGGAATCTCCACCTCCACCGGATGCTCCAGAAAAGATCGTCCTTTGTCTGTCATCTTTAGTAATCCGTAGCTTTCAATATCCTTGCGCAACAGATCGTGCAAAAGCGCGTGACGAAAAACCGAAAACCAATACGTGCTATTTTCTCCCTCCCCTTTACCAAACAGCTCTTTTTTATTGAAGCCAAAATCCTCCATTTCTTTGGTCTTCCGACCCCGAATGAATTCGACCAGTGCCGGTAATCCGTAGTTCTCTTCCAGGTCTAATACAGCTTGCAGAGCCAGAAGCATATCGTCCTTAACACTCACTTTTGCTTTGGGGTGGCGACAATTGTCGCACATATTCTCACACTGACTTTCGTCAAAAGCTTCTCCAAAGTAATGAAGCAGGAATTTGCGACGGCATGCAGTCGTTTCGGCGTAAGCCATGACTTCCTGCATCAGTTGCTGACCCATTTCGCGCTCGGCAACCGGCTTGTCTCGCAAAAATTTCTCCAATTTCAACAGATCCTTATGGCTAAAGAAGGCTACACAGCGCCCGTCGAGTCCGTCTCGGCCGGCCCGGCCAGTTTCCTGGTAGTAGTTTTCTATACTCTTGGGCATATCGTAGTGGATGACAAACCGTACATCGGGTTTATCGATCCCCATGCCGAAGGCAATGGTGGCCACAATCACGTCCACATTTTCCATCAGAAAATCATCCTGTGTGCGCGAACGGGTTTTAGCATCCAAACCAGCGTGGTAGGGCGCAGCCTTTATATCATTAACCTGGAGTGTTTTGGCAATGTTAGCAGCCGATTTACGACTCTGTACGTAGATAATACCCGATTGATCGGGGATGCCTTTTATGATCTGGATAATGCTCTTGATCGTCTGTTCAGCTTTCCCCTTAGGCCGAACTTCATAGTAGAGATTGGAACGGTTGAAGGATGAGACAAAGGTGTTCTCATTCTGCATATTGAGGTTCTTCACAATATCCGCCTGCACCTTGGGTGTAGCTGTTGCCGTGAGGGCAATCACGGGAATATCCTCCCCAATTGAATTGAGCATAGCCCGGATGCGACGATACTCCGGTCTGAAATCGTGTCCCCATTCCGAAATACAATGGGCCTCGTCCACGGCCACAAAAGAGATATTCGCTTGCTTAAAAAAGGCAATATTCTCTTCCTTAGTAAGGGTTTCCGGAGCTATGAACAGCAATTTAGTCTTGCCGTCCATGATATCCTGCTTGACCAACTTCATTTGTGCCTTGGTCAGGGAGGAGTTCAGGAAATGTGCGATATCGTCACTTTGGCTATGCCCCCGAATGGAGTCTACCTGATTCTTCATCAGGGCGATTAAAGGGGAAATCACCAAAGCAGTACCCTCCATCATAAGGGCAGGCAATTGATAGCAGAGGGACTTACCTCCACCAGTAGGCATGATAACGAAGGTATCCTGCCCGTTCAATACACTTTGTATGATGTCACTTTGCTGGCCTTTAAATTGATCAAAGCCAAAGTATTGTTGCAGAGCTTCCTGCAGAGATTGATTGGTCACAGTCATTGTTCCTTTTGACTTTTTCATCCATCTGGCGAATCGTATCCTCGGGTGTCAGGACAATGGTTTTTAGGGAAGGACGGAACTCGAATGATGGTAATTTCTTAGCGTCTATACACTGACCCGTAACTATCAATTTAACGAAAAAAAACGGCCTGGCCCTATTCCAGTGGCCTTTTTTGTCCGAGTTTGCCTACTTTTGAGGCTGATTTTGGGTCGAGTTGACGGGTCTTTGCGAAAGGCGGACAAAAATAACGAATTAGTGCGTAAGACAGAAACACTTATCAGAGAAACAGCCCTCCGAACGATTGACATAGAGCACCAGGCGATTAACGCCTTAAAAAACAGTATCAACGACAACTTTGTTGCCGTAGTCGAACGCCTGTTTGAATCCACCGGCCGCGTTGTACTCACCGGAATTGGTAAAAGTGCACTGGTCGCCCAGAAAATTGTCGCCACCCTCAACTCCACCGGTACACCTGCTCTTTTCCTGCACGCTGCCGATGCTATCCACGGTGATTTGGGGATGGTCCAATCCGACGATCAGATAATTTGTCTTTCTAAGAGTGGAGAAACGCCCGAAATTCGCGTTTTAGTACCCCTGCTCCGCAATTTGGGGAATACAGTCATCGGCATGGTTAGTCGCTCCGATTCTTACCTCGCCCGTCAGGCCGATTTTGTATTGCATACTCCCGTCGATCAGGAAGCCGACCCCAACAACCTGGCTCCAACAACGAGTACGACCTCTCAGATCGTCATGGGTGACGCCCTGGCCACCGCCCTGCTGGCCCTGCGCGGATTTACCCCCCAGGATTTTGCCCAATTCCACCCCGGCGGCGCGCTGGGCAAACAACTTTACCTGCGGGTCTCCGATCTGTTCCCGCAAAATGAAAAACCGGCCGTAAAAGCCGGAGATACCCTCCGTACCATCATCGTGGAAATGACCTCCAAACGACTGGGTGCCACAGCCGTAGTCGACGACCAAAGCCAGGTACTTGGCATCATCACCGATGGCGACCTGCGCCGTATGCTCGAAGAGGAAGAAGACCTCCCTGGTGTCGATGCCCGCGCCATCATGTCCGGTTCCCCAAAAGTGATCCAGGAAAACGCCCTCGCCGTAAAAGCCCTCCAGATGATGCGCAAACACAGTATCACTCAGCTCATCGTAGTCGATGATCACGGTGTCTACCAAGGCTTCATTCATCTCCACGACCTGATCCGCGAAGGCCTGATCTAATTGAACCACCAGATCTTCCGGGCAAATTCATCCCCGCTATTCGTGCGGATCTGCACCCAATGAACTCCGGTCGAAGCATTGGGTAACGTCCACCTTCTTTCCAGAATACCTCCGGTCGTAGCCTCCTTTCGGAAAAAAGCCACCCGCTGCCCCAAAGCATTGTACACCGCTACGTCCGCTGACTCGGCAGGTCCTGCATCCAGCGTAGTGTACAATTGATCCCCCTGCTGCCATAGTAACCATTCGCCGGCATCCTCCGGCTCCCAGGAAATGGACAAGCGGTACGGACGGGTACAGTTGCCGCGGCCGCTGGCTCGCACGTACAAAGACTGACCGGCACCAACCGGACGTACCAGCATCCCGGTACCCTCCCCCGACAAAGGGTACCCCAGCGAATCAACTGCCGTCAATTGCAATGCCGGACCACTCAATTGCTCCATTCGAATTTGACCGGACCGCAGCCCATTCACCCGGTAGTAATCTACCGAATCTCCCTCCGGTCCCAGATAGCGTTCCATCTCTTCCAGCGTTGGACTTCCGCCAAAAAAAAGTACCTCCCCGGCGGCCGGTGTGTTGTTTGGCTCACCAATCTGACATTGGGCGTCCTCGTAAAAGTAAACGGGCTCCGTATATATCTTACCGTCGTACTCCGGATGATCTTCATCGGAATAGGCCACCTGCAGAAAGTTATACCTGTCTGCATTCGGAATGGAAGGAGCCGAAAACGGAATTGCCTTTCGCTCGCCTGGCATCAGGGAAAAAGAATCAGTCGTAGTTACATCCAGACCATTTAATCCTTCCTCCTCTTCGGAGAACCTCAGGGTCATTTTACCCGAGACCTCCTTTTGGTCCCGGTTAACCAGTATCAATTCACCATCAACCGTCCTATCCTGTGGCCAAAAATATCCAGGCCCCTCAATGTCTTCCACGAACAATCGCTCATCGGTGCCGAGAAATTGAAAAACTGCAGAGAAGGGTTCAGCCTTATCAATAAATCGGTTAGTCCTCAGATCATCAATGGCCCGGCGCCAGGTAGTGGTCGAGTCCAGCGGGTTGTATTGGGAATCACTTATGTCGTAAATAGACTGGTAAAGCACTATGTGCAAATGACATCCTCCATTTCCCGTATCTCCTATCCACCCAATGAGGTCACCGACCGCCACCTTATCTCCTACGTTAACTGATACCGCCTGTAAGTGGGTCATGCGCACCGCAAAAGTGCTATCCTGAGCAGACTGTACAACAATCTGGTTACCGTACCCGCTATTCGAATTCCGTTCCACGTAAATAACAGTACCGGCTAATGGGGCCTTTAACCCCCAACCACAACTCGTCGACCGATAGGTGTGCCAGTCCAACGCGAAACGATCAACCCCCTGGTGCAACCCGCAGTAGTGCCCACACAACAACCGCCAGGAGTGCGAGCCCGACTGATAGTCAATAGGAAAACTATCTTCAAAAGGCCAGACCAGCAGAGAGGTACCATTAGGTTCCAATTTGGCCTGAGGCAGCTGACCGTAAGCCGGATTCGACCCCAAAAGCAACACGAACAGG
>JGI12048J13642_10997945_pt1 | contig 15742 bp, 9 predicted proteins | sample ElkSlonscriptome_16_FD_13642 | JGI IMG/M metagenome (IMG submission 13642)
GTGGTTGACAATAAAAGGAGGTCAATCAAATTGGATTACTGCACCCCAGTTCATCGTAAGGACGGCTATAGCTATGCATTTTGACCCTACTTGCATAGATATGCACAGAAATAGGATTACAGTTTTACACCCCTAGTCCAGGTAAACGTCAAAGGAAGCAAAAACCTTGATACAGTCAAATTGGCGAATTGGCTCATTATTCGGAATACCATTCTTTATTGACCCGTCGTGGTTTTTTATCTTAGCCTTGGTGACCTTACTCAAGGCGGGGAATTTCGATCCGAGTTTTCAGTCAGTTTCCGCCTGGAGTCTGGGGTTGGTGATGGCGCTATTATTGTTTGCTTCGGTGTTATTGCATGAACTAGGGCATAGTTTAGTGGCGCGATCGCAGGGAATTAAAGTCAATTCGATTACTCTGTTTATCTTTGGCGGCGTGGCGGCGATTGACCGTGAATCTCAGACGCCGGGGGATGCGTTTCAAGTCGCGATCGCAGGTCCTGGGGTTAGCCTCTGCCTGTTTGGTCTATTCTATGGGTTAACTCAGGTACTGCCCACGGAAAATCTGGGATATCTGGTGGCGGCGGATCTGGCAAGAATTAATCTTGTATTAACCCTGTTTAATTTAATCCCCGGATTACCCCTCGATGGTGGACAAGTTCTCAAAGCGGCAATCTGGAAGCTGACGGGGAATCGCTTGCAAGGAGTGCGTTGGGCAGCACAGGCGGGTAAAGTGATTGGCTCTTTAGCGATCGCGGTATCCTTAGGACTGACTTTGTTGACTGGAGTATGGACAGTCCTGTGGTTGGCGTTGATCGGCTCTTTTGTGTATCGCAATGCCAATGCTTATGATCGCCTGACCATCTTACAAGAAGCCTTACTCCAGCTTCAAGCTTCCGACGCCATGACCCGCAATTTTCGTGTCTTGGATGCCACCATGAGCTTACGGTCTTTTGCCGATGAGTACATTCTGGCAGATATTCAGACGAATAAGCCCTATTATGCCGCGTCCGAGGGACGTTATCGCGGTTTAGTCAAGATTCAAGATTTACAAACAATCGAACGCAGTCGCTGGGAAATGGAGTCCCTGGAGAGTCTGGTTCACCCGTTATCGGACATTGCCACAGTTGAGGAGAAAACTCCGTTAATAGACGTAATTAATACTCTGGAAACTTGGCAGCTAAAGCATCTAACCGTACTTTCTCCCGCAGGCGCGATCGCGGGTGTTATTGACCGAGGCGACATTGTCCGGGCGGTAGCAGGGCGTCTCAATTTACCGATTTCCCAGGAGCAAATCCAGCAGATTAAGGCAGAGGGGAGTTATCCATCCTGGTTAAAGTTATCTGCGATCGCTAAAGCTACAACGTCCTAGTGCAGCGCCCTTGGAAATACTTGAGCAGCTTCGTAGATACGATGAAGCTGGGGAAGCTGGGGGAGATATTAGCTGTTCAGTTATTTCTGCCTTCTTGCACTAGAAGACAGAGGACATCTTATCTTTTCCCGTTCCATGTCTACTGTTTACTGGAGCAGGGAATTAAAAAGTGCTAATGAAGCCCGTTTTGCTGTGAGTAAAATAGACCCGACAATGAGCAGTTTTATCGCGAGTGGCGCTAAAATCAGATTCACCACCAGACAAAGTAACGCGATGATAGTTGCCCCTACTTGCACTAATTCCTCTGCGACATGGGTATGAATGTAAACCGCGACAAGAGCGATCGCCAGAATCAGCAGGGACGGTATAATCATCGAACAGTGCCTCAATACAGCTTGTGATGGTTATTTTGATTATCGACTACATTCCCCAGTCAAGACTTCCGTAAAACTTCTTAATATAACTACGCCGATTGGCTGAGTGGCTAGATTAGTGGTTAATTACCCCCAGTTAACAGTCATTTAGAGACGTGCCATGGAACGTCTGTACTGTAGGGGCGGGTTTAGCCACTAAATTCAGATATCCACCAATAAATGAACAACAAAACCCGCCCTTCTGTGGATAATGCAACTGGGTCAGTCTTTCAACCCGTTTTAACGGGTTTAAGCTTTTAGCCAGAACTTTAGTTCTAGGCTCAAATCTTCGTCAACTTATAATTCATCGCCTCTTGCTTGACTCGTTGATACTCGGATTCAATTTGGGCAACGAGTTCACATAAGCCTGTTGTAACTTGAGACTTGCTTAAATTTTCCAAGTCTTGACAAAGTTGGGAGAATTTAATCGCCCCTAATGCCGCACTCGATGATTTTAATGTATGAGCCGTGTGTTGCAAAGCGGCTAAATTATTCTCTTGCAGGGCAATTTTAAGCGTTTCCAACATGGCGGGGGTATCTTCTAAATAAATATCAATTAATTGACGCAGCATTTCAGTCGCACTCTCGCCCATCATGTCGTGAAAGGTTTGTAAGACTTGGGGGTCAAGGGCTGACTCGACTTGGGGTGTGGGTTCTGGGGGTTCCTCTGTCGGTTGACTTTGAGACAGAGCCCGAACTAATTCATTGACGCGGATCGGTTTGCTGATATAGTCATCCATTCCTACCTCCAAACATTTTTCGCGATCGCCTTGCATGGCGTTGGCTGTCATGGCGATAATTCGCGGGCGGTTTGCGGGTAACCATTGCTGGCAAATATGGCGGGTGGCGTCTAAACCATCCATTTCTGGCATTTGCACATCCATGAATATGACATCATAAGGCTGACGGCGCAGGGCTTCGATCACTTCTAATCCATTCCCAGCAACATCGGCGCGATATCCCATGCGCTGCAATAACTGCAAAGCTAATTGTTGATTCACTTTATTGTCTTCCGCCACTAAAATTCGCAGGGGTATCCGTTGCGCCAAAGTGGGATCAAGAGAGGGAGAACCCGCAGGCGATCGCTTAATTTTTGTGGGTTGTCCACTGAGGATTTGCGTTAACAGGTTGTAGAGTTGCGACTGCTTAATCGGTTTACTTAAAAAGGCAGCAAAATTCGCTTCGACGACTCCAGAAGCAATCTCGGGTTTACCCATGGACGATAAGATTAATAAGGGAAACTCTTTATCCTTAAACTGGTGACGGATTTGTTCCCCCAAGGTAATCCCATCCATTCCTGGCATTTGCATATCTAGAATGGCAATATCATACTGTTCACCTTGAGACAGCCATGCTAACGCCTCTTGACCGGATTCTGTAGCTTGTGACAGCATCCCCCAAGACTGGGCTTGTCGGATTAAAATTTGGCAGTTTGTCGTATTATCATCGACAATTAATAGCCGTTTTCCTGCTAGGTGAGTGTCACAGATGGGTTGTTCTACCACGGCTGAATCGGGGATGGATTCAGACAAAATTGTGAAGTAAAAGGTTGAACCACCAAAACTCTTATCAGTGGCTATCCATCCAGCAGGCGGATTTCCGGCGACTGATCCGCCACTTTCTACCCACATTTGACCTCCCATCATTTCGCACAGGCGTTTACAAATGGCTAATCCTAATCCTGTTCCCCCATATTGACGAGAGGTGGATGAATCCACCTGGCTAAAGGATTTAAACAGGCGATTAATTCGATCAGTGGGAATGCCAATTCCTGTGTCTTTGACCGCAAATTGTAACTGATAGCGAGTGCCAAACCCGCCCGGATGTAGAGACGTTGCATGCAACGTCTCTACATCCTCATCCGGCAAAATATGGGCGGTTACGGAAACCAAAACCTCTCCGGTTGGCGTAAATTTAACCGCATTACTAATTAAATTCACTAAAATTTGACGCAACCGCGTCACATCTCCGGCAATCCAATTGGGGGTTTGGGAGTCAATTAAATAGGCTAATTCTAGATTTTTCTCGGCGGCTTTGGTGGTAAGCAGATCCAGGGCTTCTTCAATGCAGGTGCGGAGTTCAAAGGGTTGTTCCTCTAACTCCATTTTCCCGGATTCAATTTTCGAGAAATCTAGAATATCGTTAATAATCGTCAGCAGGGCATCTCCACTATTGCGAATGGTTTCGGCAAAGTAGCGCTGATCTGAGGTCAAGTCAGTATCCAGAAGTAACCCCGTCATGCCAATCACGGCATTCATTGGTGTGCGAATTTCATGACTCATGGTTGCCAAGAATTCACTTTTGGCTTGGGTGGCGGCTTCGGCGGTTTGTCGGGCTTTTTCCAATGCCACATTTTGTTCGGTTAACTGTTGACGTTGGCGAGTTTCCTGTTCCCACAAATGCGCCTGGGCGATCGCAATCCCCACTTGATCGGCAACCGCTTCGAGTAACTCAATTTCATGACTTGACCAATGGCGATAGGAATCACACTGATGCAAGCCAATAATTCCATTCGGTTCCCCTTGATAGGAGGTGCGAATTGCCAGCATCGATTTTAATCCAATCTGACAACAAATTTGGGTACAGCCTAACAACAATGGATCGGCATAGACATCTGGTGAGGAGATTGCCTTGTCTTGTTTTAGTAGCTGTTGAACATGGGGATTTCTCTGAATGGGAACTTCTAACTGGAGAATGGATTCATATCCTGTTTCTAAATATTCTGCCACAAAAGGAATGGCTGGTGTCGGTTCCGTCAGGTAAGTATGAATCACACAGCGATTGACGCCAAAAGCTTGACCGATTTGGGTAGCGGTGGTTTGAAAGATTTCTTTGGTGTTTAAACTGCGGCGAATTTCTTGGGTAATTTGCTTCAGCAGAACCGTTCGCATTAATTGTTGCTGAAGCGCGATCTCGGCTTGCTTGCGATCGGTAATATCAATGGATACGCCTAAGACGGCGGGAACATCGGAATCAGCGACAAAGAAGGGAATTTTGGTTGTTTGTAGAATTCGAGTTTCGCCTTTAGCATTTGTAATCGTTTCTTCGGGAATATAAAGAGTTTCTCCACTGGTAATAACGTGCAAGTCTGCTTCTCGATATTGATGGGCATCGTCTACTGATGGGGCAACCTCTGTTTCAGGTTGATCCAGTAAGGCTTCAACGGTAGTTCCGTAAGTATCAGCGACGGATTGATTGACTAAAATAAACTGACCTTTTTTATTTTTAGCAAAGATGAAATGGGGAACTAAATCAATCACCTGGCGAAGCTTTTGTTCGCTAGCTTTGAGTTGAATATCTGCCCATTTGTAGTGAGTAATATCCCGGAGTGTACCAGAGGTTCCGGTGATTGTATTATCGGAGGCAACGGTTAATTGGGCATGAACTTCAATCCAGCGATATCCGCCATCTTTGGTCAGATATCTGACTTCATGCTGGCAATAGTCTTTTTTTCGTTCCAGTAAGGGTTGAAATAAATCTACGTTGCGTTGGCGATCATCGGGATGAATATACTCTAGGAAATTTGTGCCAATGCTTTCCCCTAAGGTAAAGCCAGTAATCTCTGTCCACGCGGGATTTAAGAATGTCCATACCCCCGTTGCATCGGTTTGGAAAATGACTTCTTTAACGCTTTCAATCACTGAACGATAATTCTCTTCACTCTCCCGCAGTCGTTCTTCGACTTGTTTGCGATCAGTAATATCAATACAAGAACCGGTATAGCCAGCAAAGTAATCATTGGATGTAAATCGAGGCACTCCTGTATCTAAAATCCAGCGATAGTTGCCATCATGTCGGCGTAAACGGTATTCCCTGCGAAACCGTTTTTGGGCTTTAAAGGCGTTGGAATAGGTTTCTATACAATAGTGATAATCATCAGGATGAACCCCGTCTGTCCAGCCATCTCCTATTTCTTGGTCTAAGGTGCGTCCAGTAAATTCTAACCAGGTTTGATTGAAAAAGTAACAATTACTATCAGTTCCGGCTAACCAGATTAAGACGGGGGCGGTGTCGGCTAAGAGGCGAAAGCGTTCTTCACTTTCTCGCAGTCGTTCTTCGGCGAGTTTACTTTCGGTAATGTCTTCAATTGAGCCTTCATAATAGAGAATGGTTCCTGATATGTCGGTGACGGCACGGGCATTTTTGCGAATCCAAATCTTCCGTCCATCTTGGCAATAAACCTGGGTTTCAAATTTAGAGACAGCTTTATTTTGTTGAATTAATTGGGTTAAACGTCGATGATCATCCGGATTAACATAAAATTGTTGTTCAATATTTTTTAGAGACTGTAAAAAATGGCTTGGTGAAGCATAGCCGAGTATCTGGGCAAAGGCAGGATTAACACTGATATAGATGCCATCTGGTGTACGTTGAAATATGCCCTCAACCGCATTTTCAAAGATACTACGATAATTGGCTTGACTGACACTTAATTGTTCATTAGCTGTCTGGAGTGCAGCGGTTCGTTCTTCAACCAGTTCTTCTAAATGGTTACGATAGTCTGCTAATTCTTCTTCGGTGCGTTGGCGTTCTTGAATTTCCGCGATCGCCCGATCTTTCATCGTGCGATAGTTATGAACTTGTTGGGTGAGTTCAGTAACATCTTGAATCGATAATAAAGCATAATACTCGCCATCTTTTTCACTAGGAACGGCGGTAACGGTGGTATGCTGAATCCGTAATCCTCCATCGGCTAAAGGTGCAGGAATCAGGTGGATATGAAGTTGGGAGGAAAAGACGGTGGGTGGTCCTCCAGTAAAAACTTGTTGGAGGCGGGTGGTATATTTGGGATGATTCAGGTGGGGAAAATGATCGGTAATTTTTTCACCTAAGATTTGGTGTTTGGAGAGATGCGTCCAGTTTTCCAAGCAGCGATTCCAATATAAAACCACTAAATCTGATCGCAGGACACAGTTACCCATAGGGACTTGATCCAGAACATTAAATTGATGCGCCGCTGTTTCGATTTCAGTCGCGATCGCAGTTTTATTTCCAGGGTAATTTACGTGAGATGATAACACCATGTTTATTAGAAAATGCAATAGAGTAGGCAATTAATTAACCAATTGTAGGGGCGGGTTTAGGGACTAAATTAACCTGTTTGCCGATAACTGAACAGCAAAACCCGCCCTTCCCCACCGATAACTTTCCCCACCGATAACTCTGTAGGGGCGGGTTTAGGGACTCAATTCGGCTATTTACCGATAACTGAATAGCAAAACCCGCCCTTCCTAATTCATTATTTTATAAATAAATTATTCAATCTATACCGATAAAGGCAATGTAACCGTAAACATAGTTCCTTCTCCCACTTGACTGTTTACCGTAATCTCACCCCCTTGTAAATCAACCGCCCGTTTAACAATCGCCAACCCCAATCCCGTTCCCGAAATATTCCCCACATTTTGCGCCCGATGAAACGCCTCAAAGAGTTTCTCTTGATCCGCCAAGGGAATCCCAATCCCTTGGTCTTTAATTTGGAAAATAGCGGATGAATCCTGACAGACGAGGTTCAAGGTAACGATTCCACAATTGGGAGAATACTTAATCGCATTCGAGATTAAATTCGTCAGAATATGCCGCAACAGCTTCTCATCCATGCAGACATTAAGGTTTGGGCATTGATGGGTAAAGACCAGAGAATGATGCTGTCCTAAACTTAACTGTAACTCCTCAATCAAGCCGTGGCAAAATTCAACCAAATCCAGAGGAACAGGCTGCAACTGAAGTTTTCCGGCTTCGGCTTTGCCAATCAGAGTGACATCTTCTAAAACTTGGACTAAATGTTTAACCGTTCCTTGAATACGATGGATATGGGTGAGTTTTTTATCCGGTGTCCATTTATGACCATAATGTTCGAGTAACTCCGCCGAACTTAAAATAGTAGTTAGGGGTGTGCGAAACTCATGAGAGGTCATAGTAACAAAACGAGATTTAAGTTCGCTGAGTTCTTTTTCTTTCGCTAAAGCTTTGCGAACCTCTTCTTCCGCTTGCTTGCGATCGGTAATATCAATTCCCACCGAAACCGCTGCATGTCCTTGTTGGTATTTTTGGGCAACAATTAAGTAACTCCGGGTGGTATCCTTGACGTAAGCTTCAATCACTTGGCTAGCGGCTGGTTCGGGACTAGCAATAAATTGACGCATAAAGTCAGCAAAGCTGGGACTCGCTTTCATAAAGCCGACATCTTGACCAATAAAATGATCGACAGTCAAGTGAAACGTATCAGCTAGATGGCGATTAACCCCTAGATATCGCAAATCCGAATTCACCCAAGATACAAAGCCAGGAACCGCATCAAAAACTGCTTGTAATTGTTCTTCTTGAGATCGTAAAGCGGCTTCGGCGCGTTGTCGTTCTTGGACTTCTGCTAATGCGCGATCGCGCATTTTGCGATAGTCTTGAACTTGTTGGCTGAGTTCAGTAACATCTTGAATGGATAAAAGGGCGTAGTAGTCTCCTTCTATTAAGCCGGGTATGGCGGTGACAGTGGTACGCTGAATTCGCTGTTGTCCATCGGGTAAATAGGCGGGAATAAAATGAGGATGAAGTTGGGCGGAAAAAATGGTCGGAGGTCCCCCGGAAAAGATGGACTTCAGCCGCTTTTCATAGCGGGGATGGTTTAAATCAGCGAAATAGTCACTGATTTTTCGACCTAAAATTTGACCTCTGGATAGGTGTGTCCAATCCTCCAAACCGCGATTCCAAAATAAGACCACGAAATCGGATCGGAGAATACAGACACCCAAAGGCATTTGGTCAAGAATGCAAAATTTTTCGGCAGCGATTTCTATCTCTTGCATGGACAGATTAAGGGGTCATTGGTCAAAACACTGATTTCACAGATTTATTGTCCAGATGCGGGTAGAGGATAAAAGCTTAGTTACACTGATTACACAGAAAGCCTCGTTCTCTATCATTGGTCATTGCTCAAAAAAATGAATCAGATTACACAGTGGTTAGCATCGCGATCGCGTCCAGTAACACGTCGAAGGAACCGACTTCAAAGACGAGAATAATATCGCCGCGAATCTGAAGTTGTTCGATAAAAAATTGGGTTTGGGCTAACAGGATAGTATTATCCTGCTGATTGTCGCCGACGTTGATTAAGTTTTCGACAGTATCCTCGATGTAGCTGGGAATGGCATAATCGAGGCGTTGATTGAGGACGTTACTAATTGACCCAATCACGCTGTTAATTAAGATATTGCCAATCTCACTTAACGTACCAATGCGAACGGCGTCTAAATCCGGTGTTCCTAATTCTTCCCCCGTGAGAACAGCGGCGAGAATTGAAGCACTATCGGTGGGAAAAACTAACTCCGCTAAACCCGCAAAAGATCCAGAGAAGTCTTGGCGAACCGCTGCAACTTGTTCCCCACCAAGGCGAGTTTCCATTTCAGATTGAAAATCCAGAGGCGACCCAATTTTAATATAGGGGACTTGCAGGCGAATCGGGGCTTCCAGCATTTCATTCAGGACGCTAGCCGCCCGACCGACACCAATATTAACGATTTCTTGGATCGCATCAATTTGATCGGGAGTTAAGTTCATACAGTCTCCTGGGGACAAGCTAAGATTTCACCAATAACGCGACGTAATTCGGCGTCTTTGGGGGGTTTATTAATAAAGCCTGATCCGCCTAACTCACGACACCGCTGGCGCACGTTTTCTTGAATATCGGCGGTGATCACAATAACTGGCGTATTAATTTGGCGATCGCGCAAGGCGGTGAGGAGTTGAAAGCCATCCATAACGGGCATGAGCATATCAGTTAAGATACAGTCAGGTTGATGTGCGATCGCCATGTCTAGTCCTTCTTGTCCATTAGTGGCTTCTAGGGTTTCATGTCCATCCGCAACAAGGGTTTTCCGGATCATCCGTCGGGTAAACGCGGCGTCATCAACGATTAGAATTAATGCCATAATTTTCCTCCATTTTTCAGTTAAACGGTTGGTTGAATGAAGTTAGCAAGTAGGTTGGGTTGAGATACGAAACCCAACTCTCAACGAATCTGCACCGTTGATCAGGGCGGGTTTAGTAACATCAGGATGAAAAAACACGATAATAGTGAAACCCGCCCCTACTGATCAAAACTGTTTCATCCTTGTCTTTTATTGTCTAGCCCATGTCCGAGAATGTCATTCGGTGAAATCACGGATCTTTCTAATCCAGCCGTCTCAAGTTGGGTGGTATCACCGATAGCAGCGTTCCCTGCGCCAAGATAGACTCGGTTTAGTGGCGAAACTCAGTGAAATTGAATCCCACTGACTTCCGCCGTATTTTTCTTGAAATAATTCCTGTCAGCTTTAACCATTAACGTCCCATACATGCAAGCGATTACTTAACTATCATGGATGAAGATATCAAAGCCTTTTTGGTAGAAAGCTACGAGAATATTAGCCAGATTGAGACGGATCTGGTCACATTAGAAAAAAATCCGACTAATCAAGATTTACTCGAAGGAATTTATCGTTCCTTACATACAATTAAAGGAAACTGCGGCTTCATGGCGTTTCCCACCCTAGAAGCCCTTACCCACAGTGGTGAAAATTTACTCAGTTGTCTGCGAGATGGACAATTGCAGCTAAATGCAGAGATTACCAGTGGCTTACTGGAACTCCTAGACGCCATGCAGCAAATTTGCGCCCAGATAGAAGCGATCGGACAAGAAGGTGATGTTGACTATTCTGGCTTAATTCAGACCTTAAATCAACTGCAATCTAGAGATACCGGAGATGAGGGCGGGTTTTGTACAAACGTTACCATTAATAGCCAAAAGCAAATCCCTAAACCCGCCCCTACAAATCCTGAAGGGTCAAAACTTCCCTGCGATCGCGAGGAGTTGATGTCGGCGTTGACAACCCCAAATACAGTACAGTCAATCCGAGTCGATATCAATCTTTTGGATAAGTTGATGAATTTGGTGGGAGAATTGGTATTAGTTCGCAATCAGATTCAACAATTCTCCACGCTGCAAGATGAAACCGCCTTTGTTACCACCTCCCAGCAATTAAACCGACTGACAACAGAGTTACAAGAAGGGGTAATGAAAACCCGAATGCAGCCGATTAGTACAATTACGCGCAAGTTTCCCAGGGTAGTTCGGGATGTTGCGATCGCGACAGAAAAACAGGTGCAATTGGAGATAGAGGGAGAAGAGACGGAACTGGATAAAACGATTATTGAGGCGATTAAAGATCCCTTAACGCATCTACTCCGCAATTGTGTGGATCATGGGATTGAATCCCCAGAGGTACGTCAAACTCAGGGAAAATCCGCCACCGGGCGATTACGTCTGCAAGCCTTCCATGAAAGTGGATATGTAACCATTGAAATTTCGGATGATGGGGCGGGAATTGATTCAGAACGCTTGAAACAAAAAGCGTTAAGTTTAGGCTTAATTACGCCGAATCAAGCCAATTGCTTAAGTGAGACTGACGCCCTAAATTTAATCTTCCTTCCCGGTTTTTCTACCGCCAACTGCGTGACGCGCTTATCTGGGCGGGGAGTGGGAATGGATGTAGTGAAAACGGATGTAGAAAAAGTTGGCGGTACGGTAGATGTGCATACTCAAGTTGGTTTAGGAACAACATTTAAACTGAAAATTCCCTTAACCTTAGCAATTATTCCCGCCTTAATTGTCACCAGTGGAGGGGACTGCTATACCATTCCTCAAACCAATCTTTTAGAATTAGTCCGCTTGCAGGGAGAACAAGCGGATCACAGGATCGAATATGTCCACAAAGCCCCTGTGTATCGGTTGCGGGGGAAATTATTACCCCTGGTGTATTTAAATCGGGAACTTGAATTAGTGGAATGGGAACCCAAAACAGCCCATCCGCAATCGGAAATCATGCTGAACATTGTCGTTCTGCAAGTCGATAATTTTACCTTTGGCTTAGTCGTTGATGCGATTAATGACACTCAAGAAATTGTCGTAAAACCCTTAGGTAAACTACTCAAAGAAACCCCTTGTTTTGCCGGAGCCACAATTTTAGGTGATGGAAAAGTGGCATTAATTTTAGATGTATTTAGTCTAGCATCACGGGCGGGGGTACTTTCAGATGAACAAACAAACGCTTTAATTCAGCAGGAAATATCCTCTCAATCCACTATCGAAACAGTGCAAATATTACTGTTATTTGAAGCCTTAGATAACAGCCGCATGGCGATTCCCTTGTCGCGAGTAGTGCGTTTAGAAGAATTTCCCAGAACCGCGATCGAACAAGTTGGCGATCGCCAAGTGATTCAGTATCGCGACCAAATTCTCTACCTAGTTAATTTTGCCAATGTATCTTTTGTTAGTAGTCAGCGCTTTAGCGCTGCTAACCCAAAAACAGCCGTATTAGACGCTGATCCGCTGCAAGTTGTCGTCGTTGCTTGTCAAAGTGGACGCCAAATTGGATTAGTGGTTCAACGCATGGTAGATATCGTCATGGAAGACCTTTGTATCACAGGTGAAGCCACTCGTCCAGGGGTACAGGCGATCGCGGTTATTCAGGGTCAAGTTACCGAACTTTTGGATATCGAAGCGATTTAATGTCATTCGTCATTCGTCATTCGTCATTATAAATAATTCCCTCATCATGGCTCAATTCCATCAATTTTGTACCTTTTTTCTCGACCACTTCTTCTTCGGGCTAGAAGTAGAAAACGTGCAAGAAGTTATTCGATATCAGTCAATTACCTGTGTCCCCTTAGCACCACCAGCCGTGCGGGGTTTAATTAACCTACGGAGTCAGATTGTTCCGGCTGTGGATTTACGTCAATTTCTGGAGTTAGATCAGAATGTCACTAAGATACCCGTTGAAACACAACTGGATAAAAATAGCGAACACCTCCCTCTCAATGTGGTTGTGCGAACGGCTGATGAGGTGATTAGTTTGCTTGTTGATGATGTGGGAGAAGTGTTAGAAATTTCCGATGCTTGCTTTGAGAAATCCCCAGAAACCTTAACAGGAAACGCACGGCAATTAATTCGTGGCGCGTATAAACTTGCCGATCAACTTCTGCTGATTCTCGATACCGACAAAGTTGTTGAACTCACCATTTTGAAGCCAACTCTTCGGAATTAAAGAATGTATACGTCAGCAAGTCAAGGGCTAAAGAATACAGAAACGTCAAACTCATTCCTTAAAGAATGACCAATGACAAAGAGTAAAAAACAATGAACTTCGATCATCTCAAAGGAATTCACAAATTAGGAGAAGCCATGAACATCGATAAACTCAGTAAACCCGGACGCTTAGTCTTTTTCCAAAATCAAGAGACTAACGGCAACAATGAACATGATCACAGTAAAACCATGGTATCTGAACCTAAAGCCACCCAGACTGTTTCCCCGCAAAACCATGAAATTGAGGGAATACTCTTATCCCCAGAAAACTTTAATGAACTCCTCCAAGCCCTAAAAAGTGCCAGAGATGGTAACTTTAATGCACGACTCACTGAGGAAAATGGCTGGGGTGAAATTGCTCAAGTATTTAATGAATGGATGGGTATCAATCAAACCGTTATCCATGAAATTGTCCGAGTTAGTCAACAGGTTGCTCAAGACGGTCAACTCACCGAACGAGTGGGATATCAACACAAAACAACTGTATTAAAGGATTGGGAAAATCACGCTGGACGCTGGTTATATGGGGCTGAACCTGTATCTCCACCCCCCTATTTAAAAGGAGGATGGGCAACAACAACCACCGCAATTAATACCATCATCCACACCCTTGCCCAACCCACCCTCGCCGCCCAAGACGTACTGAAGGCGATCGCGGCTGGTGATTTATCCTGTAAAATGCCTCTAGAGATTGACAATCAGCCGTTAAAGGGTGATCTCTTAACCCTGAGTACTACAATTAATACCCTGCGGGATAATATCGAGGCATATACCAATGAGAAAAACCGCGTCGCCCGTTTAATTAGTGTCGAAGGAAACCTGAGTAGTCGCGCTGTTGTGGAAACGGCTACCGGAATCTGGAAAGACTTAACCGAAAACATTAACCAGATGGCGGCGAATCTCAAGGAAGAAGTCGAAAATATTACCCAATTAACCTCAGCCATTGCTCAAGGTGATCTCTCCCAAAACGTTACCGCCAAAACCACAGGAGACTTCAAACAACTGACCGATAATGTCAATCGCATGGCAAGCAATTTAACCGAATCCGTCGGTAAAATTGCCTCAGTCGCCACGGCTGTTGCTCAAGCTTCAGAAGACATGAACCTGGTGAGTCAACAACTCAATGAAAACGCCGTACATACCTCTGGACAAGCCCAAACTGCGTCAGCTTATGCCGAAGAAGTCAACCGCAATGCTCAAGTGGTGGCGACAGGTGTAGAAGAAATGAGCGCCAGTATTAAAGAAATTGCCAAAAGTGCGGCGGATGCGGCGCGAGTCGCGACAACGGCGGTTAATATGACTGAAAGCACTAACCAAACGATTACCAAATTGGGTCAAAGTAGTGCAGAAATTGGTAATGTGATTAAGGTAATTACCTCCATTGCCCAACAAACTAACCTCCTCGCCCTTAATGCGACAATTGAAGCTGCCCGGGCGGGAGAAGCGGGGAAAGGATTTGCCGTTGTTGCCAATGAAGTGAAGGAACTCGCCAAACAAACTGCCAAAGCGACGGAAGACATTAGTCAAAAAATCGAAGCGATTCAAGGTGACACCAAAAGTTCCGTTGAAGCGATTAGTCAAATTACCACGATTATTAATCAAATCAACGACTTCCAAAACACAATCGCCAGTGCGGTAGAAGAACAAACTGCGACGACGAATGAAATGGCTCGCAACGTCGCCGAAGCCGCCCAAAGTACCTCACAAATTCCCCAAAATATCAACAATGTCGCTGACGCGGCTCAAAAAACCACCGCCCTCGCCAGCAACACGTTGAAATCGGCGGCGGAACTTGCCGAACTCGCGTCGGAATTAGAAGCCCTGGTGAATCAGTTCAAGTATTAATTAGTGAAGGGAATGTTTTGATTGTGTAGGGGCGGGTTTTACAACTATCGTTTCTTACCTCACCTAAATGTGACTAAACCCGCCCATCTATGTCAACTAAACCCCTCACCCCCAGCCCCTCTCCCACGCGGGGGAGAGGGGAGCCAACAGACGTGCCATGGCACGTCTCTACATCTCCCCTACCCTACAATGCGTAAAATTCGCCTGCTAGTCGTTGACGACTCGGTAATTATTCGTCAAAAACTCAGTGAAATCCTCTCTCAAGACCCTTTTTTAGACGTAGTTGGAATTGCCGCCAATGGTCAAATTGCCCTCTCTAAAATTCCTCACCTGCAACCCGACTTAATCATCCTAGATGTCGAAATGCCAAAAATGGATGGCTTACAAACATTAACGGCTATTCGCCAAAGTTATCCAAACTTGCCCGTGATTATGTTTAGTGCTTTCACCGAACGCGGTGCAGCAGCTACGTTAGAAGCCCTTTCTCTCGGCGCTCAGGATTATGTTACTAAACCAACAAAATTGGGAACAGGTGAGGCAGTTTCCGATTATTTAAAACGCGAATTAATTCCTAAAATTAAAGTCTTTTGTGCCGATATCTTAGGCGTATCCGACAATACACCGATCGCGCGATCGCGCCTTCCCAGCCAAACCGCCACCCTCAAACTCGCCAAAGCCCAAGTTGTTGCGATCGGTGTCTCTACTGGGGGACCCAATGCACTAGCCACGCTTTTATCCCGGTTTCCCGCCGATTTTCCCCTACCCATTGTCATCGTGCAACATATTCCTCCCCTATTTAGCAAACGTTTAGCCGAACGCTTAACCCATCAATGTCACATCTCTGTCGCCGAGGGCTATGAGGGCGCTGAACTGCGTCCAGGTCATGCTTGGATTACGCCGGGAGATTTCCATGGAATTGTCGTGCGTCGGGGGAAAACGGTACATCTGAGTTTACACCAAGCCCCGCCCGAACATTCCTGTCGTCCGGCGGTGGAT